>ERZ773051.1198-NODE-1198-length-14938-cov-19.653900_pt1 | contig 14938 bp, 10 predicted proteins | sample MGYA00580631_ERZ773051 | MGnify/ENA primary metagenome ERZ773051 (study PRJEB29015, sample SAMEA2738137) | human oral metagenome | biome: human oral; feature: human-associated habitat; material: saliva | place: China | collected 2204 ...
TTTTTGACGAGATTACCAACTTTTTCAAGCCTTTTCTTATCCCGAACTCGCGTATATTTTTGATGTGAACATGCGATGGTAGATAGACCAGTCTTGTTGGTAACAGACTATCTTTTGATAGTGAAGATAGATAGTTTGGAGGATATAAAAACAATAAATGGGATTAGATATAATATCTTAACCCCATTTGTTTTCCATCTCTTCAGACTTCTTTTTCTTGATTTCTTAAAGGAATCCTTGCTGTTTAAGCGCTTCTAATAACCCTAGAGACATGGCCTCATTGTCCTTTTTGGTATAGCGAATGTCAGTGAAAACCTGTGCAAGTGTTTCTTTATTGTTGCTCTCAACAAAGTGTTTGTTCTCCTCTAATTGCTCTTTGGCTGTGTAAAACTCATTGATTCGTTCCGGAGTGTAATCGTTGTAGACCTCCTGATGGATGATGCTATTGAGTGGCAATCGGTCAGAAAGAGCAGGCTGCTCGTCGGGCCAGCCCAGCGTGACAGTTGCTACAGGCATAACCAATTGCGGTAGACGGAGAGTCTTGATGATTGCTTGAGGGTTATAGATAGTTGTTCCTAAAAAACAAGTACCAAGTCCTTTGGCTTCGGCAAGATTGCAGAAGGTCTGACAATATAATAAGGTGTCAGTGGCAGCATTGAGGAAAGATAAAAAGTTATCGTAACCTGGTGTTGCTTTCCTATTGATAGCCCACAGCGTTGTTCGGCGAAAGTCTGCGCAGAACGTCAGTACTACAGGTGCTCCTTCTACCATTGGTTGAGAGAAATGCGCAGGTGCCAGTTGGGCTTTCATGTCAGCGTTTCTGGTGATAATTACGGAGTAAAGCTGTAGATTCCCCATCGTCGGGGTGTGTTCTGCTTCGTCTAACAATTGCTTGAGCAGTGTGTCTGAAATATCCTTTTGCGTATATTTCCTTATCGTTTTCCTTGAGTTTATATTTCCCATTTTGATAATTTTACTGCTACAAAGTTAATTAATTGTTTTCTATTTTGGAAAACTATTCGTAACTTCGCAGTCGAAAATTTTCATAAAAACTAAAATGGAGACCAATAAAACTTACTCATTTGATGAGGCCTTTCAAGCATCTTTAGAATACTTTGGTGGTGATGAATTAGCAGCACGGGTATGGGTTAACAAGTATGCAATGAAAGATAGTTTCGGGCGTATCTATGAGAAATCGCCTGAACAGATGCATTGGCGTATTGCTAACGAAATAGCACGCATTGAAAATAAATATAAAAATCCTTTGACGGCACAGGAGGTGTTTGACCTTCTGGACCACTTCCGTTATATTATTCCTGCAGGAAGTCCGATGACAGGTATAGGGAATACGCACCAGATCGCATCCTTGTCGAATTGTTTTGTAATAGGATTGGATGGTGATGCTGATTCTTATGGCGCCATCATGCGTATTGATGAAGAGCAGGTTCAGTTGATGAAACGCCGTGGTGGAGTAGGACATGACTTGAGTCACATCCGTCCTAAAGGTTCTCCTGTGAATAATTCTGCCTTAACTTCTACAGGTCTCGTTCCTTTCATGGAACGTTATTCAAACAGTACACGTGAGGTTGCACAAGACGGAAGACGTGGAGCTTTGATGCTTTCCGTTAGTATCAAGCATCCAGATTCGGAGGCATTTATCGATGCTAAGATGGAAGAAGGAAAGGTTACTGGGGCAAATGTCTCCGTAAAAATCACGGATGAATTTATGCAAGCTGCTGTTGATTATAAGAGCTTTGTTCAACAGTTCCCCACCGATAGTAAGAAGCCTTCTTTCACAAAGACAGTCTCGGCTAAGTCTTTATGGGAGAAGATTGTTCACAATGCTTGGAAGAGTGCTGAGCCAGGAGTACTGTTCTGGGATACGATTATTCGTGAAAGTATTCCTGATTGCTATGCTGATTTAGGATTCCGTACGGTTTCAACAAACCCGTGTGGTGAGATTCCTCTATGTCCTTATGATAGCTGTCGTTTGCTTTCTCTTAACCTTTATTCTTATGTTGTTGACCCATTTACGGATCATGCATACTTCGATTTTGAGCTTTTTAGCAAGCATGCTCAGTTGGCACAGCGTCTGATGGATGACATTGTTGATCTGGAGATGGAGAAGATAGACCTTATTCTTGCAAAGATAAAGGCTGATCCGCAGAGCGAAGAGGTGAAGAGTGCAGAGTATCATCTATGGGAAAAAATAAGAGAAAAGAGCGGAAAAGGTCGTCGTACGGGTGTCGGAATAACGGCTGAAGGTGATATGATAGCAGCTATGGGATTACGTTATGGTACGCAGGAAGCTACCGATTTCTCTGTTCAGGTTCATCGTACATTGGCTTTAAATGCTTATCGTTCATCTGTTGTGATGGCTAAGGAACGTGGTGCTTTCTCTATTTATGATGCAAAACGTGAGGAAAAGAATCCGTTTATTATGCGTCTGAAAGAGGCTGACGCACAGCTTTATGAGGATATGACACGCTATGGACGTCGTAACATTGCTTGTCTTACGATAGCTCCAACAGGTACTACGTCACTGATGACGCAGACAACCTCAGGTATTGAGCCTGTATTTATGCCTGTTTATAAGCGCCGTCGTAAGGTAAATCCAAATGATACAAATGTGCACGTTGACTTTGTTGATGAAGTTGGTGATTCTTTTGAAGAATATATCGTGTATCACCGCAAGTTCTTGACATGGATGGAAATCAACGGGATTGATACAAAGAAGAACTATACTCAGGAAGAGATCGATGATCTTGTAAAGCACTCACCTTATTATAAAGCAACGGCTAATGATGTTGACTGGCTGATGAAGGTACGCATGCAAGGAGCTATTCAAAAGTGGGTTGACCATTCAATTTCTGTGACGGTGAACTTACCTAATAGTGTTGATGAGGCTTTGGTTAATAAACTTTATGTCGAAGCGTGGCGTAGTGGATGTAAGGGATGCACTATTTATCGTGATGGTAGCCGCTCAGGAGTCATGATTTCTGTCTCAAAGAAAGATAAGAAAAAAGACGAACAAGCTAAAAAAGAAGCTGAAAATGATCTGAATTCGGCAGAGGAGCATCATGAATATTGCAATTGTAAACAGCCACAGGTTATAGAAGTTCGTCCAAAAGAACTTGATTGTGATGTCGTTCGTTTCCAGAATAATAAAGAGAAGTGGGTTGCTTTCGTTGGCTTACTGGACGGCTATCCTTATGAAATCTTTACGGGTTTGCAGGATGATGAAGAAGGTATTGCTCTGCCAAAGAGTGTTACAAAAGGTAAGATTATAAAGCAAACAGCTGATGATGGTACACACCGTTATGACTTCCAGTTTGAGAATAAGCGTGGTTATAAGACCACTGTGGAAGGTCTGTCGGAGAAGTTTAACCCAGAATATTGGAATTATGCCAAGCTGATTTCTGGTGTGCTCCGTTATCGTATGCCAATTGATCATGTCATAAAACTTGTTGGTTCATTGCAGTTGAAAAGTGAGAGTATCAACACTTGGAAGAATGGAGTTGAGCGTGCGCTGAAGAAATATGTAACAGATGGTACGCAGGCTTCGGGACTTAAGTGTCCTGTTTGCGGACAGGAGACGCTTGTTTATCAAGAAGGTTGTCTGATTTGTACTAATTGCGGGGCTTCTCGTTGTGGATAATTAAGTTTAATCCCGTAACAGTAAATACTGTTGCGGGATGAGATTAAAAAATCGAATGGTTATATCAACAAGTTATATATTATTAAGAGGTGTCCGCTTTCATGCTTTTATTGGTGTGGGAGAACAGGAACGATGTGTCGGGAATGATTATATCCTTGATCTTCGTATAGGTTATTCTTTGGCTAATGCCATGAAAAGTGATGATGTTATGGATACTTTGAATTATGCAGAAGTATATGACTTGATAAAGAATGTTATGCAACATCCGATGAAGTTGTTGGAAGCTGCAGCAGGTTGCATTGTTGATAATCTGACAGCAACTTATAAGGGGATAGAAAGTATCGACTTAAAATTAATTAAGCTAAACCCTCCGATGGGTGCAGATTGTGAAGGTGCAGGTGTTGAATTACATTTAATTAATAAATGATAAAACCAAGAAATGTTGATATGATTTCACAGTAAAAAGCTGTATCTTTGCCTTTTAAAGAATTAAGTATGTTCAAGAAAATAACACTTTTCTTTATTCTCTTTGCTTCATTCGTAGTCACATCTTATGCTGCGAATGGGCGCTTCACACTTGTTATTGATGCTGGTCATGGTGGGCATGATGCTGGTGCAATTGGTGCCATATCTAAAGAAAAAGATATCAACCTCAATATAGCATTGGCGTTTGGGCGTTATGTAGAGCAGAATTTACCAGATGTGGATGTGATATATACACGTAAGAAAGATGTTTTTATTCCGTTGCATCAGCGTGCAGATATTGCAAATAAAGCAAAGGCTGACCTCTTTATTTCGGTGCATACCAACTCCCTCCCTCCTGGACATTATGCTAAAGGGTTTCAAGTATATACCTTAGGTATGCATAGGGCCAAGGATAATCTTGACGTAGCCATGCGCGAGAACTCTGTTATCTCGATGGAGAAAGGTTATCAACAGACTTATCAAGGCTTTGATCCTAAGTCTTCAGAGAGTTATATTATGTTTGAGTTTATGCAGAACGCAAACATGGGGAAGAGTGTCGAATTAGCAAGACTGATTCAAAATTCAGTATGTTCAAGTGCTGGGCGTATAGATAAAGGCGTACATCAAGCTGGTTTCCTAGTTTTGCGTGAGAGCTATATGCCAAGTTGTTTGATAGAATTAGGTTTCATTACATCACCAGATGAAGAAGAATTTCTGAATAGTCCAGAAGGTATTGACGCAATGGCGAAGGGGATATATAATGCTTTTGTGAAGTATAAGAATATATATGATACACATATAGTTGTACCTTATCGTGCAGATAAAAAGAATATTGCCGTAAGTAGAGTTATTCCTTCGGTACCAGTTGATTCTCCTAGGCCAGTTCCTACACAAACAGTTCCTCGTTCTACGAAGAAGTCTTCTACAAGGAAAGTGATAAAATCTGTTGCCAATTCTCAAACGTCGCTAGATGTTCCAGATAATATTCCGTTATTTAAGGTTCAGATCTTTGCTGTAAATCAGCAGTTACGTGCAGGTTGTGCGCAATTCCGCGGACACACAGATATCGATTGTATTCAAGATGGAAGCCTTTATAAATATACGATAGGAGCTAGCACTGACTATAATGAAATAGCACGACTGCGTGAGAAACTGAGGAAAGATTTCCCACAGGCTTTTGTCATAGCTTTGAAAGGTGGTAAGAGAATAGATACTAATCAGGCGATAAGTGAGTTTTTAAAGAATAAGAAATAGAAGTTGTAGTTTATATTTATATTATTATGAAGAAGTTATTTACACCAGAGATAAAGATTGCGCTTGTTGCTATTGCTGGCGTTGTTGTTTTGTTCTTCGGTATGCAATTCTTGAAGGGGTTAAGCCTTTTTTCTGCAGATAAACATTATCAAATAAAGTTCACTAATATCAGTGGCCTTTCGACATCTACACCTATTTACGCTAATGGCTTTAAAGTAGGAGCAGTAAAAAGTATTGATTATGATTATGCACATCCAGGCGACCCTATAACAGTCGGTGTAGCCATTGACAAGAGTATGAATGTTCCTTCTGGGACAAGGGCTGATATTATCAGTGACTTGATGGGGAATGTAAAAGTAGAACTAATTCTTGGTAAGAGCAATCAAATGTTGGCTGAGAATGGTGTAATTGATGGCCGTATCAATGATGGTACGTTGGGTACAATGAAAAGTATGGTTCCTTCTATTCAAAAGATGCTACCTAAACTGGATAGTATTCTTGCTAGTGTTAATTCTTTATTAGCTGATCCTGCTTTAAAAGGCTCTTTGCATAATGTGAAGCAGATAACTTCTAATCTTACAACCACAACACAGGAAGCTAATACGTTCCTTGCTCAATTGAATAGGTCTTTACCTGTATTGACTGATAGAGCTGGAAAAGTCCTCAATAACGCTAATGGTATGATGGTGAACGCTAACGGTGGAATTACAGAAGCACGTGGAGCTATTCGTGGAGCTAATGGAATGATAGCAACTTTAAATGATAAGGTAAATGGTATTGATGTGCAAGGAACAATGGCTAAGGTCAATACGGCTTTAGAGCATGTGAATAGTCTTACTGCAAAGCTGAATAGTAATGAAGGTTCATTAGGCTTACTTATTAATGATGCCTCGTTATATAATAATCTAAATAGTACTATTCGGAATGCTGATAGTTTGATGGTAAATGTCAAAGCACATCCAAAGCGGTATGTCCACTTCTCTCTCTTTGGACGGAAAGATAAGTAATTTAAAAACTATCTAAATAGTAAAAGGGATGTTTCACATGCAGAGGTTAATTGGTGATAGTTATGAATATCAGTGATTTCAATTAACCTCTGCTATTGTTTCACTTAAAGGTTAACCTCTTCTTGCATACTATAGTAACGCTGTTGTATATCAGATGTTTACAATTATGCAACTCTATGATGTTATATGCTATGAGGGAAATACGTATGAATTGCTTTAAAACAAAGATATTCCCTACTTTGTTTAATTCCCTTAATATAATGTATCAATTCGCTCTTTGTAAATAAATTGCTATCTTTGCACATGCAATCGCACTGATAATGATAAAACGGCTTTTTGACAGAAAGGCATTACATAAAATATTAATTAATCAAAAATGAACGTCAATCCTAAGAATCTTTGGGATAATTGTCTCCAGCTCATTAAAGAGAATGTTACTGAGCAGCAGTTTGATACTTGGTTCCGCCCGCTTATACTTCAATCATATAAGCCTGCCTCTAAGACATTGTTGTTACAAGTTCCAAGTTCTTTTGTATATGAATATTTGGAGGAACATTACGTAGATTTATTACGTAAGGTCTTGACTCGTGTATTTGGGCAAGGTGTACAATTGACGTATCGTGTTGTAACAGACCAGGAACATCATCTGTCACAAGATTTACAAGCAGAAGTTATAGAAGATATTTCTTCTCAGCGTCCTACTGCTAGAGGTAATCAAAGCCCTACTGTTTTAGATGCAGCTCCACAAGATTTAGATTCACAGTTAGACCCTCATAAGTCTTTTACAAATTATGTAGAAGGTGATAGTAATAAGCTGCCACGCTCAATAGGTTTGTCTATCTCAGAACATCCTAATACTACGCAGTTTAATCCAATGTTTATTTATGGTCCTTCTGGTTGTGGAAAGACTCACCTTATTAATGCTATAGGTTTAAAGGTAAAGCAACTTTATCCTCAAAAACGAGTGTTATATGTATCTGCGCGCCTGTTTCAAGTGCAATATACCAACTCTGTTTTGCAAAATACAACCAATGACTTTATTAATTTCTACCAGACTATAGATGTTCTGATAGTAGACGATATTCAGGAATGGGCTACGGCTTCAAAGACCCAAGACACTTTCTTTCATATCTTTAATCATCTTTTTCGTAATGGGAAGCGTATCATTTTAGCAAGTGATCGTCCTCCAGTGGATCTGAAAGGCATGAATGATCGTCTGTTGACTCGTTTCTCTTGTGGTTTGATAGCAGAATTAGAGAAGCCTAATGTACAATTATGTATAGATATTCTGCGTAATAAAATCAAGCGTGATGGCTTAAATATTCCTGAGGATGTTGTTCAGTTTATTGCAGAAACAGCCAATGGGAGTGTACGCGATTTACAGGGTGTCATCAATTCATTGCTTGCTTATAGCGTTGTCTATAATAGCAATATTGATATGAGATTAGCTGAGCGTGTTATTAAACGTGCCGTTAAAGTAGACGATGAGCCTTTGACAATAGATGATATTCTTGATAAAGTTTGCTCACATTACAACGTTACTATGTCAGCTGTTAATTCACGTTCACGTAAGAAAGATATTGTTATCGCGCGACAGGTGAGCATGTATATGGCGCAGAAATATACAAAGATGCCTGCAAGTAGAATTGGTAAACTAGTCGGTAATCGCGATCATAGCACAGTTATTCATAGTTGTTCAAAGATTGAAGACCGTTTAAAATTAGATAAAGGCTTTCATGCTGAGCTAACAAGTATAGAAAATTCTTTTAAATTAAAAGCATAATTCTGATATGGTGAGTCTGCTACGAGAGTAGCAGACTTTTTTGTTTCTCATTCTGGGTAGTATGAGTTCAGACAAGAGAAAGTAGTCTAATATGCACTTTTTTGTTATTAGATACCCAGATCATTACTATCTTTAGCTCATCATGTATTATTATTTTGTTTTATTGCTGACTTATAAAACTTAGATAATATACCATTCCTTATGGGATTTATATTCAAGTAGAGGTGCTTATAACGCTTTATAAGCGAGGCTTCTAATCAGATGATTTTAGTTTGATCTTAGGTGTTGGAGTAGTTTCCACACTACAAATTATATCCTGATAAGAGATATATTGCAATGTGTTGATCTTTCTGCACAGTTGGTGTTAGCCTCTAGCTCCATACGTGTTGGACTGCAACTCTATAAGTGCTGGGCTACCGCACATAGATTGGAAATGAAGAGATAGGTTTATTTCTGTCGTTATAAGATTAATATATGATACGATCTTGTTGGCTAATTGGTGCTTAAAACATTGACAGCATAGCAATAATTCCGTTTGTATTTTTCCTTGATATATCGATTTATAATTGTGTTTTATACATTTTTTATCCGTTTGACTGTTAGTTGTTTATAAGTCTTATTAAGGTAATGCCCGTATTATACAATTTATATTATGTGGCTCTTCCTCTTTTACAAGGTCTTTGTTACAAAGATTCTTTGTAATATTGCACTTGAAGAATGAATCTTTTATCGTGTTGAATACTGACCTGTTAAGTAATCTTGAAACAATCTATTAATAAGTTTTTAACTAAAAAATCATTTTATGAATCTAAAAACGTTTACCAAAACTGTTTTATGTTTTGCCTTGTTTGCAGTGAGTGCGATCACGGCAAAGGCTGCGGATCACCTTGCAATTGTGGGGGATGCAGTATGGGGAGGTTGGGACCTCATGAAGGCAACTGCCATGGTTAAGTCTCCGAACAATCCTGATGTCTTTATGGCAACTGTACATCTGAATGCAGGTAAAGGCTTCAAGTTTTTAACAGAAAGGGAGTGGGGGAAGCTCGAATATCGTTCCGGTGCTTCCGATGCAGTCTTGAAGTCAGGTATAAAACATACATTATATGCTTCTAAAGGAGCGTCAGAAGATGGTAAGTTCAAGGTTCCTGAATCTGCAAACTATGAAATTATTTGTGATTTAGCTAGAAAGACTGTTGAGGTAAAGAAGGTTGCTTACCAAGCAAAGGAAATCAGATATGCTGCTTTATGGATGATAGGTGACGCCACAGCTGGCGACTGGGACTATAATAATGGTGTTCTATTAAGTCAGGACTCAGGTAATCCTACATGCTATACAGCAACGGTTGAATTGAAGGAAGGTGAGTTTAAGTTTACAACCAATAAGCAGTGGGGATATGATAATAGTGTGTATATCTTCCGTGATGTCAATGACCAAAATAAGATTGTTTTTGGTGGAAAAGATAATAAGTGGAGAATAACTGAAGATGGTATGTATAATGTGACTGTTGATGTTCCTGCAAAGACCATTTCCATTAAGCAGATAGACGATCCAGCAGGGCATAAGCCACAGTTTGGTAATGATGTCATTCTCGTCGGTGATGCTACAATTGCAGGATGGAATCTTGATAATGCCATATATCTGGAGCATACAGGACAGGCTGGAAGAGTCTTTAAGACAACCACATATTTAGAAGCTGGCAAAGGCTTTAAGTTCCTATCTATGCTTTCTTATGATGATATTGATTACAGACCAGCGAATAACACGGTATTGAATCCTGGTGTTCCTGGAACCTTTGTACCTTCTCTTCCTTCCTCTACTGATACAAAGTTCTCTGTAGAGAGGTCTGGTAACTATGATATTGTTTGTAATATGAACAACAGGACGGTTGTAGTTACCTTGGCTGAAAACCAGGTTCTTGTGAATTATCCTGCCCTCTGGTTGATCGGCAGTGCAACTTCTGCTGGTTGGAATCCAGGTAAAGCTGTAGAATTGAAGAGGAGTGAAGCTGACCCAGCAGTATATACAGCACGTGTACAACTGAAGAAAGGTGAGTTTAAGATACTTACAAGCAAGAATGTTGGTTTTGATCAGCCAACGTATTATCGTGATCCTACGAATGAGCACAGGATTGTCTTTGGTGTAGATGGTGATGAAGTAGCAAAGAAAGATTGTAAGTGGACACTATCAGAGAATGCTGTGGGTACGTATGATGTGACGGTTGATATCGAGGCGCTGACAATCTTCTGCGATAAGGTAGATATGGACGAACCTTCAGTTGAGTCTACAGATAAAGAATTGATACTCATTGGTGATGCAACGTACAGTGCATGGGATCTGCCTAAATCAATTGTAATGACACCAGTAGGTCCTACAACATTCAAGGCTGTTACCCATCTTGAAGCAGGTAAAGAGTTCAAGTTCTTGACAGAGCTTGCTTGGAAACGTTATGAATACCGTGCTGAATCTTCAAGAAAAGAGTTGCAAGAAGGTTCCATGTCTATGCTGGTTCCATATCGATATATAAATGATGAAGACGACAAAGACCATGATTTCAAGTTCGTTGTAAAGGAGTCTGGTAACTATGAGATAGTGTGCGACCTCTATATACCAGCACTGATTATCCGAAAAGTGCGTTATCAGGACACGCCTGTTACTTATTCTTCATTGTGGATTGTTGGTAGTGCTACGCCAGGCGGATGGACTATAGAGAGAGGCATTAAGATGACTCAAGATGAGAACTATCCTACTAAGTTTACAGCAAAAGCAAATCTTGTTCCAGGAGAACTTAAGTTTGCTACCAATAAGTTTGCGGACTTCACCCAAGATTTCTTCTTCCGTGGAAAGGATGATTACACTGCTGTGCTTGGCGGAAACGATAATAAGTGGAACATTACCGAAGCCGGAACCTATAGCGTTACGATTGATGTTGCAAGCAAGCGGGTCACAATAACGAAGCCAGCAAGGAATGCCCCAACAGGTATCTCTACTGTTGATTCGTCTGATGAAGCCCCTGCAGAGTACTTCACTCTTAATGGTATTAAGGTCACAAACCCTTCATCTGGTATTTACATCAAGCGTCAAGGCGGTAAGACCACGAAAGTAGTGATGAAATAAGATGTCTCCGGCATCAAAAACCCTCACTCCCAACTGAGAGTGAGGGGAAACGAAAATTAAAACCAATGCCATGACTGGCATTCCGTCGGCAGCATCACGCCGCGAACAATAAAAGGAAGAAGAGGGGAGGGCGGCCTCCCCAAGGGGCCTCCCCAAGCCCCTCCCAGGGAGGGGATGTCCTAACGGGCAGTCGTGGGATAAATATTCTGAATCATATCCTAATCACACCGTATGTTGGTAATTACGCCCCTCTCCCTTCGGAGAGGGGACGGGGGAGAGGCTGTTTGTCTTTTTTTGCCTTCACTTCTTACGGCTCATGATGTTCTTCTTCTTTCTTATCTTTATTTTCTTTCTTCTCCTTTGTTGTTTTCCTTGCAGGGTTATCCACTTCCACCTGAATTTCCTTCAGCGACTTGCGGACAGAGTCCTTCCACGTAACAACGATGTGGGGCTTCTTCAGCGATTCGGCACAGACATCCTTCTCGTTTGCCTCCATCTTCGAGTTAAGGACAGTGCGGAGTGAGAAGATATCACCCAGGTCGAGCGAACCACCCAGCGTGACCACCTCCTTGACAATGTTGCGCAGCGTAATCAGTACGTTACGCACATCACCCTCACTCAACGATGTCTCACGAACAATGCGGTCAACGAGCCATGCTGCCGTAAACCTGTTAGGAGCCTTTGGCACTGCGCTGTACGCCTTCTGTCCCTTGCGAGGACCAACACGGAGAATACTCTCCTTTACTTTGAAATAAATCATAACTTTTGATATTTAAGGTTTTTAAAATATGGGGTGCAACCGCTGGGCTGCACCCCGTTGATTCTCAAGATTCTTTAGTCTCTTTTCCTCCCTCCATTTCCTTGCTCTGATACTTTAACTTAAAGTCCTCTTACACTTTAACTTAAAGTCCTCTTGCACTTTAACTTAAAGTTCTTTGATACTTTAACTTAAAGTCCCCTTGTTCTTTAACTTGGAGTTTAAGTAGATTTCAGCCATATACTGTTGAAATGTTGTCAAATTTAAACAGTATCAATAATTTATAAATGGATAAATGCTTAAATTGTTAATAGTTGTATCAAACCAAGTCATTGTATTATTGTAGTTATAAAAAACTGCGAAACTTCCACGTTGGTATTGATGATGTATTTCGCTACTCGTAGCCATATAACTAAAATTGCCTCTAGCCACAGATAAAGGTTGATTCACCGCATAGAACAACATATTTTGGTCTAAATTTTCCACTGTCCCCTCAAACGTTGATGTCATAGGAGGCGTGGAAAAGGGAATATGGTCAGCAAAACCAATACTTGAAAAGGCATTATAAACTTGAGCGAAAGTTGGTAAAAACCATTTCCCTGCTCCTACACTCGGAGCGAGTGTTATACCTTCTGCCGTTAATTCTTCATTATAGTGTGCTGCTGCATAAAAAGCTGGGAAATTTGGCTTATGTGATGTAGCGTCTGTTGATGTCGCTTTAATAGTTGCTCCATCTCCACTCCCTGATGGTAACCAAGTATATGCATATCCATCTTCGTCGTGGCTAAGACCATACCAATCAGCTGAAAGACCATTCCAAATCTTATTATTATATGAAGTAGAAATACCAAATGGAGTGTGAATATTAGAAGTGTAGGCCGGATCAACAACACTGGGGCTATAGATACTTGTTGAGGGTTTAAGTGCCATTGCTAGTCGTTTACTTTGACTCACAACAATACCAATAGCGGTTTTAGTTCCACCACCCTTTGTGGTATCAGTAAAATGACCTATGGTGCCGTCACTGAATAGATAGAGATAATCATACATTATATCAAATCGTAAAATGTAACTCTCATTAGCATTAAATGTAAAGGCAGTACTAGGCTGGACATTAAAATAGCCATTCATATACGAGTTATAAAAAGACCCTGAAATATTTATTTTCAACTTAGATGGATCTGTTCCTGGCATGTAATAATTATAATTACTACTTATACTTTCATTAAATACACCTGGCCCGTAAGGCTGCGTACTTGCGGGCATATTAAATGATGTAGAGAAAGCTCCAGAGGTATAACCATAAGTACCCGTAGAAGCGTTATATATTGCTTGCCGTGGAATATCATTTGAAATTCCAGATAAAGTGGCGGTAGAAGAGCCAAATTTACGCATAGCACTGATTTTAATACGCAGGCGTGCAGTTACATGCTTCATTGTAAAAGGAATCTCTTGCTTTACACCATTTACAGTCACATTTTCAGCTCTACCTATTAATGCCTTTTCGCCATAGTAGGGATTAATTGTGAGTTCATTACCATTGCGGGTAACATAATTTGTTGTATAGCAGACGAAATCATATGTGCCCGGTACCAGCTGTATACTAGTATTGCTACTCGTTGGCGTGAATGTAGCTGTACCACTTACATCGCTCGCAGTTCCAGTCATTTCTCCTACGAGAGTTCCATTTTTGTAAGCAAGCATTGTGTAGCTCTCATTGCCCAGAGAACGTGTTGCAGCTTTCTTTGCAGACTCTGATTGTTTGTCTTTTACAAGTGTAGGATAAGCTAGAATGCCATGTCCTAGTTCTATAGGCTTTAGCTTAACGCTGTCAGGTGTATTATCCTTACCTGCTCGTGTACCTGATGCCTCTGTGTCCGTATTATAATCGGCAAAGTTTAATTTAAATGTCGTTGCTTTCGATATATCTACTTTGCCATTATCTCCATTCTGCTCAATATCATTAGAGCAAGAAGTAACTATGAAAGAAGTCAATGCAACTCCTAATAGTTTTAGTATTTGATTTTTCTTCATTTTTATTTATATTTTCTGATTTAATAATTAATTGTCTGTAATCTAAAGTAACATTGTGACTAACTAATTGTTATCTTCTTCATCTGTAAAGAAGGAATGTTTTGCTGGCGAAACACTACTACCGCCAACATAAATTGTGCCGCCGGAATGTTCTTGCTCGTAGAGCCCCCATCCTGTAGATGAAGATGGTGTCGTAGAACTACCAGCACTTGGTGTTACACTTGTGCAGATAAAATTTTCAGTATCAATCACCATTGTCTCACACAGTGGCTGTATGTAGCCCTTTCTTTTGCTAATATGTGTGTTGAGTATTTCTGATTTCAACGTCTCTTTTGTTTGTTTATACATAAAACTTTCTTTTTAAAATTGTTATAGTCCTGTTAATGATTAATCCTCTCTCTATGTTTCTGAGTTAATTCAATAAGATCGTAGTTGTTAAATAGGCAATGTTTAAAAGGAATAAAGTCATCTAATATTTTTATCTTAAATTTATTTGTCAAGAAACAATGAGACACAACAAAAATGACAAAGGGAACTTACGTGAAGTCCTTTGTCTAAAGGGTTTGTACGGTGCGTCTCGCGCGCGTACGTGTAAGAAAAAGATTGGGAATGTTAGGCCTGGCCTATATGAGAGAGAGAGAGAGAGAGAGTACACAATTATTTGGAACTACCAAATAATTCTCCATCTTTTTTCTGTCTCCTTTAGTTAAAGAATCTAATGCAGCACGCAGCGTCTTCACACCTTTATTACACAAGGCGCAAGCAGTAGCCGAATTAATATCCTTTATTATTCTCATCGTTATTACTAGTTAACTAAAGTTTCCCACCCCTTAAAACACTAACTTTTCTCATTTTCCTTTGTCTG
>ERZ773051.1199-NODE-1199-length-14923-cov-2.898171_pt1 | contig 14923 bp, 7 predicted proteins | sample MGYA00580631_ERZ773051 | MGnify/ENA primary metagenome ERZ773051 (study PRJEB29015, sample SAMEA2738137) | human oral metagenome | biome: human oral; feature: human-associated habitat; material: saliva | place: China | collected 2204 ...
ATGCGGCCGATCCGCAATATCCGCTCTCACTTCCCGACGAAAACAAGCTGGCTTATGCAGGTATTACCTACGGAAGTCCAATCTTTGGGACGAACACAGAGCTAAGTGGTTATCAGAACTTAAAGAAGAATATGACCGTTGTGCACGGTGTGTTGAAGTACGATTCGAAGTATGTTCAGGGGCTCAATGCACGCGCATCGGTTACCTATTCTCACACCGAGGACGGCAGTAAAGTGTTTAAAAAGCAGCAGTCGTTTTATACATACAACGCCGATACCAACGAATACACATTCTCTCGCAAGTCGCAGGACCCCATGCACATGGGCATGTCCAATTCAGATAACAACCATACCAACATGCAGTTGTCGCTGAATTACAACCGAACGTTTAACGAAGCTCATGCCCTTAGCCCTCAGGCCATTTACGAATATGACCTGTTTCGCAACTCGGGATTTAGCGGAAGCCGCGAAGGTTTCAAGTCGTACGTCCTGGATGAGTTCTTTGCAGGCGACCCCACAACGTCGTATGTTTCTTCCAATTCGGCTGCCGTGGGCCGCATTAGCTGGATTGGACGTCTGAACTATAACTTCAAAGACCGCTATCTTTTCGAAGGCATTCTTCGTGCCGATGCCTCTTCACGCTATGCAAAAGGCAGCCGGTGGGGCTATTTCCCCAGCGTTTCGGTGGGATGGAATGTGGCTAACGAGCCTTTCATGAAACCGCTGAAGGCTGTTGAATTGCTCAAACTCAGGCTGAGTTATGGTGCTTCGGGCGACGACGGCGTGGCCAATTTTGCCTTCCTTACGGGTTATTCGTACGACAATTCCTATACCTTTGGCAACACGCTTACCTCTGGTCTTTTGCCTACCGGCCTGCCTAATCCCGGTCTGACATGGGAACGCATGGCCATCACCAACTTAGGTATCGACTACGGATTGTGGGGCCGAAAGCTCTACGGTAGCTTTGATATGTTCCGCCGCAGGCGCAAAGGCATCCCGGGACAACGCTCTGCTTCTGTTCCCTCTACGTTTGGAGCCAACCTGCCTGTCGAAAATTTGAACAGTATAAATACCGACGGATTCGAGTTCAGTGTGGGCACAGCTGGCAAGGTCAGCGGTTTTCTGTATGATGTAAGTGCCAATATTTCGTATGCAAGGGCAAAGTGGGCCAAGTATGATGAGGCCAATTACACCGACCCCGATCAGGAGCGTCTATACCGCATGCAGGGCAATTATACCGACCGTCGCATCGGCTATGTGTTCGACGGACTGTTTACTTCGCAGGAAGAAATAAATAATTGGCATTGCACATACGATGCCCTGAACAATGATAACAGCAAGCTTCGTCCCGGCGATGCAAAATATAAGGACCTCAATGGCGACGGTGTCATCAACTGGCGTGACCAGACTGTCATCGGAAAAAGCACGTGCCCTCACTGGATGTACGGCATCAACTTCAAACTGTCGTACAAGAACTTCGACCTTCAGGGCCTGTTACAGGGTGCATGGGGCTACACAACGTATGTGGTTTTAGATGGTTGCGAAACCGAGTTGAAATATAAAAGCATGTGGCGTGAAGACAATAACGACCCGTGGGCATACACTCCTCGTCCGGGCGGTACAGCCACAGTTAACTGGCTTTATTCCGATTACCGCAACCATAACACCTCTTATCTGCGCCTCCGCAACGTGGCATTGGGCTATTCTTTGCCCAAATCGGTTCTGGCAAACTTAGGTATAGAGCGTGTCCGCCTGTACGTAGCGGGTACTAATCTCTTCACGCTGAGCAACCTTAATAAATATGGTGTCGACCCCGAAATGTCCGAAGGCCATTATGCTGGCGTAGGCTATCCACAGCAATATACGGTTAGTTTTGGTGTAAATCTTTCCTTCTAACCCCATGGTCCCATTATTGATTATTAAAAAATATTACGTCATGAAAACGAAGATATGTTTAGCTATTGCAGCATTGTCCGTGTTATCGTTCAACTCGTGCATGGATGTGTTGAACCAGACACCCACTGATCGCTATACCGATGCGGTGGTATGGAACGACGAAACTCTAATACTCCAGCATCTTGCACAGCTGTATGCCTTCACTCCCGTGATGGTACAGGACTGTCCTGCTTCGGCTTCAACCTGGAACGGTGCAACGTTAAACCGCGACGATAACAGCTGGGGCGTATGGATGGGCCAAAGCGAACAGATAGAAGGTTCAACGCGATCGATGGAGCTTGCCGACGAAACTTGCTACAATTTTGGTGCACAAACCGATTTCAATACGCTGAAACGCTATGGCTACCAGGTCAACGACACCTATTTCCAGTGGTGGGGAAACGCTTATTATCAGATACGAAACCTCAACAGTTTCATGGATAACATCGACAAAACAACACTCGAAGACAAGGAAAAACTGAAGGCTGAGGCCCGTTTCCTGCGCGCTTTCTGCTATTTTGCCATGGTAAAACGTTACGGCGGTGTGCCTCTTATTACCGATGTACAAACCATTGATGCCGACTCAACCGTGCTTTATCCCAGGCGCAGCAGCGAAAAACAGTGTTACGATTTCATCATCGACGAGTGTGAAAAAGCCGCACAGGAGCTTCCCGCACAGCAGGAAACGGGGCGTGCTTCCAAATGGGCAGCCTATGCCTTAGAGAGTAGGGCAGCTCTTTTTGCCGGCAGCATTGCACAGTGGGGACATCAGCAGCTCGATGGTCTGCTGGGCTTTGCCCCTGCCGATGCCAACCATTATTATCAGCTTTGCTACGATGCTTGTAACAAGATTATCCAGAGCGGCAAGTTTGCTCTTTATAATAAGGATGCTGATAAAGTAACCAATTATCGCAACGTTTTCCTGAAAAAGGATAACGGCGAGGGCGTAATGGTGTGGCGTCATACGGGTCCCGACTGGCAGTCAGGCGGCACAGGGCTTTGGTCTTGGGACATGTGTGAGTGCCCTCGACCCAGTGCATGGGGTGTCGGTAACTACCATATGCCTTACCTTGACTTTGTAGAGAAGTTCGAACGTAAGGATGGAACGCCCGGAACACTGAACATAAACCCGGCACAAAGCTATACAATGGATGAGCTTTTTGGCGACCGCGACCCTCGTCTGGCAGCTGATGTGTGGACCAATGGCACCGAATGGCCCAATGCTACTGGTGGTGTTTGTTTCGGCAAAAACCGCGTCGATATGCACCGTGGTATTAAGAAACGCAACGGCGTTATTGAAAGCGGGCGTTTTGGTTCTTACAAGGGCATCGGAGCAATAGGCGACCAGCTGGCGCGCGTAGCCGAATACAGCCTGTTGCATACTGGCTTTGGCGTGCGCAAATATTTGGACGACAACGCCGACGTACAAACGTGGTTCTGCACCTCTACCACCGATTACCAGATATTCCGCTATGCTGAAATTCTGCTCAATCAGGCTGAGGCAGCCTTCGAAATGGGCAATACGGCCGTGGCTTTGGACAATGTAAACAAAATACGCAGCCGCGCAGGCATCGCGCTTCTCACGAGTATTACACGCGAACAGCTTCGTCACGAACGTGAAATTGAGCTGTGCTTCGAAAACCACCGCTATTGGGACTTGCGCCGTTGGCGTGTGGCCGAGCAAACCATATCGAGGTCGCACAAAGGCATTACCTATGTGCTCGACCCCACATCGCTGCTCGATTCACACAACAAAATTATACCAGGGGCAACACCTAAGTTCTATATCATCGTTGTTGATGATATAGACGGACCTAACAGCACGCCTGTATTCCCGGCCAAAAATTATTACTGGCCCGTAGGAAACTCGCGTATTGCCCAGAACCCGAAGCTTGTAGAGAACCCGGGTTACGCCAACTAATGCTGTTGACAGTTATGAACAAACACAATCTTTATACTACGCTCCTCGGCTTTCTGTGGCTGGCGGTGCTTACTGTTCTGCCGTCTGCCAGAGCCGTGGCGCAGGTAAACATCAGGGCCGGCCGCCATGTTCCCGATGTTGAAACATGGATACGCAAGGCCTTTGCCCGTGGCAAGATGCCGCCTTTCTCGTTTGTTTACAACGGGCAGCCGTCGGCATCGTTCATCAAGACGTGGCTTTACGAAGCGTCTTCACAGCCTGCCGACAACCCCGATGAGGTGGCATACACGTTTGTTTATACCCATCCCCACGACGGTTTGCGTGTGCGTTGCGACGTAAAAGGCTTTTTAAAGTATGGCAGTATCGACTGGACACTGCACGTTGAAAACCGTGGAGGGGCCGACTCGAAGCCTATCCGCTCCCTGCAGGCCGTCGACCTCGGGCTGCAGTATGGCAAAAAAGGTCCGTTCGTACTGAACTATATCGAAGGAAGCCAGATTACAAACGCCGACTTTCAGCCCCGTCAGCTCACGCTCACCACGGGGCAGCCTGTGGTGATGTCGCCCGAAGGCGGCCGCTCCAGTCAGGGTAAATATACGCCGTTTTTCTGCATTACGTCGCCCCGTGGCGGCGGTGTGGTGCTCAGCATAGGCTGGACAGGCACATGGCAAACATCTGTTTGTGCCCGGGATAACGGCATCGTTGACCTGAAAGCGGGCCAGAAACGCCTGAACCTTTACCTCCATCCCGGCGAACAAATACGTACGCCACGCATCAACCTGATGTTTTGGGAGGGCAGCAATTACGTCGACGGCACCAACCAATTTCGCCGTTTAGTGCTGGCACATAACAGCCGGCGCGTTGACGGTAAGGTGGCACAGTATCCCTTTTCAACCGGTTTCAACTACCATGAACCCCAGCCTATGCAGGAATATTCGTGCCTGACGCAGAAGTATGCCATTGCCATGGTAAACCGTAACTACCAGTTTGGCATCCGTCCTGACGTGTTCTGGCTCGACGCCGGCTGGCATCAGGATGCCGGAAAATATCAGGAAGGCAAGAACTGGGCGAACACAACGGGCAACTGGACCATCGACAGCACCCGCTTTGGAGGCTCTCTTCGTCCCATCGCTGAGGCCATACACCGCCACGGTGCAAGGTTTATGGTGTGGTTTGAACCCGAGAGAGTGGTCGCCGGAACGCAATGGGCCAGGGAGCATAAAGCCTGGATGCTACACAAACCAGGGGGTAGCGACTGGCTGCTTTTTAACTTATCCCGTCCCGATGCCTGCCAGTGGCTCTGCCAATACTATGGTAATATGATTGAGAATAACGGCATCGACTATTACCGGCAGGATTGTAACATCGAGCCTGAACCCTATTGGGAGGCTGCCGATGAGCCGCAACGTGAGGGCCTTACCGAAATACGCTACATTGAAAACCTGTATCGTTTCTGGGACTATCTGCTGAAACGCTTCCCCCGTTTGCTCATTGACAACTGTGCAAGTGGCGGCCGACGCATCGACTGGGAGACGATAGGGCGCAGTGCTCCGCTCTGGCAGAGCGACTATTACCACTATTATGCCACCGAGGGACTGCAAACACAGAACTATGGTTTAAACCTTTTCGTGCCGTTTCATGGCACGGGTGTAGCCACGAATGATGCCTATGCGGCCCGCTCGAGTTACAGTTCGGCCATGATTTGCCACTGGAAACTCACCACCAAACAAACCAATCTGGAGGTGGTTCACCGCAGCATTGACGAGTATTTATCGGTAAAACCCTATTACACGGCCGACTATTACCCCCTCACGGGCGTCGATTCTACAACGGCTTCCAATCGCTGGCTGGCCTACCAGCTGAACAGAACGACCGACGCCACTGGCATTATCCTGGCCTTTCGCCGGCCTGAAAGCACCGACAGCGTGCTTACCGTGCGCCTGCATGGCCTCGATAATAACCGGCAATACAAGCTGAAAGATGCCGAGAGCGGCGCGGAAACCATTCTCTCCGGTCGTGCTCTGGCCGAGGGTTTACAGCTGAAACTCGGCAAGCCGCGCTCGTCGTTGCTCATACGCTACGGCATGGCGGCTGAGCCTGAACACAAAAAAAGATGAACCTTTTTATGAAAACCAACAATTTAAAACATCTTATTGCAGCCCTTTTCAGCCTGTTGCTGCCCCTGATGGCGCATGCGCAAACCTCGCTCACCCTGCCAAAAGGCAGAATGGATGTTGAACAATGGGTGGCCCGTCACTTTGCAAGGCGGGGCGAAGTGCCCTTTTCGTTCACCTACGGCGGGCAGCCGTCGTCGGCCTTTCTCAAAACATGGAGCTACAAGGTACAGCGTAAACCTATGGCAGTATCGGGTGCAACCCATATCATTTACACTTATACTGCTCCTGATAGCACATTACGAGTTGATTGCGATGTAAAAATATACCGTCCCGAACAGGCCGTGATGTGGGTGCTGCGGTTTAAGAATACAGGAACGGGAAAGTCGGAAACCATTGCCAACATGCGCACAACCGACCTCCTGTTTCACAATAACAGCATAAGCCCTTTCACGCTTCACTACACGCGTGGCAGTAATGCTGGGCCCGACGATTTTGCGCCATACCAGCGCATTCTGGACGGTAGCGACGAACTTCTGTTGCGTCCTGAGGGCGGACGCTCGAGCCAGCTCAACTTCCCTTTCTTCAATATCGATACGGGTAAAGGGCGCGGCATGATAGCCGCCATTGGCTGGACGGGAACATGGAAGGCCGATTTCAAGTCGGAAGCGCGCGGCCGTTTAAAGTTCGTTACAGGCATCGACCGTCTCAACACCTGGCTCTATCCGGGCGAAAGCGTACGCTCATCGAGCGTGTGCCTGATGTTCTGGCAGGGCGATTCTTACATAGACGGGCAGAACCAGTGGCGTCGTTTTGTGCTCTCGTGCCTCACACCGCGCATCGACGGCAAGCCTTATCATTACCCCATTACGACGAGCTTTAACTATGGCGACCCTTATCCCTGCAACGAATATACCTGTATGGATGAGAGCTATGCGCTGGCATTGGTTGAACGTTACAAGCAGTTTAACCTGGCTCCCAGGGTGTTTTGGTTAGACGCTGGCTGGTATACCGAGTCGGCCCGCGTCGGCGAGGGCAAGAACTGGTACAACACTGTGGGCAACTGGACGGTTGACAGCCTGCGCTTTCCCCACGGATTGAAGCCCGTCAGTGACGCTGTTCACGCCATCGGATCAGAGTTTTTGGTGTGGTTCGAGCCTGAACGCGTGTTCAAAGGCTCACGCTGGAGCAGGGAGTTACCGAAGAAATGGCTCATCGATGCCGGCGAAGGCACCGAGTCATATTTGTTCAATCTCGGCGACACCGCAGCCGTAAGCTGGCTGAGCCGTTACATCAACAAGTTTATGGACGACAATGGAATAGACCACTATCGGCAGGATTATAACATCGAGCCCGCCGGTTTCTGGTATCATAACGACCCTGAAGGGCGCGAGGGAATTACCGAAAACCATTACATTGAGGGGCTTTACACCTACTGGGACAATATATTACGCCACCACCCGCGCGGCTTTATCGACAACTGTGCCGGCGGTGGACGTCGACTTGATTTGGAGACTCTTCAACGGTCGGCACCGCTGTGGCGTACCGATTACCATTACGGCGAACCCGTAGGATACCAGACACACACCTTCGGCCTTGCCTTCTGGCTGCCACAAACGGGCACGGGGCTTATGCAAACTGATAAGTTTACAACGCGCTCGAGCATGGGAAGTACCGTTATTTACAGCTGGAAGATAACCGAACCCGGGAATAATCTTCTGGAGATGCGCAAGCTGATGGATGAGATTGACGAGCTGCGGCCCTATTATTTTGAAGATTATTATCCGCTCACAAGCACGCAACGCATTCTTGGTGACAGCGTATGGATGGCTTATCAGCTTAACAGAAGGTCGGCCCATGACGGCATTGTGGTTGCCTTTCGGCGTGCTGCAGCCCCCGACAGCGTGCTTACCGTGCAACTGCATGGCCTCGATTCCCGTGCCGTTTATAAGCTCACGAACCGCGACACACAGCAGCAGTTTACGCGCACGGGTGCCGAGCTGGCCCGTGGTTTGCAGCTGGCTTTGCCCGATAAACGGTCGAGCATGGTGCTGATGTATCGTGTTTCTGAGCCCCCTAAGTTAGGGGGCTGGGGGTCTGAACAGTAGTAAACGTTCCCTCTTGTTCGTGTGTGCAAGCCCCCTAAGTTAGGGGGCTGGGGGTCTGAACAGTAGTAAATGTTCCCCCTTTCCCGCGTCTACAAGCCCCCTGAGTCAGGGGGTTGGGGGTCTGAACCATAGTATCTTCCCCTTTATTCACTTGGCTTTTTCTTCGTTTTATGCGATTAAAGTCTTGTGAATAAAGGGGCTTTTGTTTTCTGTGAAGTTATTTTCGTATGAAAAATATAGGCATGGGGGCGGTCGTTCATACCCCCATCCCCCTAACTCAGGGGGCTTGTAGACGGTCGTTCATACCCCCAACCCCCTAACTCAGGGGGCTTGTACACACGAACAAGGGGGCTTGTACACGCGAACAGTAGGCTCATGCCACCACCTTAAAAGGCCTGTTCACTTTCAAATACCCCGTAATAGTTACCACATTACCCCCTTTTCGTAATCATATTATTTTGAAAAGCTTGTTGTTCGACGGCCGTCGGCAGCGTTGCTGACGGTCGTCACACACGTTGTTCGGCGGTTGTCGTACGCACTGCTGACGGCCGTCGCACAATGACCTGTACGATGTAAAGGAGAACGCATTGCGGCGTTCAGCTACGGCTATTACGAAATAGAAAAAGGAGGAATATTTCGAAAAAAGTAAAGCAAAAGTTTGTGATAACAGCACAAAAAGGATAAATTTGTACTACCAAAACCTGATAACCTCTGTAACATTACAGTTTCGGCAAGTTGACGCTGTGCAATATCCGGTGTAGAAAACCTTTGCAGGCATCATGATGTGAAAGAGAGTTGTTTGTTACATAACGTTATTAATAACCTGTTAATTTTATATGATGCACATATCTCATACACTTGTTGGTGTTACCCTGGGAGCGCTTTTGCTGCTGCCCGGCGTTGTAAAGGCGCAGCCTGCTGTATCGTCAGGAACATACTCGAACCCTGTTTTGAAGCGCGATTTTCCCGATCCGAGCGTTATTTATGGTCAGGACAGATATTTCTATGTGTACGGAACTGACGGCGGCGGGCAAAGAACGCCCATCTATAAATCGCGCAATTTAACGAACTGGCGGCCGGCAGGTGCAGCCTTTACTGAAGCTTCGCGCCCCAAATTTGTGGCCGGAGGTGCTACGTGGGCACCCGAAATATCGTATATTAACGGCCAGTACGTGATGTATTACTCGCTGTCTACCTGGGGCGGTGAATGGGAATGTGGCATTGGTGTGGCCACAGGCGCTACGCCAAATGATGCCTTTACCGACCACGGCAAGCTGTTTATATCGAGCGAAATTGGTGTACAGAACAGTATTGACCCCTGCCATTTTGCCGACGTTGACGGCAAACAGTATCTCTTCTGGGGTTCTTTCCGCGGCATTTATGGCATAGAACTGTCGGCCGACGGCCTGCGAATTAAGGACGGTGCCAACAAGTTCCAGATAGCTCCGCGCAATACCATCGAAGGAACCATGATATATTATCACGACGGTTACTATTATCTCATGGGTTCGCAAGGCTCATGTTGCTCGGGCGCAAGCAGCACATACCATGTGGTTGTGGCCCGCAGCACCAGTCTTAAAGGCCCTTATCTCAACAAGGCTGGGAGGCCGATTATGACCAGTCCCTTCGATGTGATGCTTCAAAAAAGCAATAAAGTATACGGTCCGGGCCACAATTCGGAAATCATTAAGGACGATAACGGCAAGTATTGGATGCTGTATCACGGGTACCAGGCAAGCAATATTGATGCAGGACGAGTGCTGTTTCTCGACCAGGTTAAATGGGACAGCAACGGCTGGCCTTACATAGAGGGCGGACAACCGTCGGCTACTGCCGAAGCTCCTGTGTTTACAACCTACGAAGCTGCCGGTATAGAGAACATCAACGCACAGGCTGATGACGAACCCACCATTACGCTGGCAGGTCAGAATTATTACCAAATCAGTGCATCTGAAGGCCGTTCATTTACATGGACAGTATCAGATTTAAGCGGCCGAACCGTCAGAAAAGGTACGGCATCGGGTATTAAGGACCTGTGGATAAACGAGCTTTCGAACGGCGTTTACATCATCAATGCCGTGCAGGGAGGGCAGAAGGTGAGCCGCAAGGTGGTAAAATGCGAATAAAAAAAGGCCCGTCCGTCAGAGTAATGGCTTAACTTCTTTGTCTCCTTAACTCCAGTCTCCTTGATAAATCTCACTAAAAACCATATCAAAAAATTATGTTGAACCGCATTCTTACTTTTGTTTCGGTGCTCGCTCTGGCTGCAAATGTATCGGCCCAGACGGCAGTTTACCGCAACCCTGTCATCGACAGGAGCTGCCCTGACCCCACTATTCTGCGTGCCTCCGACGGCTCTTTCTATCTCTATGGCACTGAAGACACGCCCAATGTACCCGTTTATCATTCTGCCGATTTGGTGAACTGGACATATCAGGGCACCGCATTTACCGATGCTTCACGCCCTCAATGGAACCAGAAAGGCAAGGTATGGGCGCCCGACATCAACAAGATTGGCGACAAATATGTGCTTTATTACGCCAAGTCGGAGTGGGGAGGCGAATGGGATGCCGGTGTAGGCGTTGCCGTTGCAGACAGTCCAAAGGGTCCGTTTACCGACCATGGCTGCATCATTAACAGCCGAAAGATTGGCATAAAAAACTGTATCGACCCCTTCTTTATTGAAGATGGTGGCCGCAATTACCTTTTCTGGGGCTCGTTTCATGGCATTTATGGTGCCGAGTTAACGGCCGACGGGCTGGCCCTTAAGCCTGGTGTAAAGCCGCAGAAAGTGGCGGGAAGTTTCATGGAAGGCGCTTATATCAAACGCCATAGTGGCTATTATTACCTCTTCGGATCGGCAGGAACATGCTGCGAAGGCGCGCAAAGCACCTATCATGTAACCGTTGGACGCTCGAAGAATCTGTTCGGACCGTACGTCGACCGCAAAGGAAAGGCACTGCTTAAAAACCATTTTGAGGTGGTGTTACAAGGCAACAGCCAGGTCGCCGGCCCCGGACACAACGCCGAAATAGTGACTGATGACGAAGGAACCGACTTCTTATTGTATCACGGTTTCAAGGTTAACGACCCCCATGCAGGGCGTCTGGTATGGATGGACAGGATTAACTGGGTTGACGGCTGGCCTTATATTCAGGGCAATGTGCCCTCTGAGGTGGCTGCCGCACCAGTGATAAAGGCAGGCTGGAAGATGACAAAGAGCGGGCTTAACCCCTCTGATTTCGAGGCGAATATTCGCGGAAAGCAGACCCGTCTCTACACGCTGACGAACAAAAACGGCGTGGAACTGTGCATGACAAACCTTGGAGCGCGCATCGTTTCCATGATGGTGCCCGACCGTCAGGGCAAGTTTCACGACGTGTGTCTGGGCTATGACAATGTGGCTGAGTATGCCGACTACGAGCATTTTGGCAGCGATTTCGGTGCAACTATTGGCCGTTATGCCAACCGTATCAACCAGGGACGCATCACAATTGACGGTAAAACCATCCAGTTGCCGAAAAACAACTATGGCCATTGCCTGCACGGCGGCTTCACTGGATGGCAGTATCAGGTTTACGATTGCCGCCAGACGGCGCCCAATACGCTCGAATTTACATTGCATTCGCCCGATAAAGACAATAACTTCCCGGGCAACGTAACGGCCGTTGTAACTTATACCCTTACCGATGACAACGCCATTGATATTCAGTATACGGCAACAACCGACAAGAAAACTGTCATTAACATGACCAATCATGCCTACTGGAACCTCAACGGTACGCCTACGACAGATGCTGAAAATCACGAACTGTACATCAATGCTGATAACTTTACACCCGTCGATACTACGTATATGACTGACGGAACCATCGTATCTGTAAAGGGAACACCTATGGATTTCCGCAAGATGCACGCGTTAAGTCAGGACATTAACAGCCAAACCTATGCACCTGTAAAGGCTGCACGCGGGTTCGATTTCAACTGGTGTCTGAACACATATAAGAACGGAAAGGGCAACGATAAGAAGTTAGCGGCAGCACTTTACAGCCCCGTTACCGGCATTTTAATGAATATTTACACCGACGAACCGGGCATACAGTGCTACACCGGCAACTTCCTCGACGGGTCAAATGCCGGTAAACACGGCGACCGTTACCCGAAACATGCCAGCATCTGCCTCGAAACGCAGCACTATCCTGATAGTCCTAACAAGCCCCAATGGCCGTCGGCCTACCTCTCTCCCGGCGAAACCTATCGCAGCCACTGCGTGTATAAGTTCTCGGTAAAAAAGTAAACGTTAGATAAAACAAGCGCGACCATACGAAGAAAATATCGTTGGCCACGCTTGTTTTTTATTTTATTCAAACTGTTTTATTCTGGCAAATCAAAAGGTTTGTCTGTAATTTCCTACGCCTTTTTGTTTAAATTCTGACAGGGACGGGACGAAAACAACACCGGATATTTCCTGTAACGCCCGACGCCTACTTCAGAATTCTGTTTTCTTCATGAGCCATCAAAGCGTGGATATGGTCGTTTTCGGACGAGGTTTGCGCTTGCCTTTAAAACGGAATAAGCTCATAGCTGGTGTTTCTGCCGCCCTCGTTGCCGCGCCTCAGTATGCTTTTCGCAACAAGATCGTTTAAGTCGCGCGTTGCCGTATCCTGCGAACAGTGGTTTATTTTGTACCATTTCGACGAATTGAGCTTGCCTTCAAATCCGTCGAGAAGCATGTTAAGCACCTTTCTTTGCCGTTCGTTGATGTCCAGATTCTGATGTTCGTTCCAAAACTTTACTTTGCGAATGGTATGCTCCGTTTTCGCCAACGCCTTTTCCAAAGCCTGTTTTAGCATATCCAAAAAATATGAAATCCACCCGCTTACGTCGGCATTGCCCTTCTGCGCACGCTCCAATTGTGCATAATACAGGTTGCGGTGGTTCAATATTTCTGCCGACAAACTGTAAAAACGCTGTGGTGAAGCATCGGCCCTTGCGAGTAACATTTCGGTGATTGTGCGGCAAATTCGTCCGTTTCCGTCGTCAAAAGGGTGAATGGTTACGAACCAGAGATGAGCCACGGCCGCCTTTACCAAAGGGTCGATAGCGGGTGACGGACTGTTTATCCAGTTGATAAAACGGTCCATCATCGGCCCCACCCTGTTGCTTGGAGGGGCTTCGTAATGCACCTTTTGGCGGCCCATTGGCCCCGAAACAACCTGCATGGGTTCGTCGCCCTGACGCCACTGTGCCACGCTTATTTTGTACATGCCGCTATATCCTGTTGGAAACAGTGCCGCATGCCAGGCAAACAGCCGTTCCTTGTCGATGGCGTCGTTATAATGCTGCGTTGCGTTTATCATGACTTGCACCACTCCTTCAGTATAATGGTCGGGCTTAGGCAAACCCTCGTACGCCAGTCCGAGTTGCCGTGCTACCGACGAACGCACGCTGTTGCGGTTTAAAAACTCGCCTTCAATTTGCGACGAACTGCTGATTTCGTTGGTGAGAGAGGCGAGCATTTCGTCGTTCTGCTCCCTGAATCCGAACATCGACAGTCGGCCAAACAGCTTGCCACGCAGCAGGTTTACCCTGGCCAGACGGTTGCACAACGAGCTGCTGTTCCATGTAAGCTGCTGTAAGTCGGCATGTTGCCAAATGTAAGTATGGTGAGTATCGGTCATATTTCGCGAGGTTTGATAGTGGCAAATTTAGTTGTTTATCCTTAAATCTGCAAGTCTTTGCGGAGAAAAAACAGGTTTTTCTCCGCAAATTGTGCGGAGAATATAAGCGGTAATCTCCGCATTCTGTGCGGAGATTGCAGGGCGTTTACGCTTGTTTCTGATGGTGGGCAGGCGGCTATGGGAGATATGAGGCAGAGGCAAGGGAGGTGTAATATGAGGGTACGGAAGATGTGACGTGAGGTTTTTCTTATTGTATAACATTCGTATTGTCAGAAGTTTACGGCTGTTTCGTGCATCCATGGTGGGCTATGGCCTGGTGCATAAGCCTGAAAAAGTAGTTGTTCGGCGACCGTCAGCAGCGTTGTTGGCGGCCGCCGAACGTGTTGTTTGACGTTCGTCGTACGCGCTGCTGACGGCCGTCGAACAATGGCATTTAAGGGGTAAAGGTGGTGGGAAAAGCAGGTAACAGGGCCATCTGTACAGCGGAAGGACAAGATGTTTTGCCCGTAACCACAAAGGGCAGCGTGCAAAAACGCGTTGCCCCATCTATGGTATATGATACAAATACCTGTATCAGGACAGAGGAGTGCAGACGAAAACGCGCTGCCCCGTTCGTGGTGTATGATATAAAAACTTGTGTCAGGGCAGGGGAGTGCAGACGAAAACGGGCCGCATCAGCTCCACGTGGGGGGAAACAGATGCGGCCTGTTGTATGATGTTGCCGCCTGGGGCGTATGGCAAAACGGCTATTGTACGGGTTCGCCGTCGATGCTGACGATTTCCCTTACCCAGAATTCGGCCAGACTGATATTCTGGTCACGGTACGACTGTGTAACGGCAACCTTCACCATACGGCCTTTAATGCCGCCGCTGTTTAGCTTGGGTCGTGCCACCTGATACCAGCGCTGTCCGCTGTCGTGCGGCGCATTGATGGTAAGAAGATAGGTCCAGTTGTTGAGCATTGGCTGGTTATAGTCGGCCGCTGAGCCTCCGTTGGCAATGGGTTTAAAGAGGAAAGAGGGGTCGTTTGAAACGTAAACATCGCCGCTTCTGAAGTCTTGCAGCGAGCCTGCACGCTGTTTTATGCCCACGCCCACAATGTTATGGGTAGCCCCGAGGTCAATAACGAACGTGGTTTTGTTGGCATCGCGGAAGCCTTTGAAAG
>ERZ773051.1201-NODE-1201-length-14909-cov-9.415040_pt1 | contig 14909 bp, 14 predicted proteins | sample MGYA00580631_ERZ773051 | MGnify/ENA primary metagenome ERZ773051 (study PRJEB29015, sample SAMEA2738137) | human oral metagenome | biome: human oral; feature: human-associated habitat; material: saliva | place: China | collected 2204 ...
GACCATAGAGATCAACCGAATTGGGTAATTGCTGAGCGGTGTAGTGGCTGGAGATCGGTTCTCCAAAGAAGCCGATCGCCAAGTAGAGGCAGTAGACTCCCAGATCCATCAAGGCTCCACCTGCATAGACATCTGAGAAAATATTGGGCATCTCACCTGCAAGAAGGGCCGGCAATTTGGAAGAATATTTGGCAAAGGTGAAGTTGGCGCCCAGTATTTCCTGGTTAGAGAGGAAGTTTTTAACTACTTGAAAGGCTGCTTCTTGGTAATTTCTGGCAGCTTCAAAGAGATAGACCTGGTGCTCATTAGCGAGTTTGACCAATTCCTTCCATTCAGAAGGGTTTGTCACAGCCGGTTTTTCAATGATGACATGCTTCTTGGCCAGAATAGCAAGCTTGGCCTGAGCGAAGTGAAGAGAATTAGGGCTGGCAATGTAGACCACATCCAGATCACTGTCTAAGAAGTCGATGACATCCGTGTAGCAAGAGATCGCCCCATAAGGCTCACAAAACTCTTGAGCCGTCTTCATCTTTCTCGAATACACAGCCTGCAAGTGATAGTGGCCCGTCTGATGAGCAGCTGTAATAAATTCATGTGAAATCCAACTCGTACCAATAATTCCCAGCTTTAACATAAGGTGTCCTTCCGTAATCGATTCACTCTATTATACCATGAAAAGGGGGAGGGGACAGTGTAAAGTAGAAAATATGCACTGATTATTGTATAATGAAGTGATATGCTTAGAAGGGAAAACAATAGGATTGAGAAATTCGGAATTACTGATCATTATTCCTGCTTATAATGAGAGTGGAAATATTGAAAAAACAATCAAGATGATTGAAGAACATACACCTGAATTTGATTATGTCATTATCAATGATTGTTCTACAGATCATACACTTGAAATTTGTCGCAATAACAACTTTAATGTTATCGATTTACCGATTAATTTAGGAATTGGTGGTGCTGTCCAGACTGGTTATCAATATGCAGTTAAAAATGGCTACCAATATGCTGTTCAAGTGGATGGGGATGGTCAGCATAATCCTGAATTTATCAGAAAGATGCTTCAAGTCCTTCAAGAGAAGAATGTGAACATGGTGATTGGCTCTCGTTTCATTGAAAATCAAGGTTTCCAATCCTCCTTCGCGCGACGGATTGGAATTTCATTTTTTGAAAAATTAATTAAGATTTTAACCGGTCAAAAGGTAACAGATCCAACCTCAGGATTGCGAGTGGCTGATCGAAAAGTGATTGAAGAATTTGCTAAACAATATCCAAGTGATTATCCAGAACCAGAGACGATTGTGTCCCTCTTAACCTCAGGCTATTCCGTTGCAGAAGTACCGGTCTTGATGAACGAACGAGAACATGGAGAATCATCGATTACATTCAGTAAGTCTGTTTACTATATGATCAAAGTGACAATGGCAATGCTATTGGCTAGAATTGGTGGAGGATATAAGAAATAACATGCTAAATATTTGGTTAACCCTTATTGTAATTATTTTTATTGTTTATATTCTACGCCTAGTAGCAAAGAAAGTTGTTGAAATGAGAAATGTCATTTCTTGGCTTATTCTTTGTTTGCTATCGTTGCCAGTCATTTGGTTTCCTAATTTGATTGGACAGGTATCAAAAATGTTAGGAATTCAAGTTCCAAGCAATCTAATCTTTTTCTTAGGCTTCTGTTTACTTGTCTATTTAAACTTCTCATTGACTCGGATATCCTCAAAACAATCCGTTCAAATTCGACAATTGTCTCAGAAAATTGCATTACAGGTAAAAGAGCATGAAGAATAATCAACCTGTTTCAACGGAGAAGGTGTATTTTTGGAATCTGCTAGGGAACTTGGCATTTGCTGGATCATCTGTACTATTTACATTGATTGTTACACGGATGACCTCGCCAATGGAAGCAGATTCCTTTAGTCTTGCCTATGGGATTGCTGCGATTCTAGTAGTAGTAGGCATGTTTCAAGTTCGAAGCTACCAAGGGACAGATGTTCTCTTTAGACACTCCTTTACCAGTTACAGTATTGCTAGATGTCTCTCTCTCCTACTCATGATGGCGATCTTTTTTCCTTACCTTTTTGTTTCAGGAATTGACCTACATGAAAGTTCAAAAATTGCGATTATTGGCTTATACGTTCTATTTCGTATGTGTGAGGCGATTTCAGATCTTTTCCAAGGATTGTTTCAACGTCACGAACGATTAGATATCGCTGGCAAATCAATGACCCTTCGGTATTCTATCAGCACGCTTCTTTTGTTGGCATTTTTGCTTATTACAAAGTCATTGACACAATCATTGCTTTACTTAGTTGTTTTAAATTTTATCTTTGTATTTTGTTATGATTATGTAAAATCAAAAGAATTTGAATCAATTGATTTCTCAGTAAAAAATATCAAAAGAGACCTATTTGATGCGATCACTATTTTAAAAAATTGTATTCCTCTCTTTATTAGTGGATTTTTACTAGCTTATATTTTCAATGAGCCTAGAATCGCGATTGACTCTGAAATTAGACTGGGACACTTTATTGCGGGAACACAACGGGACTTTAATATTTTGTTTATGCCTGTGTTTTTTATGAGTCTCTTTATTTTAATTCTTAGACCCTTAACAACGCAATTAGCGATCTTATGGAAGAATAAAGAATTGAAAAAATTTGATGCCATCATTGCGAAGATGTTTGTCATTGTTTTGGGTGTCGGCTTGGTTTTAACTGTGCTAGCTTATTTGATCGGGACGCCAATATTAAGTCTTGTTTTTGGTTTACCTTTAAACCAGCATAGTACTAACCTAGCCATCCTTGTTTTTTCTGGAATTCTGTATTCTATTGGGATTGTTTTTGGGGATGTCATGACGGTTATTCGAAAACAAACGTATCTATTGCCTGTGTATTTATTCATGTTTATAGCTTCCAAATTGACAAATAATGATTTGGTACAAAAAATGGGACTTCTAGGTGCGTCTTTAAGCTTTTTCATCGTGATGTTCGTTTATTTTAGTGGAAGTTTACTTGCTTATTTTATTGCAAGAAAAATAGAAAGGAAGGGCTATGCTCGTTAATCAACAACATACTTGGGTGATTTGTGCTTATGGTGAGAGCGAATACTTAGAAGCTTGTATTCAATCCTTGAAGAATCAAACTCTCCAATCACAGATTATCTGTTACAGTTCAACACCACTGGATTCGATCAAGGAACTTTGTCAGCGTTATGCTATTCCGTTTTACACCAAGCAAGGTGGTGGGATTGGTAAGGATTGGAACAATGCCATGTCTTTTGTAGAGACGAAGTATGCTACCATCGCCCATCAGGATGATTATTATGAGCCAGACTATGCTGAGAAAGTTTTGGCTAAGATGGAAAAAAATCAAGATGTGTTGATTGGGTATTCTGATTATTTTGAAGAAAAAGATGGTCATAAAATTCCTGCGAATACAAATCTGAAGATCAAAACCTTGATGTTAAAAACCATGAATCTTTTTCCTGCTAGTCACTTTTGGCGAAACCGTGTGATGGCTTTTGGGAATCCGATTTGTTGTCCAGCTGTTACCTATAATCGTGAAAATTTGAAGAATTTCTATTTTGATGAAGGAATGAGAGTGAGTTTGGATTGGTACGCATGGTATAAGATCAGCGAGTATAAAGGTCGTTTTGCTTATGTATCTGATAAACTTATGTGCCACCGTATCCATGGAGAGTCTGAAACATCAAAAACCATTGCAGACAATACGCGTAGTAAAGAAGATCTATACATGTACCAACTCTTCTGGCCCAAATGGATGGCCAAGTTGTTGATGAGACAATATGTGAAGAGTCAAAATTCGAATAAGTAGGAGAAACTGATGGGATATTTTGTTGATAGTTATGAGAGAAATAAAAAGTATTTAGTAGCTTTCGCCGTTTTGGCCTTTTGTATTGCAGTTATTTATACAAAGCGCTTAGTAGATTTTCCTAAAATTGGTGTAGCGTTATTTGTTGTATTGACTTTTTTCATTTTTCTTTTACCGAAGAAGAATGTTGGGACCTTCCTTGCGATGCTTATTGGAGGACTGTCCTTTGCTTTCATTACACCCGTTTTGAATACACCAGATGAACAAGTTCACCTTTCAAGAACCATTCATATTGTGGAAGGTAACGTCAATATGGGAAATAAAAACATCCATATTACGGAAGATTACTTTGATGTTTATAAGAATTTCAAAAAACCATTTACCAAATCTTCTTTGTTTAAAGAAGGGTAGACGACCAAACGAGTGAAGTTTGGCAAAGAAACGGAATATAGGGTGACCAACTCGTATTGGTTTCTTGGTTATATCCCTCAGGCTCTGGGATTCGGGATTGGAAAATTTTTGAACTTGAGTGTAGGAGTCTCCTATTATTTGGGTCGAATTTTTAATGTCATCGCATACTGTTTTTAAGCTCTCATTGCCATTAAATTAAGTGGAAAAGCGAAGCAGTTGATGACAATGGTTGCGATGTTTCCAATGAATCTGGTTCTGGCTGCTTCTTATAATCAAGATAGTGTAGCATTAGGGTTAACCTACATCATTATTGGATTGTTCTTGAACTATGTATCAGATGATGAAAAAGTGGTAAAAATAAAGGAGTTATTGCTTTATGCTTTTCTTTGCATGATCCTTGTAACAATGAAGCTTCCTTATGTCTTGCTTGTGGGACTATTGCTCTTTATACCGAGAAAGAAAACGCAATGTAAAAACTATTATCTAGTTTCTCTCGCTTTGATTGTCGCAGTTTTTCTATTTACGGTTTTTTGGTACGTTCTTACCCAGCAAGTTCAAATTGAGAACTTTAAACTGGATGGGGCGGATGTGAAGTCTCAGGCACTTAGTATCATTTCAAAACCTCATTGGTGTCTTCCAGTGATTTTGAAGGAGATGCTATTATCAGTCAGTCATTTAAATCAACTCTATACCTTTGGTTGGTTAGATTTGTCGATGTCAGAGGTCCTTATTCCAATTTATGCTTTTTATACCTTGATTACTTTTTCAAATGTTGGGAAGATCAAACTTCCTAAGGTGTCAGTAGTATGAGCAAGCTTGGTTTCTCTTGCAATTGTTGATTTAATTTCTTTGACCTTGTATCTGACCTGGACACCGGTTGGCAATTTTGAAGTTTTAGGAGTTCAAGGTCGATATTACTTAGGCGTTGTTGCACTTTGTTTACCAGTTATTTGTAGCTTATTTAAGCAAAGAGTTCCAGTTGAACAAAAATTTTCTGATCATTTTGTTGTACAAAGTAGTCTCATTATCCTAGCACTAACCTTACTACAAACCATTTCTGTTTTATATGCTGTGGTATAATTAAAAGACTAAAATAAGTTATTACTAGGGGAAATCAAAGCTTTTTGTTACAATAGAAAGTGAATAAATCAAGGAGTAAGAGATGACCATATCAGTTGTAGTCCCATGTTTTAACGAAGAAGAATCGATTCCATTGTTTTATAGAGAGATGGAACGTGTTCGGATGGAGATGGGAGAAAAGTTTGAATATATTTTTATAAATGATGGTTCTTCCGATAGTACGCTATCTGTGCTTCGAAAGTTACATGTTACAGATTCAAATGTGCATTATCTTTCTTTTTCTCGGAATTTTGGAAAAGAAGCGGCATTGTATGCTGGTCTTGAACGTGCGAGTGGTGAATTCGTCACAGTCATGGATGTAGATCTACAGGATCCTCCAGAGTTATTGGTTCAAATGAAGCAAAAATTGGATGAAAACTCGGAATTGGATTGTGTCGGAACCCGACGCGTAACCCGTGATGGCGAACCACCAATTCGATCTTTCTTTGCACGGATGTTTTATAAATTGATCAATCATATCAGTCAAGTAGAAATGGTCGACGGTGCGCGTGATTTCCGTTTGATGCGCCGTCCCATGGTCGATGCGATTCTAGAGTTATCAGAATACAATCGTTTTTCAAAAGGAATTTTTGCCTGGGTTGGATTTGAAACAGAATACCTCGAATATAAAAATGTAGAGCGCGTGGCAGGAGAGACGTCTTGGAATTTTTGGTCCCTCTTCAAATACTCAATTGAAGGGATTGTTAACTTCTCAGACGCCCCACTAAACATTGCCTTTATTGGTGGACTGTTATCTTGGATTTTGGCCTTTATCATGGTGATTTTGATTGTAATCCGTACACTTGTCTTTGGAGATCCGACTTCTGGTTGGCCATCCCTTATGACAGTGATTCTTTTCCTAGGAGGCTTCCAATTATTAACCATCGGGATTTTAGGGAAATATGTTGGTAAAATCTTCATGGAAACTAAGAAACGACCAGTTTATGTTGTGAAAGAGGAGGAATAAAGAATGGTTGAGGAGTGTAAATCAATATTTCGGAATTTTTTTGAGTTTATAAAAAGAAATATAGCTACATGTTACCTCGTTTTTGTTATCTATTTACTTGTAAATATAAATATTAGTTTGGCAGAATTTCCTTATATTGACGATATTGGCCGCCAACTTCAAGGCTACACAGGATTTTCTGAACATTATTCCCGATATTTTAGTGAAATATCAGCTCGTTTTATTCAGGGCGGAACCCACTTAACGGACCCTGGATTGACAACAAATATTATTTCGTCTATTGTTCTAAGTTTTACAAGTATTTTATTGTTATTTAGTTTATTTCCCTCTAAGAAGATAGATTGGTTAACAGCACTATCATCAACTATTGTTGGTTTAAATCCTTGGTTCTTGGAACCATTGAGTTTCAGATTCGATAATCCTTTCATGTCCTTGAGTGTATTTGTGTCTGTCTTGCCATTCATTTTTTTGAAGTCTAACAAATTGTTCAGTTTGAGTTCGATATTATGTATTTTTCTAATGTGTAATTCTTACCAAGCATCTTCAGGGATTTATATTTTGGTTGTCTTAACCCTAGTATTTATTGAATTTCTAAATGATAGTAAATTGAATATACAAATGATTGTTATATCATCTGTATCGTATATTCTAGGTATGATTTTATATAAAATTCAAATTACAATTAAGCCTCCAATTTTCGCAGATCAAGGTAGGATTCCTAGATTGTTAGATATTCCAGCTACGTTATTTAATAATGCAAAGGGATATTTAAAAAATATTTACCTTCAAAGTTCGAATATTTGGATAGTTCTTGCTGCCGTTTTAGTTATTTTTTTAATCATATCTGTTTATTTGATAAGTAAAGAAAAGAAATTGACAAAAACAGTTTTAGTAATTTCCTGGTTATTTTTAGGCTGTATCTTTAGTTATGGTTCTTACCTAATTCTTTTAGAAAAGTTCTATCTTTTAAGACCTAGATATGAATATGGATTGGGAATCTTTTCATCAATCATCTTGATTGTAACTTTAGGGATTTCTACTAAGGTTCGTTACTTTGAAATATCAAAAAAATTCCTAACATTATTGAGTGTATACTACGCGTTGTCATTCTCGTTTATTTATGTTGATAGTTTAAAGCAACAAAATAAAGTATTCGAAACACAGAGTGTTATGTTAGGTAGTACTCTTAATAAGTATGTTTCAGCGCAAAATAGGGTAGTTAATATTAATAGGTTTATATCAAATTCACCTATATACGAAAATTCAGCTCTTGTTTACCCCATGATTCGTAGCCTAATTATGCCAAATACAAATATCTCCTGGGATATGACAATGCGATTTAATAGCTTAACGAAACTAGATGTTGATTTTAAAATGTTTGATGTAAATCAGATAGATTCTACTTATAGAAAACTTGAAACTACAAAATTATACGATATTTTATCTAAAGATGATCAATTATTTGTTATAATGAAATAGAATTCAGTTGGGTAATGAATAATAAATATACTTAATATTAACAAATGTTAAAATAAATTTTCAAGGAGATTTTACCATGATTTTAATTACAGGTGCAAATGGCCAACTCGGAACTGAACTTCGTCACCTTCTTGACGAACGCAACGAAGAATATGTAGCTGTCGATGTAGCTGAAATGGATATCACAAATGCAGAGAAAGTAGACGAGGTATTTGCGGAAGTAAAACCAACCTTGGTATATCACTGTGCTGCATACACAGCTGTTGATGCTGCTGAAGATGAAGGAAAAGAGTTGGACTATGCCATCAACGTGACTGGTACGGAAAATGTAGCAAAAGCGTCTGAAAAACATGGGGCAACCTTGGTCTATATCTCAACGGATTACGTGTTTGATGGGAATAAGCCAGTTGGACAAGAATGGGAAGTAGACGACCAACCAGATCCCCAAACAGAGTACGGCCGTACAAAACGTATGGGAGAAGAATTGGTTGAGAAGCATGTTTCGAACTTCTATATCATCCGTACAGCTTGGGTCTTTGGAAATTATGGTAAGAACTTTGTCTTCACCATGCAAAACTTAGCCAAGACTCACAAGACGCTGACAGTCGTAAATGACCAACATGGTCGTCCAACCTGGACACGCACTCTTGCAGAGTTCATGACTTATTTGGCTGAAAACCGTAAGGAATATGGTTATTACCATTTGTCAAATGATGCAGAAGAAGATACAACTTGGTATGACTTTGCGGTTGAAATCCTCAAAGATACGGATGTAGAAGTGAAGCCAGTGGATTCCAGCCAATTTCCAGCTAAGGCAAAACGCCCACTTAACTCAACAATGAGTTTGTCCAAGGCTAAGGCTACAGGATTTGTCATTCCGACATGGCAAGATGCTTTGAAAGAGTTTTATAAACAAGAAGTGAAATAAGAATACTTAATGAGCCTTTTAAGTTAAAAGAGAGAACGTGTGTCATGCAGTTCTCTCTTTTTTCATTGAGAATATGATATAATTAATGGAATATAGTTATCGAAAGAGAGTGAATTAATTGAAAAAAGTAACTGCCCAAAAGGTATTTTTCTGGAATATTTTAGGAAGTATGTCTTCAGCCGCTGTTTCAGTTATACTTCTTTTTATTGTTACACGTGCTTTAAATAGTTCTTCAGCGGATACCTATAGTTTTGCCTATGCAATTGCAAATCTCTTTGTTATTGTAGCAAGTTTTCAAGTTAGAGATTTCCAAGCGACAGATATAAGAGAGAAGTATTCTTTTGATACTTATTTCGTAACAAGGATTATTTCGAACGTTGCAATGGTTCTTCTTTTAGTAACGTATTTAATTTTTAAAACAAATACTCACTCAAATCTAGGAATAATATTTTGGGTCTCTTTTTTCCGTGTTAGTGAAGCTTTATCAGATGTTTTTCAAGGATTATTTCAGCAGAAGGAACGTTTGGATATTGCTGGGAAGTCTCTCTTTCTGAGAAATACCTTATCAACAATTGTATTTACTCTAACTTTAGTTATCTCTAAAAATCTATTGTGGACTGTGATCGCACAAACCATCAGTTCATTTGTTTTTATTGGTCTATTTGATTATCCTAATTCAAAAGTCTTCCATCGCTTAAATCTTAAGAGTGTTAGGTTGAGTAATATTATCAATGTATTGAAAGATTGTTTACCTTTATTTATTAATGCTTTTTTGTTGGTCTCAATTTATAATCAGCCTAAATATGCTTTGAATGATATTTTTAATCAAGGTTTGATTGGAAATGGTGTTCAGCGAGATTTTAGTATTTTGTTTACACCAATTTTTGCCATGAATCTTATGATTGTGTTTCTTAGACCAATGATTACACAACTTGCAGTCTTTCTAGAAGAAAAGAAGATTTCTCATTTTGTCACTTACAAGAATAATCTCTTCAAGATTTTACTTGGTACGTGTACCTTCATTTTCCTTTTAGGTTTCTTTCTTGCAATTCCAGTTTTAAATATTGTATATGGGACAGATCTAGGGCAATATAAAACAAGTTTTATAGTATTGCTACTTGGGGGGATAGCAAGTACATTTTCAACTGTATGTGATAACATTTTAACAGTATTTCGAAAGCAGCGCTATTTGGTAATTTCTTTTATTGTAGGATATATTGTGTCTCTCTTAACTGCTAAACCCTTAGTATCGAAATTTGAAATCTTTGGAGCCTCTCTATCATTTCTTTGTTCAATGGTAGCTTGGTTAGTAGCTTCATTAGTCATTTATTTTATAACGAATCCATACACTTTTATTAGAAAGAATAAGTAAAATGAAATTTTCAATTGTGGTAGCTGCATATAATGTGGCAGAGTATTTAGAAGAATGTGTAGATAGTCTTGCAGATCAAAATTTCCCTAATTCTGAATATGAAGTTGTTATTGTTGATGATGGTTCTACAGATGGTCAAACAAGTAAACTTTGTGATGAACTATCATCTAAATATGAAGTTGTTAGAACCATTCACCAAGAAAATGGTGGATTATCTTCAGCGAGAAATACAGGAATAAAGCATTCTAAAGGTGAGTATTTGCTCTTTGTCGATGGTGATGATTTTTGGAGTACTAAGAATTTTCTTGAAAAGTTGTCCTTGAATATTGAAAAATATTGTAGTGATGTGGTGATTTTTTCATATGAAAAATATTATTCGAAAGCAGAAACTATTGGAGTAAGGTTTGATAAAGCTCCGGTTTATGGAAAAATAGATACAAATATTTCCAAAATAGTCTCTACGGGACTTTTTACTGCACCTGCTTGGAATAAATGTGTAAAGAGGGCTTTATTCGAAAACGGGTTGGATTTTCCTGTTGGATTACTTTCAGAAGATTGTTTGTATTGTGCAGATGTATTAAAGAATATCAAATGCTATTCCGTTTTGAACGAAATGTGCTATATGTATAGACAAAATAGACTAGGAAGCATCACAAATATTGTGAAAGAAAAAAATGTTCATGATATTTTAAAAAGTATCCATCTCGGCCTTATAGATATCGAAAAATATAATAAAGATATACGGAAAGGTTTGGAAGTTTATTTTTCAATTTCGTATATTTCTATTTTGCCATATGTGAATCAGTATATTTCAAATCCAGAGATTAAACGATTATTATTTAAGTATCGTTACTTGTTAAAATATTCTAGAATTTTAACTAACAAAGAATTTAAATTTACTGGGCTGGTTAGTCAAATGCTAGGTCTGAAAGTTTCAACTAAGTTATTTGCTTATTTATTAAAATTCTATAAGAAGTATCGAGGATAAATTGAATTTTATAATTTTATTAAAAGATTGATTGTGATAAAGAAATGTGCGAAAGGAGAAGTAGTTGAGAGTTTTAATGATAATTCCTGCCTACAATGAGGAGGAAAGTATTTTCGACACGGTATCAAGTATCTTGAATTACCGCAAGAAAGTTGGTTTTGATTTGGACTATGTTGTGATCAATGACGGATCAACAGATAAGACAAAACAAATTCTGGAAGATAATCATTTTAACGCTGTTCATCTTGTGATGAATCTTGGGATTGGCGGTGCGGTTCAAACAGGATATAAATATGCACTAGAGCATGATTATGATGTAGCGGTTCAATTTGATGGCGATGGTCAGCATGATATTGAATCCTTGTCAGATTTGCTAGAACCAATTCGAAAAAATGAAGCAGACTTAGTAATTGGTTCTCGTTTTGTTGGTGATGTTAAGTCGGAATTCCAAACGACTTTTATGAGACGTTTTGGTATTGGCGTTATTTCCAATCTGATTAAATGGACAACAGGACAAAGAGTTTTAGATACGACATCAGGTTATCGTTTAGCTGATAAAGCTGTTATCAAACAATTTGCTAGACGTTACCCAATCAAGTATCCAGAGCCTGAAACAATTGTTCACATTTTGAAACGTAAATATAAGGTTGTGGAAAAACCTGCTAATATGTTTGAACGTACTGGCGGAGTGTCCTCCATCACCCCCATCAAGTCTATTCGTTATATGATTGAAGTATGTTCATCCATTTTAATCGCAGCCTTTATGAGGGAGAGTGAATAATGTCAGTATTATCTATAGTTATGTTGGTAGCTTCAATCTTTTTCCTTTATCTAGTCATTAGAAATATCAACAAAAATAATATCTTATTTGAACAAGCATTCATGTGGATTGTAATCAGTTTTGTCATGATTATTATTTCCATTTTCGATGTTATTCCTGGTTATTTTGCTGGTTTACTTGGATTTGAATTGACTTCGAATTTTTTAATGTCACTTGCTATATTTTTCTTGTTGGTTATTGCTTTTTTACAAACTATGACTTTGTCAAAACAAAAAGAGCAGATGAAGCATTTAGTTCAAGAGTTGTCTATTCTAAAAAGTCATATAGAAACGAAAGAGGGAAATGATGAACAATAATCACACTTGGGTGATTTGTGCTTATGGAGAGAGCGAATACTTAGAAGCTTGTATTCAATCTTTGAAGAATCAAACTCTCCAATCACAGATTATCTGTTATAGTTCAACACCACTGGATTCGATCAAGGAACTTTGTCAGCGTTACGATATTCCCTTTTATACCAAACAAGGTGGAGGAATTGGCAAGGACTGGAACAATGCCATGTCTTTTGTAGAGACGAAGTATGCTACTATCGCTCATCAGGATGATTATTATGAGCCGGAATATGCTGAGAAAGTTTTGGCTAAGATGGAAAAGCATTCGGATGTGTTAATTGGGTATTCTGATTATTTTGAAGAAAAAGACAGTCATAAAATTCCTGCAAATACAAATCTGAAGATCAAAACCTTGATGTTAAAAACCATGAATCTTTTTCCAGCAAGTCATTTCTGGCGCAATCGTGTGATGGCTTTTGGAAATCCGATTTGTTGTCCTGCAGTTACCTATAACCGTGAGAATTTGAAGAATTTCTTTTTTGATGAAGGGATGAGAGTGAGTTTGGATTGGTACGCATGGTACAAGATCAGCGAATATAAAGGTCGTTTTGCGTATGTATCTGACAAGCTTATGTGCCACCGCATTCATGAAGAGTCTGAAACATCCAAAACAATTGCGGATAATACCCGTAGTAAAGAAGACTTATACATGTATGAACTCTTCTGGCCTAAATGGATGGCCAAGTTGCTAATGAGACAATATGTGAAGAGTCAGAAGACGAATAATTAATTTTTTGTTTTGAAAAATAGAAGTAGCTGTGAGCTGCTTTTCTTTTTTGGTTAAAATATAGTATAATTAATTTGATTATACTTTTAAAGATTGCTAGAAAGCAATCCTCGAAGTACAGTAGTATTAGTAGTTATCAGATACTAATTGATATTTTGTTAAACAAAATGGACGGAAATAATGAAAAATTTAATCTCTGTGATTGTAACTTGTTATAATCACGAAAAGTATATTGAGCAATGTTTACGTAGTGTTTTTAACCAGACTTATCAGAATATCGAACTAATTGTTCTGGACGATGGTTCTACAGATGGATCTAAGCAGATTATTCTTAAAACTTTAAAGGACTCGCCTTTCGACGTAAGGTTTGAATCTCATAAGAATATGGGGGTTGTAAAAACAAGGAATAAAGGTATAGAACTTATTAATGGAGAATATTTTCTCTTTGTTGATAGTGATGATTATTTGCCAGATGACTATGTAGAAGAACTTTATTCATGTGCAATAAATCAACAGGCGGATATTGTTTATTGTGATTTGTTTGATTTTGAAAAAAATGAAATTTATTTAAAAGCTAGAAATTTTGAAATATATAGCTTTTTGACAGCAAATTATATTTCCAATTGTTCGTTAGTTAGAAAAGATATTCTTGGTGAAATCAGATATGATGAACATTTATCAGGAAAAAAATTAGAGGATTATGATTTTTTCTTAAATCTTGTAATTAATAGACATGCTAAAGCTTGTTACCAACCAAATACAAAGTTATTTTATCGAGTATTTGAAACAGGATCTATTTCTTTACGTAATTCAGTCAAATATCATTATGAAATATATCTTGAGATCCTTGAGAAGTATTTGGATAAACTTCCTCATGAGGTTTATAAAGCAGTTTGTGATAATCTCATGACTTTAGAAGATCGTTTAGAAAGTTTAATTAGTCACCATAATGATGTTTCTGAATATGTAAAAGAATTACAAAGAAAGCAGAATCAACTTCATCGTAAGAGTCAAACGCAAGTAGTAGAATTAAAAGACGCTCGTAAAGAGATACAATTAATTCGAAGTTCTCTTTCGTATCGTATAGGGAATTCTCTGATTAAACCTATTAAGATTTCTAAAGTAATACTGAGAAATCCGAGAAAAATTAAGAATTATTTGAAAGTTATTAAAGAAAAAGTCACGAAATTACGTGGACGTTTATTATTAATCAAAACTTATCGTTTGCGTCGATTAATAGATCGACAACGTTCTGCCCTGTCATTTACTGGCAAAAGAGCGCTAGTCTATGTCATTTTTGAATCTGAAAATCGTTTACAAGAATACAAATTACGTTTCTTACAAGCCTTGGATCCATTGGTAGATGATGTTATTGTAGTTGTCAATGGACAGCTTCACGATGATGATATTAATACCCTTGGGGTCTACGGTAAGGTTTTGACTCGTGATAATGAGGGATATGATACTGCGGCCTTTAGAGAAGGGATTTTTGCCTTTGGTAAAGATAAGCTTAAAGATTACGACCAGCTCCTCTTGGTGAATGATACTAACATTGGTCCGATGAGAGATTTGTCTCAAGTATTCCAGGAAATGGCTGACAAGCAGCTAGATTTCTGGGGAATTTCTTTTGGAGAAGAGCAAGAAGATGTTACTAAGGAGAATCCTTATGGCTACATTCCTAAGCATCTTCAATCTTATTTCCTAGTTATTGAAAAGCTCATGCTAAACGATGATGACTTTTATGAGTACTGGACACACTTGACGGATACAGATTCTCGTGATAAAGCTATTGGTCGACATGAGACACGTTTTACCAAGCATTTTGCTGATTTAGGTTATCGTTATGATGCGGTCGTGCAAGAATACGAAGATTCTGCCATGTATATCCACCCGCTTAAGA
>ERZ773051.1205-NODE-1205-length-14873-cov-4.769874_pt1 | contig 14873 bp, 9 predicted proteins | sample MGYA00580631_ERZ773051 | MGnify/ENA primary metagenome ERZ773051 (study PRJEB29015, sample SAMEA2738137) | human oral metagenome | biome: human oral; feature: human-associated habitat; material: saliva | place: China | collected 2204 ...
TTGCGCCGTGTAGGTGTCGTCCTGACGGATTTCGCGCAAAGGCACGCGGATGTCGGCGCGGCTGCCCGGGATATAGACGCGGTCGGAATTGGGATATTGGAAGCGGATGCCGATGTCTTCGCTTAAGTCGGAAAGACGGCGCGCCTCATCGCCGGTTTTTTTAGTGGTAGTCATAAAAAATTGCTCCTGTTTCTCGGTTATGAAATAGAAACAGGAGCATTGCTTTTTTTCAGACGGCCTTGTAGATATCTTCAATCAACCGTTTAAAATCACATTTGCCGAAACTCCCCACGCAGGTATTATCCTGTTCGGGTGTAAAGGGTATTTCTCAGCCGCTCGGTTTGAAAGCAGCACCCCTGTTTCTTTATTAACGAAAATTAAACCATGCGGCTGGTTTTTTGTAAAGCGGCGTTTTTCGCATTTTCTGTCAAAAACACTTGACAGCGATTCCGTCTTTCCGTATAGTTACAACTTCTGACGCGGGATGGAGCAGCATGGTAGCTCGTCGGGCTCATAACCCGAAGGTCGTAGGTTCGAATCCTGCTCCCGCAACCAAATATAAAAATCCCCTGCAATCGCAGGGGATTTTGCTTTATGTGGTATTTATTTTTGCTTGGATTGATTGAAAGGCCGTCTGAACCATTGTGTTTCAGACGGCCTTTTTTATTGGCCGATAACATCGGCGGCTAATTCGCTTTTGTCTTTTATTTTGAGTTTGTGTTTTTCAGACGGCCTATTGTTGCCCCAGATCGGTATCGTTGCGCAGGTATTCTTTCAAGCGTTGCAATTCTTTTTTGTCCAACCATTTATTACGCGAACGTTGCAACAGGATCACCAATGCGGCGATTTCGTTACGCATATTGGTACTGAGCCAGAGGAAGCCTTGCCAGTCGTAATGCAGGCGGGCGGCCGGTTTGCTTAGTTCGGTATTGAGCGAAGTATCGATGCGGATGCGGCGGGCGTAGTGGCCTTTGATGAGGCGGACGGTCAGGCGCAGTTCGCGTTGGAGCTGGTTGAAGTGGCGGTCGAGCAGGCGGATTTCGCTTTCGTTGAGCGTGAGCGCGCGAAGTTTGGCGGCGGTGGTCAGGAGCAGCTCGGTGGTGTTGACGATTTTGCGGTGGGCATGCTGCATGGCTTCCATCATATTGTTGCTGATGTGGCTTTCGCCGGATGTTGCGGCCAGATGGCTGCGGCTTTTGACCATGCGGGCGTTGATTTTGCGCATTTTAATCATGTTTTGCTCCAAACGCTCGCGCGTCATGCGCTTGCCGTTGCTGATTTCGGCAATCATTTTGGCGCAGTCGGTAAGGTTGTCGGCAAGCATGAAGCGCCACATCAGGGTAGAGCGCAGGGGCAGGAGTTTGGCGGCGGCAATGGCGATGGCGGCACCGATCAAAACGTTCATGGCGCGCATCAGGCCGCTGTCGAGCCAGTGGTGGCTGCTGTCGCCGATGAGCATGCACATGGTCAAACCGGCAAGCATGGCGACATAGCCGTTTTTGCCGACCGCAGACCAACCGGCCACTGCGCTGGCGGCACCGATAATCAGATAGAAGAAAACGCCGTCTTGCAAATAATGCTGGTTCAACCATAAAACGGCCAAACCGACGCCTAAACCGATGGCCGTGCCGAGCATGCGTTCGACTGCTTTGGAGTAAATCGCGCCTTGGAATTGCAGCATGCCGAGGACGACAAAGACGGTCATGCCGATCCATTCGCCGTGTTGCAGGTGGAAGACTTTGGCCAACAGGGTGGAAAACACGATTGCCAAGCCGAGGCGGAAGGCGTGGATATGGCGGCGATAGCGGTAGCGTTCGTAGGCGTTGAGCCAGCGTTCGGAAAAATGGAGGCGTTCGGATTGGGCAGGCATGTTGTAAGACGTATGGGTATGTGGGGATGTAAATTATAACTGATTGGTAAAGCAGATGAAATTTGAACTGCTCCCAAACGGCTTGTCCTATTGCGGATTTTATCTGCCGCAAGCGGATATAATGGCGGCTTTGAATCAGACAGGCGGTGAAGAAATGGCGACGGTTTTAAGTGCAGGCGTGGACGAAGCGGGACGCGGCCCTTTGGTCGGCAGCGTATTTGCGGCGGCAGTGATTTTGCCGGAACATTTTGACCTGCCGGGTTTGACCGACTCAAAAAAACTGAGCGAAAAAAAGCGCGATATGTTGGCGCAGATGATTAAGGAACAGGCGGTTGCGTGGAGCATTGCCTTTGCCGACCCCGACGAAATCCTGCAACTGAACATCCTGCACGCAACCATGGCTGCGATGAAGCGCGCAGTCGAGGGGCTGTCGGTCGTACCCGACAAAGTGTGGATAGACGGCAACCGCGTGCCGAAAGATTTGAATGTCCCTGCCGAAGCCGTGGTCAAAGGCGACAGCAAAATTATTGAAATCTCCGCCGCTTCGGTTTTGGCCAAAACCGCGCGTGATGCAGAAATGTATGAATTGGCGAAACGTTACCCGCAATACGGGTTTGACCGCCACAAAGGCTACGGCACGGCGCAACATTTGGCTGCGTTGAAACAATACGGCGTATTGCCGGAACACCGCCGCGATTTCGCACCGGTCAAAACCTTATTGGAACAAGGCAATCTGTTTGAAGAATGAAAGCATATCAAAAGGCCGTCTGAAAGATTTCAGACGGCCTTATTTTTGGAAAAGTATTATTTCAACGCAGCCAAACACTCTTTAATCAACTCAGGGCCGCGATAAATCAAACCGCTGTACACTTGAACCGCACTGGCGCCCAAGCGGATTTTTTCTGCCGCGTCCGCGCCGTTCATGATGCCGCCGACGCCGATAATCGGCAGCTTGCCGTCAATGCGTTCCGCCAAAAGTTTCAACACCTGATTGCTTTTCTCGCGTACGGGCAAACCGCTCAAGCCGCCTTGTTCGCCTGCGAGCGGATGGCTGCCCAAGCTTGATTTGTCGATGGTCGTGTTGGTGGCGATGATGCCATCCATTTCTACGGATTTGACCACATGGGCGATGTCGTCGATTTGCGCTTCGTCCAAATCCGGCGCGATTTTGACCGCCAGCGGCACATATTTGCCATGCGCGGCCGCCAGTTGCGCCTGTTTGTTTTTCAAGGCTTCCAACAATGCGCTCAATTCGTCGCCGCCCTGCAAAGCGCGCAGGTTTTTCGTATTGGGGGAGGAAATATTGACCGTGATGTAGCTTGCGTGGGCGTAGGCTTTTTCCAAGCAAATCAGATAATCATCGGCCGCGTTTTCAATCGGCGTAACGGCATTTTTGCCGATGTTGATGCCCAAAATGCCTTTAAAGCGGCTGTTTTCAATGTTGCGGATCATCGCGTCGATGCCGTGGTTGTTGAAACCCATGCGGTTGATGATGCCTTGGTGTTCGGGAACGCGGAAAAGGCGCGGCTGCGGATTGCCCGGCTGCGGCTTGGGCGTGACCGTGCCGATTTCGACAAAGCCGAAACCCAAAGCGGCAAACGCATCGATACACTCGCCGTTTTTGTCCAAACCTGCCGCCAAGCCGACCGGATTGGGCAGCTGCAAACCCATCAGCTCGGTTGGTCGGGTGTGGCTGTCCACCTTGGGCAGCAGGCCGAGTTTTTCGGCAGTACGCAAACTGTTGAGCGTGAAATGATGGGCCTTTTCTGCATCGAAGTGGAACAGGATAGGGCGGACGAGTGAATACATGGCGGCGGCTTTCTGAACGGTTGATGAATTTGGCGTTATTTTACCTGAAACCGTCAAACTGCCCCAAATCCTATGCTATGCCTCACTCAGTAATTCTTCGGCTACTTCCTCCGCTTGCTTAATCACATAGCTCACAGCTTCTTCCTGTTTATCCGGCGGGTATTTATAACGCTGTAAAGCTCGTTTCACGAGAATACGCATTTTGGCGCGAACGCCTTCTTTGTATTGCCAGTCAATGGTAACTGAGCGTCTTAAAGTATCGGTAATTTCTTTGGCTAGTTTGCTCAATACTTCATCGCCCATCAGTTCACGGGCGCTTTGGTTTTGGGCGAGGGCTTCGTAGAAGGCGAGTTCTTCTTTTTTCAGCCCCAGCTTTTCACCTAAAGCCAAGCGTTCTTGGAAGTCTTGGCTCATTTTGAAGAGCTCATCCAAAATTTCTACCACGCTTAAATTGTGGTTGTGGTATTGATTTAGGGCTTCTTTCAAACGCTGCTCGAAGTCTTTTTGCAATGTTAAGTTTGCGCCTGATTTGGCTTTGATTTCGCTTGATAAATAACGCTCCACCGCGCTAACCCATAAATTCTTAGTCGGGCTATTTTTAATAGTCTGCAAAAACTCTTCAGAAAGTAGACTAATTTGTGGCTGCGGTTTTTCCAACAGGTCAAACAAATCAATCACGCCTTCGGAATAGACGGCCTGATTGACCAAATTTTTCAATAAAATCTGTCTTTCCTTAGAACCCGCACCATTTTGATCACGCTTCGTGAGAATCGAGCGAACGGCATCATAAAAGGCGATTTCTTGGTTGTATGCCTCAACTTCAGCCAATGCGCCGCACAGCATATAGCCTTTTTTCACCAAGCCCGCCGCTTTCAAAAAGGCTTTTTTGCGTGGCTCGGTTTCTTTTTTATTAAACCAATGTTGCTCGTGCGCTTTGCCATCAAATGGTAATTGATCGAGGCTTAAAATATGGTTGGCGGCAAAACGAATAGCCATTAAAAGATCATTCGGATTATCTTTTTCTAAAGCCGTCTGAACATCAAAGGTTTTCCCCTCAACCGGCGTTGCAAACAGGCTGCGGACGAACTCTAAATGCTCTTTCATTTTAAAGAACACATCAATCACGTTATCAGTCAGCTTGCCCTTGCCTTGCGAGTTAGTGTATTGCTGGGTTGCTTCTTTGAGTTTTTCGGCAATACCGACATAATCCACAATCAAGCCGCCATTTTCTCGACTTTTATTGCGGAATACACGGTTAACCCGAGCAATCGCCTGCATCAGGTTATGCCCCTGCATCGGCTTGTCGATATACATCGTATTACAACAAGGCGCATCAAAGCCCGTCAGCCACATATCGCGCACAATCACCACTTTCAGCGGATCGTTCGGGTCTTTAAAGCGGCGTTCCAGCGTTTGTTTTTCCTGCTTACTGTAAACGTGTTTCTGCATTTCCGGCGCATCGGAAGCAGAACCCGTCATCACAATTTTAATCGCCCCTTCGTTAATATTGTCCGAATGCCATTCAGGACGCAGTTTGATGATTTCATTGTACAAATCCACGCAAATCTGACGGCTGGAAACCACCATCATCGCTTTGCTGTCGACGACTTCATTGCGTTTGGCAAAATGCTGCACAAAATCCGCGGCTAAATCAGCCAGACGGGCTTGCGAACCCAACAATTTTTCCTGCAAACGCAGGGCAGGGGATTGCTCCTCTTCCAGCAAATCATCAATTTCTTTGAATAGCTCATCGTGTTCTTTTTCATTTAAGCGGATTTGGCGCGCTTCATACACAATCGGCACGGTTGCGCCATCTTCCACCGCATCTTGCAAGTCATAAATCGACACATAACGCCCGAACACATCCTGCGTGTCCTTATCTTCTAGGCTAATCGGCGTACCGGTAAAACCGATAAACGAAGCATTGGGCAGCGCATCGCGCAAATGGCGGGCGTAGCCTGCCTGAAATTTGCCGTTATGCAATTTTTGGGTAAAGCCATATTGGCTGCGGTGTGCTTCATCGCTGATTACAATAATATTGCTGCGCTCATTTAAAACAGGGAAGCGGTTTTCTTCCTCATTTAGGGCGAATTTTTGAATAGTGGTAAAAAACACACCGCCGACTTCATTTTGCGCGAGCAGTTGGCGCAGTTGCTCGCGGTCTTCTACTTGTTGCGGTGTTTGTTTGATTAACTCTTTTCCGGAAGAAAAAGTTTGGAAAAGCTGACCGTCCAAATCGTTGCGGTCGGTGACCACCACAATCGTCGGATTTTTTAATTCAGGCTGCGCAAGCAGTTTGCCGGCATAAAACAACATGGAAATCGATTTACCCGAACCTTGCGTGTGCCACATCACACCAATGCGGCGGTCGCCTTTTTCTGAAGTCGCCCAAATGGTGGAATCTACCGCTTCATTTACGCCGTAATATTGATGGTACGCCGCGATTTTTTTAATGGTTTTACCGCTGGAATCCCGCTCAAATAAGACGAAATAGCGGATATAGTCCAATAAATCCTCAGGCTGCATTAAGCCAGTGAGCAGGCTTTGCAATTCATCATCAAAATATAAGCGCGCGCTTTTGTTTTTTTCATCGACCACTTTCCACGGCGTAAAGCGTTGGAAATCTGCCGAAAGCGAGCCCAAACGTGCGGCAATGCCGTCTGAAATAATCAGGGCTTGGTTATAAACAAACAGCTCGGCAATCTCATCTTTATAGGTTTCAAACTGATTAAACGCCTGCAACAAATCCGCCGATTCACGCAACGGATTTTTCAGCTCAAATACCACCAAGGGCAGGCCATTCACAAAGCCGATAATATCGGGAATACGCTTGCCCCTTTTACGGCTGCGGATTTCCAGCTGATTGACGGCAACAAAGCGGTTGTTCTTCACCTGCTCAAAATCCACCAAGCGCGCCATCTCGATTTTTTGCTCGCCGTCAGCCTGATATTCCACCCGCACGCCATCACGCAACAGTTTATAAAACGCCTGATTACGCACCACCAAGTCGCCAATATCGCTTTTCGTTGCCGATTTCACCACAGAGTCAACCGCACTTTCAGGCAGCTGCGGATTAAGTTTACGCACTGCCGCACGCAGTTGTTCAACAAAGACTACACCGCCCAAATCGCCACGGGTAAACTCGCCCTCATGAACAGGCAAGTCTTTACCGTAGCGATATTCCCAACCGAGGGATTGCAGGCGTTGAAGGGTGAGTTGTTCGATGTCGTTTTCGTTGAGCATGATAAGCTCCTTAGTGTATTGGTTTTAAATATCCTCTTTACGAAAGAGGAAAATAGTATCGGGCTTAATTTGGATTTATATGTTTTTTATTGGCAAATTTTTCTGTAAATCCGACCGCTTGCAGTCAACAAACCTCCCAAATAGTCCCCCTCTTTAGCAAAGAGGGAATAGGGGAGATTTGGCAGAGGTAAAATTAACCTATTAAGTATTTATGCATCTTTATAATCTTTAATCATTGGTTGGAAAATCTGCTTTATTTGCTTATCTATATTCCATTCAAAGAAATACCTTTGATTATCTAGCTTGTTATTTATACTTCTAAAAACATTTAATAGTTTCATTTTGGCATTAAGCAATTTCCTGATGTTTTTACGATTTTCTTTTTTGATGATATCATGACGAACTATTTCTCTATCTGAGTGAGATAATTCTTTATCGCGGATTAGCTTTAGATTTTCTGAATTAGATTTAATATACTCAGTTAGCTGCTTAATCTTATTTTTCTCTTCGGGAGTTGCTTTTTCATCTAAAATATCTTTTAGATAATTTAGATTAGAGTTTTTTAGTATACCTCCTCTTCCTTGTTCAGCAGGATCTATTAATTTAGCCATTTGACTAAGAAAGTTGTTCAATAGTGCATTTGTTAGATAATGAAATGTATAAAAATTATAGTTGTAAAAATTAATTCTATTTTTTCTTCTCATTTTTAAGAAATAGCAATACATTCTAAATGAAGCATCAGCCTCCATTAAATAGGTATTTACCTTCTCTAAATGGACTTTAATTTCTTCTTTGGTTGTCATTTTATGACTCCCCATTTAATAATCTAGGCAACAATAAATCTCTTATTTCTTTCAGCACATTATTTTCTATCTCGTTATTCATAATTCTTGAATCAAAAGGTGATAAATATTTTTCAAAAAGCTGAATAAATTTTTCATCAGGGTTAATAATTTGAATATTTTTTAAGTTAGCTTGATTGATAGAACCAAAAACAGTTCCTTCACCGTTAAATAAATCTAATTCTGGTTTTATAGATTGTATTTGATATAAACCGAACGACAAACTTTTACTCTTATGTTGTAATGCAGCTAATCCGCGACCAATACAGCATTTTTCAAGTGCTATGTTAATATCCCCAACAGGAGCTCGAACGCTCATTAAAATAGAATTTTGTTCTGCAATACGTTTAGGATCTGTTGTAAATAATCTCGGGGTAGGAAAGCGCCAACCAAATTCTGCACGACCTTGATAGAAAAGCATCCCTTGTTTGTTTTCATTATAAGTTTCTCCTTTTGGAGATTGTCCCATAACGACATCATAACAATCGCCAATCGTAGATAATTTCCACCCCTTCGGCACTTCAACCCCATCAATTTCCACCATCTCACACGGAAACGCTTTGGCGGTTTCGGTTAATTCGGCGTAGCGGTCAGGCTGTGTTTGTGAAAGTGCGGTCAGTTCTTCGGGTGTTTTTCCGCTGATTGCCTGCATGGCGGCAAGTTCTGCTTGTTCAAGGCTCATGCCGTCTGAAAGCGCTTGAACTTTGGCACGCACGGGATCGAAATCGACAAACCAGCTTTTAAACAGGGCTTGGGCGATTTGTTCCAAGGTTTGGTTGATTTGGGTGTTGAGTTGGATTTTATTTTGAATATTAGATAAATCTCTCGCCTTCTTATTTTCTATTTCAATGGATGCTAACCGCGGAATTTCTAATGCTTTTAACACAGGTATTCTCATATTACTAACGGTTGCTCCTGTTCCTTCATTTATTAGAATTTGTCGTTGAACAAATGGGGAGCGCAGAGACCAGTAGAGATATTCAGCACTTATTTTGTTTCTATCGGCACGAAGTAATACTTGTCTTTGCCCTAGACAACAGATTGGTTCTTTAGGAATTAAGCAAACTCTTCCCATCGGTGCTTCTCGGGTGATCACGATATCATTTTCTTGTGGACTAGCTCTTTTGGTTCTATCTCTGTACCCTGAGTAATCCGTATAGCTTGGTGATGATAAATCTAATACACCATCAGTGATGTTTTGATTTCTAATTACTACATAGCCGAAAGTTGTCCATGTCGGAGTTGAATGTGGACAATCCACGATTAATTCACATAAGCTATCTAAAGTATTAGTTTTAAAGTTATCACTCATACCCCAATCCCCCTAAGTTCTTCTTAATCTCCGCTTCCAACTCTGCACTTTTTGCAAATTGCTCCTTCAAAAGAGCGGTTAGATTTTGCATTTTTTCTGCAAATGGTACGCCGTCGTCTTCTTGTTCTGCGGTGCCGACGTAGCGCCCTGGTGTGAGGACGAAGTCGTTGTCTTTAATCTCTTGTAACGTAGCAGATTTGCAGAAAGCTGCTTGGTCTTCGTAGCCGTCCGATTTTTGCCAAGCGTGGAGGGTATCGGCAATTTTGGCAATGTCGTCAGCGGTGAAATCGCGCAATACGCGGTCTTTCATATAGCCGATTTGGCGAGCGTCGATAAACAACACTTCGCCTTTACGCTTTTTGTTGCGGTTTAGGAACCAAATACAGGCGGGGATTTGGGTGTTGGTGAATAGCTGGCCGGGCAGGGCAACCATACATTCCACCAGGTCGGCATTGATGATGGCTTTGCGGATTTCGCCTTCGTTGTTGGTTTGGCTGCTCATAGAGCCGTTGGCCAGTAATAATGCCATTTTGCCGTTTGGCGAGAGGTGGTAAATCATGTGTTGCAGCCAAGCGAAGTTGGCGTTGCCTTTGGGCGGCGTGCCGTATGCCCAACGTGGGTCATCGGCCAGGGATTCGCTCCACCAATCGCTGATGTTGAATGGCGGGTTTGCCATAATGAAATCCATCTTTTTGTCGATGTGTTGCGGCTGGGTGAAGCTGTCAGCATTGTGTTTGCCGAAGTCGTAATCAATGCCGCGAATCGCCATATTCATGGCGGCGAGTTTCCATGTGGTGGGGTTGAATTCTTGCCCGTAGATGGAAACGTTGTTGATGTTGCCTTGATGGGCGGTGATAAAGCGTTCGGTTTGCACGAAAAAGCCGCCGCTGCCCATTGCCGGGTCATACACGCGGCCGGAGTATGGCTCAAGCATTTCGACAATCAGGGAAACGATGGATTTCGGCGTGAAATATTGTCCGCCGCGTTTACCTTCGGCTTGGGCAAAGCGACCGAGGAAGTATTCGTAAACGTGGCCGAGAATGTCTTTTGCGCCTAAATGTACGGGCTCGCCGTTATAAGTCGGACGGGTAAAGTTGGTATCGGAGAATAGGATAATCAGTCCGCGCAGGGTGTCTTCGTTTACGGCATAGCCGCTGATGCGTTGGAGTACGCCTTTGAGTTTTTCGTTGTCTTTTTCGATGGCATCGAAGGCATCGTCAATCAGTTTGGCGACGCCGGAAAATTTCCCGCCCCAAGGCAGCTCTGCGCCGATGTTTAAGATGGAAACGGCTTTAATCTCGTCCCAACGGGCTTGCTGCGGCACCCAGAACACATTGTCGGCGGTGTAGTAGTCGCGGTTTTCCAGTTCGACGGTTAAGGCTTCTTGATATTCTTCGTCCGTATCGTAGAAAGTGTGGTCAAGATAGAGTGGATTTTCGGGGTCGCTAAGCTCCGCCTGAATTTTTTCCTGCTGATGGGTGAAGCTGTCGGAGATGTATTTAAGGAAAATTAAGCCGAGTACGATGTGTTTGTAATTGGCGGCATCAAGCTGCTGGCGCAGTTTATCGGCAGATGACCAAAGTTTCTCATCTAGGTCGTTTAGGAAGGCTTGTTCAAGCGCATGGTTTGCACCAGTCTGTCTCATATCTTAATCCTTGATATAGTTATTTTGAAAAAACAATAATTTAATTTTGATTGAAAATTTTCGTAATCTTGGGATTATAGTGGTTCTATATAGTAATGTCATTGATTGTTGTGCGGCTTTTGCGTGTAATCGGATAGTTCATTAAAATGGTAAGAGAGAGGCTTTTCAGACGGCCTGATGGATGTATCAAAAGGCCGTCTGAAAAGTTTTGATTTGATTGTTTACCTGATACAGGAAGATTTTTATGAAACAGGCGGTTGATCCTTATGCGAGTTTCCGTGAACTGACGCTGCGGGGGATGATACTCGGAGCGTTGATTACGGTGATTTTTACGGCATCCAATGTGTATTTGGGCTTGAAGGTGGGCTTAACTTTTGCGTCTTCGATTCCGGCTGCGGTAATTTCGATGGCGGTTTTGAAGTTTTTTAAAGGCAGCAATATTCTGGAAAATAATATGGTGCAGACTCAGGCTTCGGCCGCGGGTACGCTCTCCAGTATTATTTTTATTTTGCCGGGTTTGCTGATGGCCGGTTATTGGGCGGGCTTTCCGTTTTGGCAGACAACGCTGCTGTGTATGTCCGGTGGTATTTTGGGCGTGATTTTCACTGTGCCTTTGCGTTATGCGATGGTGGTGAAGAGCGATTTGCCTTATCCGGAAGGCGTGGCGGCGGCTGAGATTTTGAAGGTCGGCGACCATGATGCGGACCAACAGGAAGGCGGCAGCGGTATCAAGGAATTGGTGTCGGGCGGCGCACTGGCGGGTTTGATGAGCTTCTGCGCAAGCGGTTTGCGCGTGGTGGCGGACAGCGCGAGCTTTTGGTTTAAAGGCGGCGCGTCGGTGTTCCAAGTGCCGATGGGCTTTTCGCTGGCTTTGCTGGGCGCGGGCTATTTGGTCGGTCTGACCGGCGGTATCGCGATTTTGCTGGGTATTTCGATTGCCTGGGGTGTGGCCGTGCCTTATCTGTCGGCGCATATTCCGCAACCTGCCGATATGGAGATGATCCCTTTTGCGATGTCTTTGTGGAAGGAAAAAGTCCGTTTTATCGGCGCGGGTACGATCGGTATTGCGGCTATTTGGACGCTGTTGACTTTGATGAAACCGATGGTCGAGGGTATGCGCCTGTCTTTCCGCAATTTCGGCGGTGCACAGATGACCGAACGGACGGAACAGGATTTGTCGCCTAAGGCGATGATTGCCTGGGTGTTGGCGATGATGCTGGTGTTGGGCGTGTCCTTCTTCCACTTTATCGGCGACTCGCATATTTCCGGCGGTTTGGCTTGGCTGTTGGTGGTCGTATGTACGCTGCTGGCTTCGATTATCGGCTTTTTGGTGGCGGCGGCTTGCGGTTATATGGCCGGTTTGGTTGGTTCGTCTTCCAGCCCGATTTCGGGTGTGGGCATCGTCTCTATCGTTATCATTTCGCTGGTGTTGCTGCTGGTCGGCGAATCCGGCGGCCTGATGGCGGATGAGGCAAACCGCAAATTCCTGCTGGCGTTGACGCTGTTTTGCGGCGCGTCCGTGATTTGTGTGGCTTCGATTTCCAATGACAACCTGCAGGATTTGAAAACGGGTTATCTGGTAAAAGCAACGCCTTGGAAACAGCAGGTTGCGCTGATTGTCGGCTGCGTTGTCGGTGCCGTGGTGATTTCGCCTGTGTTGGAGCTTTTGTATGAAGCCTACGGCTTTACCGGCGCAATGCCGCGTGAAGGCATGGATGCGGCCCAAGCCCTTGCCGCGCCTCAGGCAACTTTGATGACCACCATCGCCCAAGGTATTTTCTCGCACAATCTGCAATGGGATTATATTTTCACCGGCGTGGCCATCGGCGTGGCGTTGATCGCGGTAGATTTCACATTGCGCAAATCTTCCGGCGGCAAGCGTGCTTTGCCGGTATTGGCCGTGGGCATGGGCATTTACCTGCCGCCGTCTGTGAATATGCCGATTGTGATCGGCGCGGTATTGGCGGCTGTGTTGAAATCCGTCATCGCCCGCCGTCAAGAAAACCGTGAAGGCCGCCTGAAAAATGCGGAACGTATCGGTACGCTGTTCTCCGCCGGTTTGATTGTCGGCGAGAGCCTGATTGGTGTGATTATGGCGTTTATCATCGCCTTCTCCGTAACTAACGGCGGTTCGGATGCGCCTTTGGCCCTGAACCTGGAAAACTGGGATACGGCCGCCAAATGGCTGGGCTTGGCGTTTTTTGTTTTCGGTATGTTCGTGTTTGCACGTCGCGTGTTGAAAGCAGGACGTTAAGTTTGTAGATTGAGAAAAGGCCGTCTGAAACCCAAAAAATTGGGGTTCAGACGGCCTTTTTATGGAAATTTGTTTGGAATAATTTTAAGAAGTTTGGGTATAATTATCGTGGGGCTAGGTAGTGAAACAGCCCCATGGCAGTGGGGCTGTTTTATTTGAACCTCCCTAGAAAGGAGAGTTTCAACATGAAACGAACCAAGCCGAAAGGTCGTTCATGGCTGAGACTGCGAACAGTCGTTAGGATTATCTTAACCCTGTTCCTGCTCTTAGTCAATTAAACGGCTGAAAACAAAAAACTGTTTTTCAGTTTCCGCCTGTTTGTCATGAACAGGCGGTTTTTTATTGTTTAACGCTGATTCAAACAATCTGCAATCGCTTTGGCAATTTTGGCACTGGCGCCTTGGTGTTGCGAAATGAATTGCTCGGTGTGGCTGATCAGCTGTTGGCGCAGCGTTTCGTCGTCGAGGTATTGGCGCGTGGTTCTGTACCAGGCTTCGGCGGTTTCGACGCGGACGGCGGCTTTGGCTTCGACTGCGCCTTTGCAGGCTTGGGCGAAGTTGTAGTTGGAGTAGCCGAAGAGGGTGGGGACGCGGCAGGAGATGGGTTCGATGATGTTTTGACAGCCGGCATCAACGAGGCTGCCGCCAACGAAGGCAATGTCTGCGCTGAGGTAGTAGGCGGCAAGCTCGCCCATGCTGTCGCCTATCCAAACTTGTGTATCGGGGGAAACGGGTTGTCCGTCGCTGCGTTTTTGGACGGTATAACCAAGCGATTTGGCGGTATCGTAGGCCGTCTGAAAGTTTTCAGGGTGGCGCGGTACGATGACCAGCAAGGCATTGCCGCGGTAGCCCTGCCATGCTTTGAGGAGCAGCTCGGCTTCGTCTGTGCCTTTGTATACGCGTGTGCTGGCGCAGACGACGACGGGGCGTGCGCCGATACGTTCTTTAAAGGCGGCGGCAAGCGGGCGCGAGTCGTCGGGGGGCGCGATGTCGTATTTGGTGTTGCCGCAAACGTGGACGTTGGACGCGCCGATAAGGTGCAGGCGTTCGGCATCGGCGGCGGTTTGGGCAAAGCAGCCGGAGAGGCTCTGCATGGCAGGCTCGACCAGCTTGCGGATTTTGAGGTAGCCGCGTTGGGATTTTTCGGAGAGGCGCGCGTTGGCCAAAAAGAGGGGAATACCTGCTTCTTGGCAGCCGTGCATCAGGTTGGGCCAGATTTCGGTTTCCATCAAAATGCCGCAGATGGGGCGGTGTTCGGCTAAAAATCGGGCGACCCATTCGGATTTGTCGTAGGGCAGGTAACGGCATTGCGCATCGGGGAACAGGGATTGCGCGGTGGCGCGACCGGTCGGCGTCATTTGGGTAATCAAAAACGGCGAGTCGGGAAAATGGCGGCGCAATGCCTGGACTAAAGGTTCGGCCGCACGCGTTTCGCCGACGGATACGGCGTGTATCCAAATCGGGCGTTGTACGGGATTGGGATACGCCTGCCCGAAACGCTCGTCCCAATGCTCGAGATAGGCTGGGGATTTGAGGGCGCGGCGGCGCAGGTGGCGGCGGATCAGGAAGGGGGCGAGGTGCCACAGCGTGGCGTAAAGGCGGCGTATCATGCTTACGGGTCTTGTGTCGGAATAGGCCTATTTTATCGGAAACTGAAACGGAAGATATAGCTTTGATGCGTGTTTTACGCAAAGGAAACAGGCCGTCTGAAAGGTTTCAGACGGCCTTTAATACAGGCATAAACGCGTTTACTTCACTTGCGCCATATATTTTTTCAGACGGCCTTTGCTTTGCATGGCACGGTTTTCCATTTCATCGACAACAGCTTGCGCTTTGGCTTTGTTCACCGGTTTTCCGACCTGAATCACGCCGCTCATGTTCATCATGCGGTGCGGCGGG
>ERZ773051.1215-NODE-1215-length-14809-cov-3.842958_pt1 | contig 14809 bp, 13 predicted proteins | sample MGYA00580631_ERZ773051 | MGnify/ENA primary metagenome ERZ773051 (study PRJEB29015, sample SAMEA2738137) | human oral metagenome | biome: human oral; feature: human-associated habitat; material: saliva | place: China | collected 2204 ...
AAGCCGGTCCGCCGCATGGAGCCCTGCCCGCACGGGGGCCCTCGTGATGGCCGCCTGCAGACGAAAACCCCCATGCCACCCTTCCGGCTTGGGGGTTTTCGCATAGAGCGCCTGCGCTATCGGAATGGGTGCGCCCTGCTCGATCCGGAATACGCCCTACTCGACCCGCGATCCGGCGATGACGTAGAACATCCGACGAAGCTCTTTCTCGTCCATGAGCACGGGCACCGGGTACAAGGGGTTGGCCTCCGCATCGGCATTAAGCGCCATCTGGGGGATGTCGATCTCCTGCACGCCTTCGACGTACCGGGGCATTCCCATAGAAGCGTTGGCCTCGTCGATCCAGGCGATGAACGCCGCGGCGGCGGCGTCGGCCGACATGTCACGAGAGGCGATTCCCGCAACCCTGGCGAGGCGCGCGAGCTTGGAATCGATCGCATGGCCGTACGCGCGCAGCATGTGCGGGAGGATGATCGCGTTCGCAAGCCCGTGCGCAATGCCGTAGCGCCCGCCGAGCGCATGGGCCATGGCGTGCACGTACCCCACGTACGAACGCGTGAACGCGACGCCGGCGCAGTAAGACGCCTTCAGCATGGCATCGCGCGCCTCAAGGTCGTCGCCGTGGCGGTATGCACGCAGGAGATTGCCGTGGATAAGGGAGACGGCCTTCTTGGACATCGCACGCGTGCGGCGCGTGGTGCTGCGGCCTATATACGCCTCGACCGCATGCGTCAGGGCGTCCATGCCCGTCTGAGCGGTGACGGACGGCGGCAAGGAAGCCGTCAGCCTCGCATCGAGCACCGCATACTTCGGTATGAGCCTGAAGTCGTTGATGGCGTATTTGAGACGCTTCGCCTCGTCGGTCACGACGGCGGCGACGGTCGTTTCGCTGCCCGACCCGGCCGTGGTCGGAACGCAGACGAGCAGCGGGACGGGACGGCGGGAAAACGAGATTCCGCGCGCATCCGACAGGGTTGAACCCGGGTCGGCGATCAAACGGACGGTCGCCTTCGCGCAATCCATGGGCGAGCCTCCCCCGACGGCGATAATGCCATGCGCGTCGTGATGGAGGTATTCCTCGCGCGCGTCTTCGACGTTCGCCACGGTCGGGTTGGGAACCACTCGATCGAACACGCGATACGAAACGTGCGCCTTTTCAAGGGCATGCGTCAGATCGTCGAGCATGCCCGATGCCGCGATGCGGGGCCCGGTCACGATAAGCACGCGCGCGACGTGCTCGCTCACGCATGCGGCGGCGACGCCTTCCATCGTCTGCATGATTTCCGGCTCGCGATACGGAAGAAGCGGCATGGCCGCGCGAAAGACCATCTGCTGAAGGCGGCAGCGAATGCGCCTGCCCGTTCTCATCGACATGCCCCTTTCCCCGAGCGCCCATGCCCGCATCGGGCCGAAAGGCACAGTATACTCCGTTCCGCTACGACCGCTCGACAGGGCAAAGGATTGCGTTACTTTTCGCTTCCCCAGGTCAAAAGCGTACGTGAATCTTCAAGCGAACGGATGCGCGTGCAGTCCTGCATCATTTCGAGGACGCCTCGGAAGGTGCCGTCCTCGTCGCGCACGGCCTTGTAATAGATATAGATGAAGGCGCCGGGCTTGTTGATCCAGAAATCGACCTCGTCCTCTTCCCCGGCGCGGAACTTCTCGACGATCTCCTGCACGATATGCACGCTCGCGCGCGGGTGGCAGTTCTTCACATCGCGCCCGATGACGTTCTTGCTGCGAGGAAAGATGCGATGGTCGGTATCGGAGTAGAACTTCACGATCTCATGCTCGTCGACGAACGAGATATCCAGCGGAAGGTTCTGAAGCATGAGATTCACCTGGGAAAGCGTGAGCTTGCCCATCTTCATGTCAAGCTCGGCATCGGGACCGGCGGCGATGCCGTGCTTGCCGAGCAGCGCCGCGAGCTCGTCGACGAACGTCGCGTCCGGCGAAGAGGCGGCCTTCTGCTCGCGCTCTAGAGCGCGATGGTCCACATCGAGGTCGAGCCATGCGTACCCGATCTCCGCATCTCCCGACTTCATCGCTTCGAATTCCTCGGGTGTGATCATCTTGAGGGATGTCGGGAAGAGGATGGATTCCTCCTTGGCCATGAGGTCGCGCAGATCGGCGACGATGGTCTGCTGCCGTGCGATGAAGGCGTCATCGTCGTCAGCGTCCAGCAGGGCGCGCGCGTCGCGGATCTCGTCGCGCACGTAATCGTCGAGCGTCCACATCGTCGTCGTGGGGCGCGTGAACCCTTTCTGCTCGAGCACGGGATACAACTGCATCTGCTTACGGGAAAGGTGGCGTTTGACCTGCATGAGTCGATCGTACAGCTCTATCCACTGGTTCTTGATGAGCGGATATTGGACCAGATCCTCGATCTCGAGCGTGATCTTCTTGCATGCCTCGTTTTCCTGCACATACCGCGAAAGCGGATGGTCGGCGGGCAGCCCCTCCATGCCGGTCTGGAGGATTCCCTCGAACAGTGCGAGCTTGCCCTGGATGTCTTCCTTGCGGCACTGGTCGGGATCCTCCTCGGTGAACATCTGCTCGGCGAGGGCGATCTCTGCCGGCGTGCAGGATCCGACGCGTTCTTCGAGCAGGGAGCGCGCCTCGTCGAACGAGAGCTTGCCGTTCTCGTAATCCTCTTCGACGCGAACCATCAGCTTGACCTTCGCCACGTCCACCTGGCCGAGATGCTTCTTCATATCTTCCATGCCGCGTATCCTTTCCGCAATGGTATTAGCTTGAGCTAACTTCTATCACGGCACGAAGAAATTTGATGTTGTCGCAACAACATCTGAGAAAAAATCGAAGGATGGCGATCGCGCTCGATACGTCGCAACAAAGCGCATTCTTAGAAGCGCAAGGCTAGGGTACGCCTCGCAGGGCAGAGCCCGAGCGAATGGAAAGCGTCGAAGCGAGACGCCGCACTATGAACGAGCCTTCGCCGAAACACGCGGCGAAGGCTCTGCGAGCAAGTCGACCCATGCCTGAAGCGCGCTACTTCTCGATATCGTAAGGCCAGCTCGAGATTCCGCCGAAGTCGACGACGTTCGTATAGCCGAGCGACGCCAGCGTCTTGGCCGCCTGCTTGCTGCGGTTGCCGCTGCGGCAATAGACGAGGATAAGTTGGTCCTTGTCCGTAAGAACGCTTTCCGCCTTGCTGGCGACATCGTTCAGGGAAAGCAGGGTCGCACCGGGCACATGCCCTTCGGCGTATTCGCCCTCCGTGCGCACGTCCAGGATGACGTAATCCTGTTCGGAATCCATCAGCTCTTTTGCTTCTTGAGCTGTAACCTGGCGAAACCCTGAATCGTTTCCTGCGGTGCCACCGCTCAAGAAACCTGAACAACCAACAAGCGCCGCTCCTGCGACCAGCAGGACGACAAGGACTATCACCGTATGATTCATCGTGCACCTCCTGCCCCGCAGGATACCAGGAAATGCCATGCGATCGGTATCATTCGCGCAAACGGCCGGGGCGGCTCAGCGAAGCGCCTTCCGCCGCCTGCGGCTTCGGGAACGGAACCGCAAGCCCTATGCTGAGCGCATCCGTCGGACAGACGTCGATGCACCGTCCGCACAGCATGCAATCCCCCGCGCTTACATGATCGGCGCCTTCGTCCAGAACGCCGTCGAGGATCTTTGGGTCTCAGAGGCACACGGCGCGGCACGCGTCGCAGTGCACGCAGCGCTCAGCATCCATCTTGACGCTGACCAGACCGAACGTGCCGATCGCTTCGTAGAAACCACCCAGGGGGCAGAGAGCCCGGCACCATACGCGCTCGGCCCAGAAGAGCTCGGCCACCACGATGGCGGCCATGGTGAAGCCGCCCGCCAACGATCCGAAGAGCATGCCCCTGTTCAGAAACGCGATCGGGCTGAACATCTCGAATACCAGCATGCCGGTGGCCGCGCAGATAACCAGCACCACGATGGAGACGATCATTTTCGTGCGCCGGGGAAGCGCATGGACGGCGGCCGAAAGCCCCAGCTTGCGACGCACCCAGTCGACGCCTTCGAGCACCAGGTTGACCGGGCAGACCCACCCGCAGAACGCACGCCCCCGCACAAGCCCGTACACAAGCAGAGGCGGCACAACGGCGAGCGCCGCCCCTGCCGCGATGCTCGCGCTCGCCGCCAGAACCTCTAGCAGGGCATACGGATCGAGCACGTTCACGCCGACGACCGACAAGGAGGCAAGCGACCCGAAGAACGGCAGATCCGAAGGAACGACCGAAAGCTCTTCCTTGCCGCTGACGAGCCCGAACAGGCCCGTTCCCGACACGATCACGGGCGCGCAGAAGAGCCCCAGCACCGCGATCTGCACGATGCGGCGCGCTATGCCGATTCTTCCCTTGATATTCTTTCCAGGCCGTGCGGTCATTCCCTCTGCCTTCTCCCCTCTTTTCCGCAGGTGAAGCCGATCGGCTACTCGTCGGGCGACCGGTCGCCCGACGCGCGCGAAGGGTTCACCGTCGGATCGTCCTCGAAATTGAAATACACGAGTCCGACGCCGTACACCCCCTCGATGTCCATGAAGGTCGCCGCGATGTCATGGGATTCGACGGAGGTCTCTGCCTCGATGGTGACGACGATCTTGCCTTCCTCGCATCCGTGGACCTCGACTCCGGGGATGGCCGCCAAGGCCTCGGCCGCCTCAGGAGCCTTATCGGCGACGGCATTCACTACCAAGCTGGAAATAACCATGTCTCTTCCTCATGACGTACTCGCGTTCGACCGGCATGCGCGCCTGCATCGCACGCACGCGCCACAGCTCTTCCGCTTCGCAGGTCGCACGCCCTGCAAAAGGACGTGCGACCATGCGGCGAAAGCGCGGTGCCGCCTATCCCACCGGATGGCAGATGATGCATTGATCGCGCTCAGGATTGATCTTCATGCTGGAGATATCGCCCGCAGCGTAATGGTCCTCGGGCAGAGCCGGAGCAGCCTCGACTTTCCGTGCGCCGTTCTCGTCGGCGCCGTGGCAGCCGTAGCACCCGTCGGAACCTTTCGATTCCCAGATGCCCTGATGGTCTTCAGCCGGCTGCAGGGGCGGAGCCTTGAGGGCGGCATCGTCTTGAGCGGCCGGTCCTCCCGATCCGCACGACACGAGCATGAACCCGCTCAGCACGGCCGAGCAGAGGGCCGTCGCGACCAGAATCGCCAATGCGGCGGTTTTCTTCGTCTTCATGTGCGCCCCCTCCTTACGCCTTTTCGATCCGAACGCAGGTCTTCTTGAAGTCGGGCTCCTTGGACAGCGGGCAGTAGATATCCTCCACCGCAAGGTTGATGAGCCTCTTCTCGTCGAAGAACGCCGCGAACGTCATGCCGGGATCGGGATCGACGCGGCCGCTCGTGGAGACGTTGATCTCGAAGGTGCCGTACGTGGAGGTGACGCGCACCGTGTCGCCGTCCTTGATGCCCAGATCGGCGCAGTCCTGCTTGTTCATGTAGAGCAGCGACTCGGGCAGCGCGCGCTTGAGCTCGGGCACGCGCATCGTCATGGACCCGGTATGCCAGTGCTCGAGCAGGCGGCCGGTGCTGAACCAGAAGGGATAGTCTTCGCTCGGCTCCTGCGCGGGCGGCTCGTACGGACGGAACACCACGGAGGGCTTCAGGTCTTTGGCCTTGTAGAAGCACACGTCGTTGGCCAGGCCGGTCTTGCCGTACTTCTCGACGCCGTAGGGGTCGAAACCCTCTTCCTGGGAACCGTTGGCGAAGCGCCACTTCGTCGGCAGCCACTTCCCATCGACTTCGCGCACAGGCCAGGTCAGGCCATGCGCGGAGCGATACTCCTCGTAGGGAGCCAGCTGCTTGGCCTCCATCTTGAGCTTGGCTTCGAATGTTCCGTCGGCATCCATGTTGATGGCCTGGGCGCGCTCGTTGAGCTCGGGATTGCTGAACGTGCGGTACTCTTCCCAGATAAGACCGTTGATCTCCTTCTCGTCGTCCGAGATGAAATCGCCCTTTTCCTTATCGACCACGAATCCGAACAGGCGGTTGAAGGCGTCTTCGCCATCGATGGTCTCTCCCTCGAGCACGCGCATGGCGACCTGGAGGAGGATCCACAGGTCCCATTTCGCCTCTCCCGGAGGATCGACCGCCTTCTCGAAGATGGTGGTGCGGCGCTCGCCGTTGCCGAACTGGCCTTCTCGTTCGACCCAGAGAGCCGCAGGAAGCACGACGTCGGCATAGCGGGTCGAATTGGTGGGATACACCTCGTTGACCACGATGAACGTGCTGTAGATGCCCTGGTACGCAGGGTCGACGCCGAGCACGCGCGTCAGGTTGGGCGCCGAGACGGCCCAGTTGTTGCGGGCGGTCCACATGAAGTCGATGTTGCCCTTGCTCATCTCGCGGAACATCTTGGTGGTGTGGAACTCGGGCTTGGAGATGGGATCCAGGTACCCTTCCGGAAGGTTCCATATCGCCTCGGTGAAGCGGCGATGCTGCGGGTTGGCGACGACGAGGTCGGCCGGCAGGCGATGGCAGAACGTGCCCACCTCGCGCGCGGTGCCGCAGGCGGAAGGCTGTCCGGTCAGGCTGAAGGGGCCGTTGCCGGGCTTGGCGATCTTGCCGACGAGCAGGTGGATGTTATAGATGCAGTGATTCATCCACGTGCCGCGGTTATGCTGGTTCACGCCCATGGTCCACAGGCTCATGACCTTCTTGGAAGGATCGGCGAACACATCGGCCAGCTCGCGGATGTCGTCGACCGGCACGCCTGAAAGCTCCGAGGCGTATTCCAAGGTATAGGGTTCCAGCCGGGCGGCGAAGTCTTCGAAGCTGATGCCTTCAACCGCATCGACCTTAGAGCCGACCTCGCTCTTGTCGTAGCCATCGTCGAAGGCGTCGCCCAGATTCTCCGTGCCCTGCTTGAACTGCAGGTGGTCTTCCACGAAAGCGTGGTCATACAGATCGTTCTGGATCAGGTAATTGCAGATGGCGTTCGCCACGGCGATGTCGCTGCGCGGTCTGAAGATGAGCACCTTGTCGGCGGATTCCGAGGTACGGGTGCGATAGCAGGTCAGGTCGTAGTGTTTGACGCCTTCGCCCGAACTACCGCCATACCCTCATTGAAAGCGACGACGACGAACTCGGCCGCCAGCTCGCGATTATCCGCGAGCTGAACCTGCCCTGCTCGGCCATAGTCTACAGCGAGGGCAAGTCAATCCACGCCCTGGTGCGCGTAGACGCCACGAACCTGGACGAGTGCAGGGAGCGCGTCCGCGTCGTCCACGCCGAATGCGTGAAGGCCGGGCTGCACGTGGACAAGAGCAACAAGAACCCTTCGAGGATGATGCGGCTCCCCGGCGTCATGCGCAAGGGCAAGCGGCAGGCGCTCATCGACGCGAGCTGCGGGGCGGCATCGTACAACGAGTGGGTGGAATGGCTCGCGGACAAGCGCGACGATCTGCCCGCCACCCAGAACCTCGGCGATGTCTGGGGGCGCTTGCCCGAGCTCGCAGACGAGCTCATCGAGGGCGTGCTGCGCATCGGCCACAAGTGCCTCATCGCCGGCCCCTCGAAGATGGGCAAGACCTTCATGCTCATGTCCCTCGTCGTCGCCGTGGCGGAAGGCATCCGCTGGCTCGGCCACAAATGCGCGCAGGGGCGCGTGCTGTACATCAACATGGAGATCGACTCCGCCAGCTGCCTCCACCGCTTCGCGGACATCTACACGGCCATGGACATACCTCCCGACGGCATCGGCAACATCGACATCCTGAACCTCCGCGGCAAGGCGGAGCCCATGGCTAAGCTCGCGCCGCAGATCGTGCACCGAGCCCGAAAGAAAGGCCCCGGACCCAGACCACGGCGGCTACTCGCTCATCGTCGTTGACCCCCCTCTACAAGGTGCTCACGGACGACGAGAACAGCGCCAGCGACATGGCGGAGCTCTGCAACTGCTTCGACCTGCTCTGCACGGAGCTCGGATGCTCGGCCGTCTACCGCCATCACCACTCCAAGGGGCAGCAGGGCTTCAAGAGCTCCATCGACCACATGAGCGGATCGGGCGTGTTCGCCCGCGACCCCGACGCGATCATCGACTTTAGCCCGCTGGTTGCGGACGACGACCAGCGCGCCGCAGGGCTGAACCCGCAGATAAGATCCATCGTCGCCGAATTCCTGGGCTACAAGGGCCTCACGCCCCTCCCGAATGGGCGTCTTCCATGCCCGAGATCGAGAACTGGGCATACGGGCAGCTTCCCGAAGACGACGCGGACGCGCTCCGAGCGATCGTCGAGCGCTTCAAGGGGTCAACGCCGATGCCGACGGCATGGCGGGGAAGCTTCACGCTTCGGGAGTTCCCATCGCCCGAGCCCCTGGACATGTGGTTTTCGCATCCCCTGCACATCATCGACGACAACGGCGTGCTTGCCGATTGCATCATCGAAGGGGAGCCGCGCCGTACCAAGGCTACGAAGGAAGACGCTGAGGCCAAGCTGGCCGACCAGAAGAACGAGATCGAGGAGGCGTTCGAGTTCGTGAGCATGGGCCAGGGCAACGCCTCGATCGCCGACATCGCCGAGCATTTGGAGTGCAGCACTAAAACCGTGCATCGCCGTCTCGACGCTCACGGGGGCTTCACGCGAAAAGGCGGCGTTGCGTGGAGGTCGCAGACAGGCGGACGGACACGGCTTTTGTCCCATTTCGGACAGGACACGCTTCCTATAAATAAGGGAAGTCTGTCTGTCCGATGGCAAGTTCGGTCATGAACAGGACGGGCAGTGTCGCGCCCGTCCTGTCCATGACCGAACCTTATGCTTCGTCGTATGATCCTTGATAACTCAATAGCGCACAAACAACTGCACTGTCGGACTAGTCAGCCAAGGTTTTGCACACTTCCCGTCCAAGCGCATATGCAAGTAGTGGCGGAATGGCATCACCTATCTGCTCATACTGGTCTTGCTCGGGATCGCTATGGAACTTCATGTACGGGCCCTCGAAGGCATACCAGTCGGGGAATGACTGCAGACGCGCGGCCTCCCGCGGCGTCAGCCCGCGGTTTGCTGTGGGATGGATCATCTCGTCGAGGCAATGCGAGGTGACCGTGAACGATGGCTCGTTCGGCTTCAAACGCCTGTTTCTTGCGCCATAGATCTTCCTTGGGAAGAATGCCGCCGCCTCGTCCTCTCTGCCTTCCGTGATTAGACGTAGGTACGCCGTGCGCATGCTCTCACCCTGTTTGATGAGCTTAATGCGTCCAAGCATCTTGTTCGTGTGCCCTGGTGCCTTGTGGGCGCTGAGCGTGTCCCTGCCGAACTTAAGGTGTTGTGGAGCCATTGAAAGATCCCCGCGCATGCGCCGAAGGAACTGCCCTCTAGCCATACCGCATTCGACTGTATCAATGTCAAATGTGTATTTTGAACTCTCTTGCCCCATCGCTATTGATGGGAGGTCAGCCAGCGCATCGGCCACCGTAACGCATTCATAATCGCAACCGAGGCCGTTTGAATGCTTGGGATAGGAAAATGCTAGATCCGGATATTTGTTGTTAAGCCCGACGAGAAACAGTCTCTCACGCATCTGAGGTACGCCGTAGTCGATGGCTTTTAACAGCACGGTATCTTTATCGCGTGAAGCGAGCCTATATGACGGAGACCCATCATCTAAATCGCTCTCGAATTCGTCGCATATGGCCTGGTACATTGCCTCGGGCTTCCCGTCATGCTTTTTCGAGAACAAACCCTTGACGTTCTCGAACATGAACATCTTCGAGTCAACGCCGCGCGCTATTCGTAATACGTTCCGATAGAGCTGGTTGCGCTCGTCAATCTCCTTGCGGTCGCCTGCCATGCTAAAGCTTTCGCAAGGAGCTCCACCTGTAACGATGTCAACGCTTTCAAGGCCATATCTCGTAGCCAGCAATTGTTTTATCAGGCCAATGCTGACCTTGTTGATGTCTCCATAAATTACGATCGGTCGGTCGGACTCGACCAGCAACGGCTCAATGGAGGTCGGGTCAATTTCGTATTGAGCGAGATCTAGTATCTCGGCATTGTGAGAATGTGAATATGTTTGGACAGTCCAATAGCTCCACTCTACCGCGATTAGCGGCTTGATGCCCGCCCATCTAAATCCAGTCGCAAGCCCACCTGGCCCTGCAAAAAGATCGATACTCGTCAGAATCGGGCTTGCGGGAATTGAGCAGTCATCATCCTTGTAACGCGTTGCACGTCCATCACCAGGTTTTGGTGCGTCGGCGGGAACCATCCAGATATTGCCGTGCTTTTCGGCACCGTAGATGCGCCCCTCGCTGCATAATTTCTGTACACGGCGCTTAGAGATTTCCCATTTCTCAGCAGCCTCCGCAGCTGTAATAGATTGTGTCATAGTATCACGCACCTAAAGTTCCGTCTCGCGAACAATAGGTAGCATCATACACGCATGAATACATAATCGCAAGGTGAAATGCGAAATAGCGAAGAGTTCCACGTCGTTAGTGGAGGATGCGCGCCTTAAGCTGTATCTTATCGCCGCGCTTCTTTGACGGGTATGTCCATGAAAATATGGTACCGAACCAATTCGATCCGTCTATCTCCGCTTCTTGCTTCGTGCAGTATTCGTCTACGGTGTGAATGGAAATCTTACCCGTGTTCTTATCGCGCACAACCATGTACTGCGCGATCTGAATGGGTTTCACCCCAGGAGCGCCCTCGCCAGAGAAGACCCAACGATTCAGCTTTTTCAAATACGGCGACAGCTCGTCTGTCAACGCCTGTATGTCAGCAATGTCCATATCTCGCTTGTTTCCTGTGGCCTGGAACACGTTCAACAAACGACGGAGCTCATCGTTGTCGGGATCGAGCACGTCGGCGAATTGGTCAGCGGAATACTCATGTACGCTAACGGACTTGTGCGACGTGTTCTTCAGAGAGAACGTAGACACCATGAGTGAGCCGTCCGACAGTTCGATCGTAGCTGCGATATCGGTCTTTGGGTTGCCGCCAGAAGGCAGGGATGGTATCTCTGTCGTCGTCTCTATGTCATAGAGTTGACCAGCCCGGATGCCAAGCTTCTTCATGACGCGATAGAAGACATCGTACATATAACCGAGCTCCGTAGCTGACCCGTTATAACGGCGCAGGTTCTCGGGATCGGCCAGGATCTTGGCAAAGAGCGTTTCCAGCCTACGACCCTGCAAGTCATGGCTGGCACCACTCTCCATGCTTTCGCTGTAATCGGCAATCGTCCTATCGTAGAACTCCTGTAGGGTTATGACGTCGTCTATTGCCGTAACAACGCGTCCCTCACGGATTTGATCACGCTGACTCGTGCCCTGATCATATCCGCTTTCATCGGGGAGAATAACATACGCATAAGTGATCTCGGGGTCGATACGCTTAATGTTGTGCGCACGCCACTGATCTTCTTGAAGGCGATCGCTCCGCAGCGATGAGGTTATGTATAAGATGGCTTTGGACTCGTCGGGGTAGGAAACCTCTTCGTGCGCCTTGAATTGAGATTGATCGTAACCCTCGTATCCATACTCCGGTGCCGCCGTGCTACCGACAAGGGCTCCGTAGTCTTCCAGCTCTTCAATAACCTTACGAAGTGCTTTCTTGCCGCTAAAGCCCTTCTTTGATTTTCTGCCATTGTCTTCAGATGCGCTGGTCGTCATATGTGCCCCCAGATTACATTGGGTACAGATTGGGTGCAATTCTAAGTCAAACGGCTACGAAATAGCAAAAGGTCGGAAGCTAATCAAGCTTCCGACCTGGTGTTTCGATGGCGGGATGTACGAGACTTGAACTCGCGACCTCCGACGTGACAGGCCGGCGCTCTAACCAACTGAGCTAACACCCCATCTGCGTGCTTCTCTCAAAGCAGCTTGGACATAGTATCTTGAATCATTCGGACGCACAAGGATTTTTTCGAAAAAAGATGCCAGGGCACGGATTCGCGACACAACCTCTTCGAAGCCGCTTCCGCAACGAACCGCATGTTCCCATAGCACGCCTGCCGTCATCGCGAACCCGCATCGCACGAACTCGATCGCACGTCCCGAAAGATACGTAAACGAAGGCATCCATCAGGCTGTCCTCTATAATGCGAGAAGAATCGTCCGTCCACGTGAAAGGAAGGCGCTATGACCTGGAGGCTGTATGACGCGCTGATCGAAGGGATTCCCGGCGACGTGCTCGTGAAAGATTACTGCCTCGGCATCGGCTGGTCCTACGTGGAGGCGGAAAGCGGCTGCGGGGTGTCCTACACATGCCGAGGCGGCGCGCGCAACAGCGAGGAACGCGACTTCCGGGGGTTGCCGCTGCGCGAGATGGCCGAGCTTGCGAAGTCATGGAGCTTCGAAGAGGCCACGCTCGGCACAGCCGCCCTGAACGCCTGGTACGGGCAGCGCAAGCTGCTGGATCCTCTGGGCGCGGAATACGAGGAGCGCGAGGAGCTTCCCGACGGAAGCATCCGCAAGATGGATGCCTTCGAGCTCGTGCGCCCGCGCATAGAGGCTAAGGCCGGCGCGCACGTTGTCGTCATCGGACACTTCCCCCATGTCGATCGCATCGCCGAATACGCGAGGCTGACCGTGCTGGAGCGCAACTGCCGAAGCGATCTTGATACGCCCGATCCGGCCTGCGAATACGTGCTGCCCGAGGCGGACTTCGCCTTCATGACCGGGGTGACCTTCGAGAACAAGACCGCGCCCCGTCTGCTTGAACTGGCGCGCAACGCCTACGTGACCCTGGTCGGCCCGTCGGTCGTCATGTCGCCGATGCTCTTCGAGCATGGCGTGAACATGCTGGCCGGCAGCGTCGTCGGAGACGTGGAGCGGGTGCGTCGCGCCGTGAAGTCGGGCGGCACGATGCGCTTCGGAAGCGCGCTTCTCATGACGCGGCTCTGCCGCGAATGACGGCCTAAGCCTCGTCCTCCGCCAACAGGTCGACGAACTCGAACGTGGTGCAGTCCACAAGCCCGCGATCGGTCAGGCGCAGATCGGGAATGCAGGCAAGTGGAATGAGCCCCATGGTCATGAACGGACTCGTCATCGTGCACCCGATCGCCTCCCACGCATCTTCGAGCGCATGGACGAGCTCGCCCATCTCTTCGACCGGACGTGCGTTCATGAGTCCCGCCACCGGCAGCGGCACGTGCCCGAGCACCTTCCCGTCGCGCACGACCGCCATGCCTCCTTGAGATGCGATCAGCGTATTGGCCGCAAGTGCCATGTCGGCATCGTTCGTTCCGACGACCAGCAGGTTATGCGCATCATGGGCGACTGTGGACGCCATGGCCCCGCCCTTGATGCCGAAGCCCTTCACGAAACCGACGCCGAACTTGCCCGTCTCGTGATGGCGCTCGAACACGAAGGTCTTGAGCACGTCCTGGGAGACATCCGATTCAAGCCTTCCCTCGCGCACAGGGATGGTCGCGCGCCGTTCGAAATCGGGAACCGTGCCCGATGCCACCTCGATGACGCGGATCGTCGCCTCGGTCGCATTCGCAGCGAGCCCGTCGGGCGAAACGATGAACGAGTCCTCGTCGATCGTGCGCCCCACATGCACCGAATGCGTGGCCCAGTCGGGATAGACGAACGGCTCGGGATCGAAGAGCGCCCGCCCTTCCTCGGCGACCACATCGCCGTCGATCAGGACGCGTTGCACGTCGATGTCTTCGAGGCTTCCCAAAAGCACCAGGTCTGCGCATTTGCCCGGCGTGATGGATCCGAGATCGTTGTCCATGCGGAAGCACGTCGCCGTGTTGATGGTCGCCATCTGGATGGCTGTCACGGCGTCGATTCCTTCTTCGATGGCACGCCTGATCAGGTGGTCCACATGGCCTTGGGAAAGCAGCGTGTAGGGATGGTTGTCGTCGGACACCAGGCAGGCGAAGCGCGTGTCCACGGAGCGCTCGGTGATGGCGGGCGCCAGCTGGTGCAGATCGCGCCACGCGCTCCCCTCGCGGAAGAACGTCCACATGCCGAGACGCATCTTCGCTATGGCATCTTCGGCGCGCGTCGATTCGTGGCAGTTCGTGATGCCGGAGGCGATGTAGGCGTTAAGCCCGCGGTCCGTTTCGGGCACCGCGTAGTGGCCCGTGGGCGTAAGCCCGGCCTTGAGCGTGGCGGCGACTTCCCCATGCGCGTTCTCGTCGCCCGCGAGGATGCCGACGAAGTTCATCATCTCGCCCATGCCCACGACGGAATCCCAGTCCATCGTCTCGGCCATCATCGCCGCGGTCATGTGCTCGGCGCCGGTGTCTTCGAATCCGGGAACCGCCGGCACGCACGAAGGCGTCGTGATCATGGTCTTGAGCGGCACGCGACGGGCGTCTTCGTCCATGAGCTTCACGCCGTCGAAGCCGAGAACGTTGCAGATCTCGTGCGGATCCATGTAGATGCCGACGGTGCCGTGCGGCACGACGGCGCGCGCGTAATCGGTCACGCCCATCATGGACGACTCGACATGGATATGCCCGTCGAGAAACCCCGGCGCGGCGAAGAGCCCATACGCATCGATGACCTTCGTGCCCTTGCCGATGCAATGGGCGGCATCCGCGCCGACATACGCGAAGCGGCCCTCGGCGATCGCGATGTCGATGCCTTCCTGAAGCTCGGCCGTGCACACGTTGACGAGCGTCGCCCCGCGCACCACGACGTCGGCCGCGCACCTGCCTTGGGCCACGTCGACAAGCGTGCGCGTGACTTCCCACAGAGGATGCGTGCAGAATCGCTTGATCATCGGTTCCTCCTCACGGCCTACCGTCGGCAGGCGCATTCTCGGACTGGGCGACGCGCATGAGGGACGTCACGTGCAAGGGCTCGGAGGCCGATGCGCCGGCC
>ERZ773051.1224-NODE-1224-length-14705-cov-16.370990_pt1 | contig 14705 bp, 14 predicted proteins | sample MGYA00580631_ERZ773051 | MGnify/ENA primary metagenome ERZ773051 (study PRJEB29015, sample SAMEA2738137) | human oral metagenome | biome: human oral; feature: human-associated habitat; material: saliva | place: China | collected 2204 ...
TGGTTAGCTTGATATTGGCCCGTTGTAAGAGATTGTGAATTTCATTTTTAACTTGGGTTTGACGTTGCTTATAAGAACGCATGCGACGTGTCAGTAAACGAAGCTGTACCACTTCAGGGGCAGGAATATAGGAAGGTTCAATTAGTCCGCAACGGCCGAGTTGAGCGATCCATTCAGCGTCCTTCACGTCTGTCTTACGACCAGGTACATTCTTGATATGTTGAGGATTGGCAAGTACTAAGACGAGATCAGAATCTGAAAATATATTAAAGAGTGGCACCCAATATTGGCCAGTGCTTTCAAAAAAGACATGTGTTACATGGTTTTCTACTATCCAAGCTAAGGCATTTCGAAGAGCTACAGTAGTTGTCCCAAATTTCTTCTGAATTTTCTTTGGCTTATTGGTATCTAGTGGACCATCTAGAATACAACAAACGATAGACTTTTGATGGACATCAATTCCACAACAAATTTCAATCATGACTTCCATTACAAAAACCTCCTGTTAACTATTGAACAATAGGCTATTAGTAATTTTATTTTCATGCTCAAGGCATATTCGAATTATCTCATGATTATAAAAATCTTTCAATTCTTTATTTCATAACCGCTATTTTTCGATTACCAATGGTCTCTCGAAGAAATAGAAGGTCGATTGTGGCTAGAGTATGGGAAAGCTGTTATTAATTATCAAACAAACTACATAGCTATTTATCTAGATCATTTTGATGATAACTCACTATCTCATAATGCTCGTGGTAGCATTCGCGAGCTTCGTCATCGTGGAAAAACACGTCATACTAAAGGTCATATTGAAAATAGAGGTAAAATAATTCACCAGTAAGTGTTTGAAAATTCAAGGCTTAAAAATAAGACAGCAACTTCAGAATAGTTACTGTCTTATCCCGTTTTTTATTAAAGCCTTAATAGATTGACAAATGGTAGAAAAGAGTTTTAGTCGTTTTTACGGCTTACAAAGTACAATCCACCAGTAATAACCATCAAAGCAAGTCCTGTAACTACTGTTGCTGAAGAAGCTTCTTCTCCAGTTTTAGGAAGTTGAGGTTTTGAATCTGTTTTACTTGCTTTATTTGTTTTTAAATCCTGTGGTTTATTTGGTTCTGGATCTTTTGGCTTGTGGTGATTTACAATATTAGCACCAATTACTTCAGAAGTATAGCCTTTAGGAACATATGATTCTTTAATTGTATAAACAATCTCTTTACCACCGTCTTGATAACGATCAAGATCTGTAAACTCATATGTCCAACCACTTGCTGCTGAAGATGTAGCTGTTTTTCCTGTATCTACACCATTTGCCAACAGTTTAACAACAATTGAGTCTGGACGAATACCATCTTTGTCGTTAGCATCATCCCAAATCTTTTGACCTTTGACATCGATCTTAGCTGGTGTATGAGTGTTTGTAATAGTGTATTTACCATCTTTACCAGTCACTTCTGTAGTATAGTGTTCAACACTAACTTCTTTCAACACATAAGTGATTTCTGTTCCGTTTTCATACTTAGGAAGATCTTTAAATTCAAATTTCCAACCAGTTTCTGCTGATACTTCCATTTCTTCAACCACTGTTTCTCCTTTAAGGACTTGAACTGTAATTGAAGATGGACGTTTGCCGTCTTGGTCATTATTATCATTCCAAACTTTAGTCCCAGAAATATTAATTTTTTCTGGATCATGGCTATTAGTAATAGTAAAGTTGTCGATAGAAGATTTATATCCTACAACAGATTTTTCTGTCACAGTATATTTGATTTCTTTACCATCTTTATATTTTGCTAATTTTTCAAATTTAGCAGTCCAAGTTCCGTCCGTAGCAGCTTGGATTTCCCTAGAATCAACCTTGGTACCATCTGCTAGGAGATTAACTGTAATTGAAGATGGACGTTTACCGTCTTGGTCATTATTATCTTTCCAGTTTTTAGTAACTGTGACATCAACTGTTTCTGGAGTGTAGGTGTTTGTGATAATAAATCCTGATGTAGCGTCTCCTGTGACTTCAGAGGTATAACCTGTAACAGGTTCTTCTACTACTGTGTACTTGATAGAGGCGCCACCTTTATCAGTATCAAGATTTGTGAAACTTCCAGCCCAATTGTTTGCTGCATTGAGTACAAGTGTCTGATTAGTTTCTTGACCATCTGCAAGCAATTTAACTGTAATTGAAGATGGACGTTTACCATCTTGGTTGTCGGCATCCTTCCATATTTTATTCACACGAACTTCAGTTTTCGCTGGAGTGTAAACGTTCTTAAATACAAGATCTTTTGCCTCTTTTGAAGCAGTTGCTTTCAATTCAGTTGCACTTACTTTTTCAACTTTTACTTCAACTTCTTGAACTGTCTTATCGTAAGTGATACCTGTTTCATCACCCTCAACTTCTGAGATTGTGTACTTGTGAGTTCCCACTTGGCTCTCATCATATGAGATTGGTGCGAAAGTAACACTTCCGTCAGCAGCATTTGTTACTGTTTCGACAACACTACCGTCTTCTTTCTTCAAGACAAAGCTGTATTTACCTGCTTCAAGAGCTTTTCCTTCAAGAACTTTCTTAGCTCCAAGAGTTACAGTTGTAGCTCCTGCTGGAGTGTAGACATTGGTGAAGGTTGGATCACTACTGTAATCAACAACTGCAGTCAGTTTTCCATGACCGTCATCTGTTACAGTTACTTTAGCTGTGACTATCTTAGAATCGTAGGTAATACCATTCTCCGTTGTGCCAGCTTTTACTTCCTTGATGGTGTAAGTATAAGTACCTGCTTCATCGAAGGTCAATTCATCAAACTTAACTTTTCCAGCTGCATCATTTTTCTTAGTTTCAACGTTACCAGCTTGGTCTGTCAACGTAAATTCGAACTCATTTTCTTGAGCTCCTGTTGCACGACCAGTCAACTGCTTAGTCACTTCAAGAACGGCCTTAGCATTAGTTGCTTTATAAGTATTGACGAATGTTTGAATTCCGGCATCTGTAATGGTGTTGATGGCACCAGAGATTGGAGGGACGAGAGCAGAACCAAGTGCTGAAGAGGCGAAATCAGCTAAAGGAATTGCTACAGAAGAAATATCAAAATTCTCAACCCAGGCAACTAGCTGACCTTTTCCATTATCATAGACGTGTACAGTGACACGAACCGTTCTCGCATCATGGGTCACCCCATCGATGGTTTGACCAGCATTTGCTTCCACAATCGTGTACTGGTAATGTCCTTCTTGTGTAAAAGGAATATCTTTAAAGACTACATCACCATTTGCATCGTTCTTAGCTCTCTTAACTTCTTGTCCATTTTTGTCTTTCAAGATAAACTCAAATTCTTCGTTTTGAAGAGGTGTTGGACGACCACCAGTTAATTCTTTTTTGACTTTAATATCCGCCTTAGTTTGTGAAGTGCTATAGGTATTTGTAACAGTAAGACCCGCTGTTTGGCTAGGAGTATAACCGTCTATCGGATCTACAATGAGATTGCCATCTTCATCTACTTCCATCACACTATAAGTGTACTTCACACCGTGCTCATCTGTCGCAGGAAGGTCTGTCCATTCTACAGTTCCATCTGTTTTGGGAACTTCTTTTTGACTAACACCAACTACTTCTTCAATCGCTCCACCTTCTGGCGTACGATAGAGTTTGAAGTAGACAGTTGGACGAACTGTTTCCTGACCGCCAACCCAGACTTTCTTAGCCGTCACGTTTGTTTTTGGAACTTCGTAAGTATTGGTTACTTGAGTCTTGTCTGCATTGTAAGATACAAGGTAGTTGTTCTCTCCTGCTTTGACTTTCTCTCCTTCTTCCAGAGGAAGACCCGTCTGATCTTCAAGTTCTCGAACAGAATAAACTAGCTTGCTTCCATCAACATCACGTTCAGGAAGTTGATTTTTCCACTTATAAGTGTAGACACCGTTCGAAACGGTTACTTCAGGGGTGTAGTTCCCAGTAACAGGTTTTGCATCTGCAACAGTTTGTCCTTCTTTGTGCACATACAAACCGAGTTTGACTTCTTTGTAGTCAGTTGCTTTTCCGTTTACCCAAGTCTTGGTTGCTTCAAAGTCAACTGTCACACGTTTGTTAGAGATATTGAGGGGAATACCTTTTCCATCTTTCATCTCCACTTCGAACTCTTGACTATTTACCTGATAGCCTGATTTAGGAGTTTTTTCTTTAACAATATACTTACCATTATTGAGAGCATTTGAGACAGCTATCCCATCCGCATCTGTTGTAACGGTGTCAACCAAATTATTAGTGGTTTTCTCACGGATTTCAAAGACAACACCTGCCAACTTAATGGTTGCATCAGCTTCATCAAATTTGGTAATTTTAATTTTACCAGCAATATCAGCTGTGATTGATGCACCAACAGATTTAACTGTCTTTAAATTAAATTTTTCTTCTGTTTTGGTACCAATAATATTTCCGTATTTTTTCCAAGTAAGTTGTGGTTGATTATCAATCAAGTACTGAGCTGAGTTACTTATCGTTGAAGCATCTGCTGGTGAGGAAGTATCATAGGTTAAGAAAAAGCTCTTTCTTCCCATATTGGTAGGCATGAGCAACTCAAATCCTCGTTTCCCGTTGACAAAAGTCAGCAAAGCTTTTTTATCTGAGTTAGCCTTGTATACCTCCGGATCGGTTGTGATTTCGTATCTATCACCCATATGTTTAAGAGCAGATGAATTCTTATTCGTCGTTTGGAATTCCGCTTCATTCAAATAGAAAGTACCTTCCACATAGTTAGCAAAGGCTCCCTTTGAAACGTCATCTGTAATCTTCACCACATGTCCAGTCATATCTTCCTTAGCACGGTTAATTTTCATCTGAAAATGTGCTCTCGCCTTATTGGTATCGTTATAACCGTACTTTATGATGGTCTCTCCTATCACATCAACTATATTATAAGTATTAACCTTATATGTAATTACCTGTGTTGTACCGTTGGGTAAGACGTAAGTGACTTTTTTACCATCTTTTGATAGAGACTCACTTGCTTTGGCAACAAAGTTTCCTCGGATATTTTGCTTATCTTTTATCTCGTTATTAAAAGTGAATACTAGTCGATGGTTTGCATTATCAGCTTGAACCGTTCCCATCTTGATGTTTGATGTTGAATCAATCAAATCCATAGTATTTTCCACCAAATTCAAGTTAACTGGTGCCCTTACAATAAAGTAATCCCCTTCTTCGATTTCATTGACTGCTACATTTGGAAAACTAAAATCACCTGAATATTTTAGTGCCATAGAAGTATCGTTTGAGCCATGAATTCCCTCAGTAACACTTCCAGTGGATGCGACAGTAATTTTCAGGTTATCTATTTTTGCTTTATCTGTAACATCAGTGACTGCATGCGCTTTTCCCGCCAAAAAGACCAGCAACAAAAATAACAGTGGGAATATTAAAAAACTGAGATATTTTTTTGTTTTATCCATAAAAAATTCTTTCTATTTGATTAAATTACGTGAGAAATATGTTACACATATTTAGTAGACATCACCCTTAAGTTTGCTAGATTTACCAGAGAATCTTCATGTGGTAGCTATGTTAGTCACTTACTATGATTAGTATTTTATTACTCTTGAATTTAAAGTATAAATATACAATAAAAAAATCCTAAGATTCCTAGCAAAATAAAATTGGACTAACTAGTTACGAAAAGAAAGCTTTATATATTACCACCATTTTACCATAGACGAATGAAAAAGCGTATCCATTATATTAATTAATTCGACAATTCAATTTAAAAAACAATCTATAAATGAACTGCACCCCAAAAGTTAGACAGAAAAAAATCTAACTTTTGGGGTTCGGTACACTTTCTGTTTATTTTAGAACTTTCATATAGTTACTTTTTGACGAGATAACATGAGTAACAATTACCTCCTTTTTATCTTCATCTACAACAAATAAAATAAGGTAGTCGTCGCATATCAAACCTTCTGTCTTAAACTCATCATTTAGTTTCTTACCTAGATGATTATCAAAACTAAAACCAGACGGCATAAACGTAAGTTGATTTACTTTAGAACGAATTTTACTAATTTTATTTTTAGCTCCGCTTAAACTAACATTTGAAATGAAATCAAAAATCGTATCTAAATCACCTAATGCATTCTGAGTATATTTAATTTTATAATCCATAACGTTCTACCAAATCAGCATCAGTATAATATTTACCAGAGCGGACTTCTGAAATCCCTTGAGCAATCTCTTCTTTTAATTTCATAAACAAAAGTTCATTATCTATTTCTTTCTCGTTTGGTAAATCAACCGACTTTGTCAAAGCTACATTTTTCAAAAACAGAGTCATTCCTTTACTAAGACTATATCCATGTTCTCTTAACACAGAACTAGCAATATCTAAAATTTCTGAATCCATCTTAAAAGTTATACCTTTTGTCGCCACTACTTCAGCCATTTCACTTTCTCCTTGTGCAAGTTTTTTTTACAAGTTTAATTTTACTATAACATTTTCGAAAACACAACCATTTAATCAGTTTATTCATGGTCTATTTAACAACAAGTAACCAATGAATTTCTTACTTTATTTGAATACTAAAGCCTTTTTCTAGAATAATGTAAAATAGCTTTCACGACATAAACGCTAACTTACATACCTACTTAAACATTAGATTGCTGTGCACCCATATAGACAACAAAAAAATGTGAACCTCGCAATTTTTTTGGTGCGTTATTCGCGATGATATAGACCTAAACGGTAGTGAATTTTTTAGACCGTGAGGGGGGCAACCCAGTTCTCCGCAGGAGCGTTTTACCTTTGTACATTGCAAAGCAATGTCAAAGATGCAAAAACGTTACTCTTTGGTAAAGAGTAACAGAAACTCCCTGTTATATCCCGACTGTAGATTTCTATTTTTACGTTTATTTTTGTTCGACAATAGCGACGCAGGATAGCATTTGCGCTGCGTCATAGTCCGTTTTCGGGCTACCTTGCGCTTTTTTAAAGCTGATTAATGGTTTTATATACTGTTCCACATTTGTTTTAAAACATGGTCTTCTATATAGACCATTTTTTACTCAAATCATGGACAACTATATAGACCATAATTTGTATTTTCCATGGACTTATATATAGTTCCATAAACTGTAAAAATAATGGATCTCTATATCTATCCATTATTTTTATTAACTAGACTATTAGCCTAGTTAAACTTTTTGAGTGTTGCGTTTTTTCTTCTGTTTTATCTTTATTTTTAACAAAAAATGGCATACTATTATTAACTCTTAAAATAGTAAATCTTAAAAGGTAGGTTTAAATCATGGATAAAACAATGACATTATCTTTCAAAACGAATCCACGTCAAACTAATATTCGACACAATAACAGAGAGCTGACAGAAAAGGAATTTAAAAGCGACGCTCACAAACATATCAAACGCGAAAAATCGAAATACAATATTCAGATTTTCAAACGTGATATTAAAGATGTTTATCATGATCTGTTTGATGATGCACTGAACGCTTATAATGCGAAGCAAAAACGCAAAGATCGGAAAATCGATGATTATTATAAACACGTCCAAAAGTCCAAAAACTTGGACCTACAAAGGGAGTTTATTGTTACCGTCGGCAATAAGGCAGATTGGGAAAAGTTGAGTTTTGAAAAAAAACAGGAAGTGGGAGAAGCCCTGGCGCGTTATGTGCGCGATTTTAACGAACGGCACGATAATATGACCATTTACAATGCCATCGTCCACTTGGACGAATCTGGGGCCCCTCATGCCCATTTCAATGTCGTTCCAACAGCAACTGGCTACAAAAATGGACTTGCGGTGCAACCTTCTTTCCGAAAGGCTCTGGAGCAAGAAGGTTTTGGGCCAAGCGGACGCGAGCAATTTAAAGCATTTCGAGATGCAGAAATTCATCGTCTGCATGAATTTGTACATGAAATTGGAATTGACCGAAAAGCTGGCCAGACCAATGATATAAAGGATATGCGCGAATATAAGGACGCGATGGAATATATTGAGAATCAAAAGTCAAGTCGAATCGTTAAAATGCAACGCGAAGAACAGGCTCATGAAGAAAAGATGCATGAGCTAGACGAGCGATTGAAAGAACAAGAAGAAAAGTTCCAAAAGCGAGAAGAAGTATTTAAGGCCCGCAAACGTGAACAAGCTAGAATTATTAAGCAGATGAACGATGAGCTCACGAGCGAGTCTGAAAAGCTTGATATGGAACGAATCGAAGATGAAACAGTAGATGCGATGCTGAAGATGCAGCTGATCGCCAATAAACCAATCGATGATAAGCTGAACTATCGTATCGAAGAGAGAGGCTTACTCAAGGAAAAACAACGCTACGTAATGGTTCCAGAAAAAGACTTTGACGACTTGGCACGCAGGGCTGACAGAGGGCCATTGATGCAGTTGTTAAAGGATTTTAAAGAGCATATCCTTGGTTTAGGAATTGTGAAGCGTCTGAGAGCTACTATTTCAAAATTAAAAGAAGAAATGGCTGGTTTACTTAAAGAAAATGATAATTTGTCCAAGGAATTAACAGCTGTAGTTGAAGACAGAAATAAATACAGGTCTCGGTTACAGGATCAAGAGTATTATCTGACAGATCAAGAACGTGATGAGATTGCTGAGAAGATCATTCAGAGAAAGGATCTTGAACTAGAAGATAGGGATAGAGATAGGGCATTTGAGAGAGATGATCTCGATTTGAGTAGATAGATAATCTACTTGTGACTTCAGTAAAAGTATGTGTTTTTTTGGTAGCACTTTACGACGATAATCTATCTTTGTCAATAAAAAATCTAATTTTTTATCTAGAGGGAGTAAGACGATGGTTATCCTTTTATTTTGATTAAAAAAGTAAAATACTAGTTGTCTTCAAAATAAAAGATTCTCTAATACCTGCCTTAGATCCCCCTTGAAGGCAAGCTACCGTAGCAATTAAATCAAACGTGAATCGTAAGACCACAAACGTATATTTTTTATCTTTCTTCTTCTAAAATAATAGGTATAGGTATAGGTATTAGTACGCAAAAGCGCAAAGACATGAAAAAGCCTGTTATATAAGGCTTTTCATGTCTTAAGTGCTACCATTCTAACACATTAGTGCTACCATTCTAACACATTAGTGCTACCGTTTTAACACATTAGTGCTACCGTCTTAACACATTAGTGCTACTGTTTTAACGAAAAGTTGCACTTTGTTTTAAACAGTGGTATAATAGCACTACAGAAAGGCAAGAAAGATGAACGAAGTAGAAAAGCAGCCAGAAGTGTGGCAACTAACCAACATAAAGAACAAGCAGTTGGCTAAAAGTAAAAATTTTCGTATAACAAGTTTAGCAAACAGAATGACGACAGCGCAGAATATATTATTTTCTTTCGCATTGCTAAACGCAAAAGTTGATGGCGATTTTGCTGAAGCTACTTTCACAATTGATGAACTAAAAAATTTTGTTTCTCTTTTAGATTATGAAAGAAACAGAACATCACGAATTTTACAAGATCTAAAATCAGTTGGGGAAAGCAGTATTTTGATGATTGATGAGAAGATGATTAACGACCCGCTGAATGGTTCCGCTAAAGGAATTATGATTTTCAGTTCTTATTCTTATCAAAAAGGAAAATACCATTTTATATTTAATTCAAATAAGATAGAAAAAGATGGTGTAGCTCCGATTATTGGAGTTTTGAGATCTAGAGAAGAAAATCCGTTGATCTATAGACTAGATATGTTTGCATCGCTCAATTTCTCAGGGCAAGCGTTGTATGAAAATATCCTCATAGCGAATCAATCAGGATTACGAAAAATTCAATTAAGCAATGAGGATCTTCGCGGAATTTTTGGTACTTTCGGGAAATCGATGGAACGATACGATGCAATTAAACGAAAACACTTAGCTCCAGCGGTTGAAAGTATCAATAGCAATACAGAATTAAACATCATTTATGAGCCGTTAAAAAATGGTCGAAAAATAATTGGTGCAGAATTGCGATGGACTACTGAGAAGAAAAAATTAGCTTCAAAGGCACAAATAGCGACTGCGACTGAGTTGTATGTTGAATTATTAGGATTTGGATATAATCAAGATAATAGCCTCCTCAAGGATTTGTATAGCATCAATGAAAAGAATATAGGTGATGCTATACAAATTATCAAAAGAGCAACCAAAGAAATTAGCGAACTTAGGTCGGCTATCGAAAAAACGGCGCAAAAAAAAGAAACTACTGATAAATCTAATGATTCAGTAGTGGAAAGTAAGGTAATTTCTAAAAAAGAATTGAATGAATATGGTTGGTTTTTCAGCCGATTTGAATCAGTTGAAAAGCCGACAGAATCGGAAATATTGGGCTACTTAAATGACTTTGTCGAATCTGATAGGAAGAATGTATTGGAGTTGGCATATGAGATTTTCAATCGAAATGGCGGGGAAAAAGCAACATACATAGCAACTGTTCTTAGAAATTGGAGACAAAAAGGTATAACGACGGCTGAAGATGCAAGGAAATCTTATGAAGCAAGTTATGCTGTTAAACGTGATGAGAAAAAGACTACGAAACGTAGTACGAAAACAAACGTACCAAAATGGTCAAAACCTGATTATGTTAACGAGACATCCGAAGAAACGAAAGCGGAATTAGCGAAGTACAAAACGAAACGTCTTGCAGACTTAGACAAAAAATAAAAAGGACGGTTTATCCGTCTTTTTTATTGCTTTGTTTTTAACTAGGCTATTAGCCTAGTTAAATTGTCAGATCGTAAAAATAGAGCTTCAAATTTTAGCTACATTTTATAATTGTTTTATTATGTTTTGAAGAATTAAAAATCGGGGTGGTATATTTACCTTACCGACCACTTTAATTTTGTTTTCTACAGTAATTGATGAGGAAATGAGAGTTTAGAATCGATTTTAACAAAATATCTGTACAGAAAAAAGTATAGAATATGCTATAATCGTTATACATAACGTTATGTACAACGTATATAATCGACAAAAAAGAGGTGAGAATATGAGCGTGCAAATTAGTATGCGTGTATCAAAAGAACAGAAAGAAAGACTTGTAGAACTATCTAAAAAACAGAACAAAAGTCTGACTCAGTATGTTTTAGATAGATGTATTATAGATGATGTAGCACGTTCTAGCGCACGTGTAAAAAAATGCTACAAAGTCAAATTGAGCAATTGCGCGATGATTTTGAGCGTGAACGTACTCAACTAGTGGATCAAATCGATCAAAAAGACAAGCAGATTGCTGACATGATCGGAATCTATCATTTAGAGGTAAAAGTAATGGAGGGAATTTAAATGGGATTTAGGATATTCATGCTAATCGTAGTTTTACTTATTCCGTTAACTATGCTTTTATTTGGCTGGCTATTTTTCAGGAGAACACCGAAAGAAATCAATTATGTATTCGGATACCGAACAAAAAGGTCCATGAGGAATGAAGAAACATGGAAGTTTGCGAATCAATATTTTGGGAAAGTATGGTATCTTTGCGGACTACTTTCAGCACCTCTCTCCGTGATTGCCATGGCCATTGTTTTTGAAAAGGGAACGGAGACAATGAGTACTGTTGGCTTTATTATCACAATGATTCAGACAATTCCTTTAGTTGGCGCGATGATTTCAACAGAGATTGCATTGAAGAAAAACTTTGATGAAAACGGGAGAAGGAAATAAACGAGGTATATCCATCACTAGAAGAAAAGCAGCAAATCTTTTATATTTCTTGATAAAGGATCATCCCTTTGTTTATGGATGTAAGCGGATTGCAGCATCCATTTTTTGGAATTTCTAGGGAGAAATTTGGTTATGAATTTATTGAAGATGTAGATAACTTTGAATTTGAGGGGGTGTTTTTATGTCGGCCATTAAAATTGAAAACCTCACTTTCTCATATTATGGCTATGTAAAACCTATATTTGAAAATGTATCCTTTTCATTTGATACGAACTGGAAAACAGGGCTAATAGGAAGAAACGGAATTGGAAAATCAACACTCTTTAAGCTACTTCTAGACCAAGAAGTTTATCAAGGCAAAATCAGCAAAAGTGTTGACTTCATTAAATTTCTACCTAATTTAAGTGATACTTCAAAATTAGGGATTGAGTTATATAAAGAATTAATATCAGATGAGGAAGAATGGAAATTATTTAGAGAACTTAATTTGCTAAATGTAGATGAGAGTCTTGTCTACAGAAAGTTTGAAACGCTTTCTAAAGGAGAACAAACAAAAATCCTTTTAGCTATTTTGTTTACAAGAGAAGATGGTTTTTTACTTATAGATGAACCAACAAATCATTTAGATATGGACGGAAGAAAAATTGTAAGAGAATATCTAAAAGGTAAACATTTCAATATGTTTTACTAATTAACGGCTGTCTTTTTTTGAAAATAACCTTTGCCACCAACTTTTTTTAGTTTCTAGCAATAATGTTTCATTTTTCATTGTCAGGGCTCCGATCAATTGCAGCTGGCTGTTGCTTGTTTCGATCATGTCAGCAATCTGCTTGTCTTTTTGATCGATTTGATCCACGAGTTGAGCGCGCTCACGCTCGAAATCCTCACGTAATTGTTCGATTTGATCTTGTAGCATTTTTTCTATACGTCCGCTAGAATGTGCTACACTATCTACATCTGTATCGACATTTTCTATAAGACATGTGTCTAAAACATATTGCGTCAGACTTTTATTATATTTTTTAGACAGTTCGACAAGTCTTTCTTTTTGTTCTTTTGACACACGCATACTGATTTGTACACTCATTTTCTCACCTCTTTTTTTGTCGATTATATACGCTATGTATAACGTTATGTATATTGATTATAGCATGTTCTATACTTTTTCTGTACAACTATTCACAAATGAAATATGCTAATACATTTGCCATAACGCTGAAGAAGAGGCCAAATAAGTTACTCACGACTCTCACTTTCTATCCTGCTCGGTAGGTCGTGATCAATTATCTTAGCTCATTTGCTTTCAATTTCTTTAGGGGGATAGTGGACGTTTTTTCTTTTATATAGATTGGCTAAAATAAATTCATCTGTTTCTTATACGTTTTTCAGAAATTGTATAAATTTCGTTATCACTTCTCTTACCAATAGCAATGACTTCAATAATTTCAATTGCATTGACAGTTTCATGAAAAACAATTCTCAGGCCCAGTTTTTTGTGTTTTAACTTCCTGTAACCTGCTAAATTACCGTGAAGAGCCTCTCCGGCAAGCATTCCTTGATTTTCTAACTTGATAAGTGACTTTTTAACATGAAGACGTTGACTATTATCTAATTTATAAAAATCATCTTGTGCTTCAGGTATCAATTCAACTTTATAACTCAATCCCAACCATCCTCTACATTTTCCAAACCTTCACGCCAATTTGAACCAAGAAATTCATCGACAGTTAAATTTTTTCGTGCTTCAAGTTCAAATGGAATTTTACGATCACGTCTGATTTTATTGAAATATAAATTAATTGCTGTAGTATAGTCAAGTCCAATCTCGTTTAAGACCTCACCGACTTCCTGTTTTAATTCAGAGTCAATACTTAGATTCAATCTTGCTTTTGTAGTTGTAATAGCCATTTAAATCACCTCATCTTTTTGTGTATATTATACACAAAAAAACAGATTTCTTCAAACTATTTTTTTCTCGTTGATAATTTTTCTGTATAAATTGTTAAAAAATAATGCTGAGATAGTCATTCTGAGCTATTTTCAGATTAAAGCACGGACAATATACCGCCAAAAACCCCTACAGCGTCAATGGTTTGCGCTGTTTTTTAGTTCATTCAACAACTTTCGGAAAAAGATCAATTTTTCGGAAAGTTGAGTCTTCTGTAAAATGTACTTTATTTAAGTGATAACTAAAAATTTTTCAAATGTACATTCACATGATAAATTGAACTTATTCTTGCAATTTATCCTTATCAAAAATATTTTTTACAAAATGTAAGATATATATTGCAATATAGAAAATATAGTGTATAATAGAGCTATAAAAATAAGAAAGGAAAAGCCTATGGCGAAAAATCTCAAATTAAAAATGGCCCGGGTCGAGCATGATATGACCCAGGGGGATCTTGCAGATGCCATCGGGGTGACACGTCAGACCATTGGTTTGATCGAGGCAGGGAAATACAACCCAACCCTCAGCCTTTGCCTTGCTATCTGTAAGACCTTGGATAAGACGCTGGATCAACTGTTCTGGGAGTAACAGTTTTAACATAGAAAGAGGAAACATATGAAACAAAAGAAAGAACCAATTGTAAAAGATGAACGGACCATGCTACTTGATGGAAAAATTGCAGGAGAACTTGTCCTTGGTATGACCTGCTTTATTGCCCTATCTGCCTTTGTGAAATCCAGTATCCTGGACTTAGACCTAGTCGCTTATCTCCCTGAGATGTTCCTTCTGATTGCCATGGGAGCCTATGCCTTTGTGAGAAGAATCAGTTCAGGGATTGATATCCGAGATATGTTAGAAAAAGATAGCTGGTTGAGTCGCCTTGGGTCAGGTCTATTCTTTGCTGTGCTTGTGACAGCTATGGATGTGATTGGAAAGAGAGAAGCAATGAGCTTTATCTTGAGTCCCAAGTATCTGGTTAAAATTTTATTAGAGATTCTCGTATTTGCTATCCTGACAGATCTGCTTGAAAAACCACTTGCTCTTATCAATCGGAAAAAACAAGAGAAGATAGAGGC
>ERZ773051.1226-NODE-1226-length-14700-cov-2.781973_pt1 | contig 14700 bp, 16 predicted proteins | sample MGYA00580631_ERZ773051 | MGnify/ENA primary metagenome ERZ773051 (study PRJEB29015, sample SAMEA2738137) | human oral metagenome | biome: human oral; feature: human-associated habitat; material: saliva | place: China | collected 2204 ...
ATACTGCTTGTCATTGATTAGCGCACCTAGATAACCATCATTATTGGTAGATCTCGTAGTAGCCTGTGGCATAACACAGTTATGGTAACCTTGTGAGTAGTTGCCAACTTGACCGATCTTCCAAAGTCTAGCTTGAGGAATATATCCAAGATTATGGTTAATAATTGAATCGGTATTAGCTTCGACTGTTATTTTTCTTTGCTCTAGGATTTTAGGATAATTAAAATCAGAATTAAGCCTGAAATTAGTAATATCATCTACATTATCTACTTCACCTTCATAATCTGGTGGAACAAAACCAGTCAACCTAAAATAAAAAACAGTTTCAAATGAATTATTATGTGAACAATTTATATAAATATTATGGTCGTCCGCCCCAATATTAACTACAAATGGTGGCTGACTACTACCATAAAAAATAGGAATTTGAGTCGATAAGTCAAAAGCTGGATTAAAATTAGCCTTAGTAGACCATTGTCCAATAATGAGAGGGGTAAATGGAAGATTGTGTGGTACTATTTTTTTATTCTCATTCCAATACTGACCAACTGGCACGTTTATGGTAGTAGATAGTTTGAGAGCGAGTATCGGTATAGGATAATCGCTACTCATTATAAAATTTCTAGGTTGAGTCATTATTGATTAAGCTCCGTAATCACATCAACGTTTGGTTTTGATATATATTGACCAAACCCAGTTGGTGATTTTTCAGAGCCAAGATAATAGCGCCTAACGTTATTGCTATCCCTCACAATAATTTCCCCTGCAGTCTGATCTATGATCATTTTGCCGTCATTAGATGACGTAACTACATTACCTGAATATTTCACTGTTTTTTCAATTGTCATATTCTCTCCCTTCTACCCCAATACGTCTGTGCTATCCAATATTGATTGATCTAAGATGAATGGTGAAACAACTGTAGTTTTCTTGAGTGTTAGAGTGGTTTTTAATTGTGAATCACCAAGCGACATTTCAATACCTATAATTTGGTAGTTTCCAACAAATTCCTTAAAATCTACTGACACAATATCCTGAAGTTGAAGCGCCGGATTACCTTTAACTTCTAATTTCAAAATTGGTGAATAATTGGCATATTTTTTGAGGATGTCTGTGGCGTAGCCATCAATATTCTTGTAATTACCGAAACAATCATTGTCGTTAATTTCTAGAGCCTGAACGCCATACTTCTCGACAGACTCGCTATCGTGGGCTTCATATTCTATTGGACTCCCTGAGACCTGCTTAGCTGGTTCACCAAAAATCTGCAAGAAATTCACAGAAACTGGAAAGCTATTCGTATTGGTAAATGTAAGCTTCATCGAATCAGCAAATAATGTGCCAGTAGCCGAGACTTTCTCGGAAACTGGTTTGCCAGATAAATCTACAGCCGTAAAATTTGAGTTATCGGAATTGCCTTTTAGAACTGGATTGGTCGAACATTGCCAGATTGGATCATCAAATGAAATCCATACGTCTTTAGTGCTGTTGGCTGGCAATCGGTAGGCGTCTTCTTTGGACTCACCAGAATATCCATTGGAATTGTCCATTGTGAAAATAGACTGAAATGCCTGAACGGCGCGGATTTCACTTTTTACTTTAACAGTATTTACAATACTATCGGTGCGGCTTGGTGTTGCTTTGATAATAGTAGTGGCATTAAATGTCATTACTGGTTGTTTACCGATAATCGAAGTCCTTGGCTGAAAACGGATAATACCTTGTTCATCAAGCCACATCGCACCGTTTTCAGCTTGAACTAATTCTTTTAAGGCATTGCCAGCGTTTTTACCAGAAGCAAAATAAACAAATGGGATAACATTGAGTCCTGCTGATAATTTATACATTGCGGGATCGAGTCCAAACTGGTTTAAGATAGTAGCAATGACTTGGTCGGTGCGAACATTTCGCATCATCACCATATTTTTGAGGCTCATCTCGCCAATTTCACTCAAGAAATCCATAGCAGTAAAACTTACAACTTCGTCTAGATTCCCATCATAGGTTGGTAAGCCTTGAGTAAGTCCGACAAAAACTGGCGCTAAGCCACCGCCCTTAAAACCCATATAGAGCCGGCATGGACGTTTTGGAAGAATATACTTTCCAATTGGCGAGGCGCTTCCATCTTCACTGAAGCTGAAGCGTTTATCGTAATTATTCAACTCAAAATCAGCAATACAACTCTGAATATTGTACGGAAACTCCACAGAACGTGAAAAGTTCATAGATACGAGACGCTCTTTTAGAAACATATAGTCATACGCATCCCATAACTGAATTGGATTTTGATCACTCGATCCAAGAAGGTCGGCGCCGTCTAATGTTGATTGATCAAGTGTAAACCACTTGATTCCAGTATTTCTCTTCTTGGTAAACGAAATTGCCACATCCCAATCTAGTGGTCTAACTGAAGCTGCTGCTAATTGGTGGAATTTATCTGAGACGGTAATCATAACTGCGTCGATTCCCTGAATGATACTTTTACATTCTCCACCATTCCACAATTATTGACGATTGATTGGTCGCTTAACTCCATTCTTGCCACCATATTATCAACACCGAGTTCGGGAATAGAAATGCGAGGATATTTATGTAGTTCATATTGACGATTGAAAAAGCCCTCTAGAACGGCATATTCTTCAGCTGATAAGAAGTTCCATTCGTATTCAAATGTAAATTTCTTATAGACATAATCAGTGTAAATATCACCACTTGCGACTAAAACCTCACTTTTACCTATTTCTCGGTTCTTATTAAACGGTGATGGCAACAGTGTATAGGTAATACTCGTATTATCATCTGTGATTGTAAGAGCTAAACTCATGCCGCCATCCTCGCTTTCTTTACTTCTTCATAAGCATCATGGAAAGTAATTGCGCATTATCTTAGTTCGCTTTTGGTTCCGACAACACCGTTAAATGTAAAGTTAAATGTTTCGCCACCGCCATTTCCATTACCAGCACCTAATTTTTCTATCAAATTTGCCATCTTGGATTCAGGCACTACCCATTCATCTTCACCGGCTTCACCTGCCATGATGATTTTACCGCCAGCCGTTGCTGGCACAATTCCACCAGATGCTAAACGTGGAATTTTAAGCCTATCTAGCTTACCGAGATTAACACCTGGAATAGCATTGATAATCCCAATAACCCCATTGATCATATCAACAAAGAAATTAACTGTATTTTCTACTACTCCAAGTATGTTATTGATTGCGGTCTTAAATGCATTAGAAAACGCTTGTCCAATTTTTTCACCACCGTGGCTAAACATTTCGCTCACTCGTTTCCAGACCTCTGCAAATAAGCCACCCAAAGTAGCAATCAATGCTCCAAAAATCATAGGGACAGCACGTACAAGCGCCATAAATAAAATTATCGCTGCTGATAATAACTGCGCAATTGTATTTGGGTCGATTAAGAACGCAATGATATTTGTAATTATCTGTGGCAACGCATTAGTTAAAGCAGTAAGGATTTGTGGCAATGCTTCAATAATTGCCATAAATAGTTTTACTGCCCCGTTGAGTAGCATTGTGAGTGTCGCTGGCTCCGTAAGTTTCGTAATAATAGTAATAACTAAATTGGTAATAGCATCTATCAAGCTAGGTAAAATAGTAACTATTGCATCTATTAGCTTAGGCAAAACCTCTACTAAGGCGTTAAATAATTGCTCAATAAGTCCTGGTAGTATCTCCACGATTGACATTGCAATGCTGATTATTGCTTCAAGTACTGGCGGCAATAGCTGATTAACTAGTTTAGGAATTTCTGCAATGATAAGCGGTGCGACATCCTGAATAAGTTGAACCATACCTCCCAAAGCAACTTCAATTGTTGGTAATAAGTTTTTACCTACTGCCTCGACTGATTCAATAACGTTATTAAGTAACTTACCAAAATCTTGAGTATCGTCAGCAAGTCCTGTAACAAGGTTACTCCACGCACCTTTAAGCATTCCTAAGCTTCCGCTGATAGTTTCGGCAGCTTCTTTTTGTGTTGTACCGGCAATTCCAGTATTTTCTTGAACTAAATGAATCGCTTCAATAATATCTTGATAATTGCTGATATCGAATTTCTTGCCCATTGCTTGTGGTAGTTTTTCGGCATCTTTAAGCAGGCGTTCCATCTCAGTTTTTGTACCACCATAGCCAAGTTTAAGGTTATCAAGCATGGTATAGTTTTGCTTGGCAAAACCCTGATAAGCGGTCTGGATTAACCCCATATCAGTACCCATCTTATTGGCGTTATCAGACATATCTGTTACTGCCATGTCTGCATATCTAGCCGCTGCAGCAGTATCACCTTTTAAGCCCTGAAGTAGTGAGGCTGAGAAACCAGTTACGGTTTCCATGTATTGGTTAGCCGAAAGTCCGGCAGTTTTATAAGCATTGTCTGCGTACTGGAATACTTGATTTTGAGAATCCTTAAATAAAGTTTCTACGCCACCAGTAAGTTGTTCATAGTCACTAAACGCAGAGATTGATGACTTAAAGATATTTGTGAGGCTAGAAAACGCTGACTGGAAACCAGACATAAGTTTTTGCCCCATAAATCCACCCATGCCAGCCAAAAAGCCATTACCAATGTTTTTTAGACCATTTTTGAACTTCTCTCCAAAGCCATGGCTAGCTTTTTCACCTGATTCTTTACCACTTTTATCACCAGCAGAACCAAGTTCAGTCTTCATTGTTTTTTCGACATGAGAAATCTCAGACTTAAAATCCTTAGTATCAATTTTGACTCGATATTCAATTTCACCGACTACGGTACTGCTAGTACTCATTATTTGTTTACTCCATCAATAAATGGTTTCATTCCATCACGAAGTGTTTCGTTAGGGTTCTTACTGAAAGCGCTGCCAGTGCCGACACAAACGATTCTTGCATAGTTCACATAATCACTATGTTTAACCTTTTGCCCAGCATCCACTAAGGCTGATAACTCTTCCATTGATAATGGCATTTTCTGCTTTTTACCTGTATGCTCATCAAAAGTTTCAATATAGCCACGCTTTGCTGCAACGATTGCTTCCCAGCCATAAAGCATACCGAGTTCAGCTAGTAAATATGCCACCCTAGATACTTTACCCTTGCGGAATGTATTGTCTCCAGACATTCGCTTCTTAAAAGCTACTTCCACCGCTTCACGATCTTCTGGAGTCATTAAATCAAGCAGATTTGCCATACCTACTCCTGATTATCAGGTTTTTCACCTACAATCTTTTGATAGATCTCGAGAACGCCTTCAATTGGCACTTTTGCTAACACTTTGCGAGCTTCATCCGGCTTATCAAACACGCTAAAAAGAATATCGTTCAAGTTTCTAATAGCTTCTTTAACTCTCGTTGGATCATTAGTGCTTCGCGCTTCTTTTAATTCGTCGCATAAATCGACATAAGATAATGTTTGAGCTGAAGACATTGGTGTAACCTTAAATTCTACACCGTCAATCTCGGCAGTGATTTGTTTTGTATATACTGATGTTGAAATAGATACTGACATTGTAATTAAAATCCTTTTTATGCTTAATATTATGGGTTTATACAGGGTGGCAATAAAAACTTGTGCTTTTCTGAAAATATGTTATAATTGAGGCATTATGGATATAGGTACATTCGTTGGAGCATGGACTGTTATTCAAAACAACGAAAAAAATAAGAAGAATAATAATCTAAAAACTTATCCAATCGAGCATTCAATTATCTTGTGGCTTTTATTTGGCGGTATTTTTGCCTATATCCCTGTAATTTACTTCACTTTCTCAAAAAAACATAAATGGCATCTATAAAAAATAAGCTCCTACTAAGAGCTTATTTTAATTATTAAGACTTTATTAGTGTGCAGTAACTGGAATGGTCTTTTGCGCAGTTACATCCCACTTTGATGGCTTAGCTAAATCACCGGTGCCAACACGGAAATAACCATTATCTGTTGGTTGCATTTGTAGGGTTGCTTCAATAGATACTGCGTCTGTCGTAGATAGTGTCGGATTAAATGTCATATTTACAAGCCCTGCAAAAATGTGAATATCATTATCGTCAGTTTTTTCGCAGACTGGATGGATATTGATAGGTAATGCTTTACGCATACTGCAGTTGTTACTACCGAATACAATTGCACCAGTTTTTTGAGCTTCAGCAGTAGGTTTTTGATATGCGTCTGCCCATAAGACTTTTAGGTAATCCAAGTTTGGCAGATAAACGGTAAAGGTTAATTCTGCTGTTTCTGCTTTACCTGATGGTTGTTTACGGGTGCCAGCTTGAGTTTTCGCTTCTACTGTACCTTCAGCATAGTTTGGCGTAATATCGCCAAGACATTTTGCTGGAATAAGGGTATTTCCAATGCTCATTTCCCATTTACCAGCCATGAGTGTTTCGTCCATATATATATTCTCCTTTATGGTTATTAGTAATAGATCGTGCCAGTAAGCGACCAGACCATTCGTCCATTAGTATCTAATCCTACATTAGTAATGGATGATGGTGGCATAATAGTTACATTATGATACTCCCGGCTAAACACTGGCGGTACAGATGGGAGTGTACAGATATCGTATGAGTTATTTAGGAACTTTCTTATTTTTTCGAGCTTCTGATAGCTCTCGATGTCGGTTTTGCCTCTGGAGTAAACAATATAGTCTTGGCGATTACGCATACCCCTATCTTGAGAAGCTCCAACGCTGGCAATATAGATGCCGTTTTTACCTAAGCCAATTTTCTCCCAGAATAAATCCTGATCAATTTTACCTAGATTATTGTCTTCGAGGAATTTAAGTAATGACAATACAATCATTTCAGAAACTCCTTGAAGCCAAGCTTAGCGACGACATTATCTCCAGCTTTCTTTAGATAATACTTAGTATGAGGATTTTTCTTATTCTCGAAGTGTCGACGTCTGGCATATGGCACCCTAGCGTCTCCAAACTTAATATGCACTTCGGAATCAGATACAACTTCGACTCGTCCATCGCTTTTTAGTTCACCGGACAATTCTGGGGCTAATGCAACAGCATCCATCAGGATTCTATCGCCCATAGCACGCAAACCATTTCTCCAGTTCTCTCGCTCGACTCGCTCGAAAAGCTTCGTGTTAGTTCTAATTATCACCGACATATTCAGCCCTTTCAAGCGTTAAGGTTAAGTGTTCAATTTCATTAGTATCGAAATTACGCCCTTCAGTTAAACCAACAATCGAATAATCAGCATCGTTATAGCGAATACCGTTGCCGATAATTTGCTCACAAGTTAAACCGACAAAGTCCTCTGGATGTGCATGGACGGTGTTGTTGGATTTCCGTATTTCTTGATTGCCTTGCGAAATCATGCCTTCTTTAATCTTAACGATACCTCGGAGAGTTTTTTGACCGATGATTCGGTTGCCATATACTTCACCTCGGCTAATCGTTAGATATTCAAAGGGTACCTCAACAAACATATCAAACACGGTCATAGCATCGTCTTTCCGTGCATAATACCGCTCGAACATTGACTGTACTTTAATAGCGTTGCACTTTCATTAGATAAAACCAAACTCATTGGATTTTTCTTGTCAGCCGTATAGTTGATAGAAAAATCTTCTACTCGTTTTGATTCCACTCCATTATTATGTTCAAAATCCTGTGTCGCTTTAATACTGCCAAACATTTTAGCTAGAAGTATTTTGAGGTCAGCAGGAATTGGATTTGGAAGACTAGATAAGCAAAGTAAATCCTTTAGTTTTAGATCAGTGATTTCAAAATAAATATTAAAGTTCTTAACTTCAACCTCAGAAAGAGGACGACCAAGCAGAGCGGCTACTTCATCTTGTGATAACACAGGTTTGTAATTATTCATCTGATCGTCCTTTATTCCTTAGTTTAGTAAATTAAGCATGTGCAAATGCGCCGGCAACGGTTTTGTAGCCTTGTGCAGAACCACCGACATAACGCTCAGTAAGCATAACGTCTTGGTTTTTATTGGTATCAAAATCAGTACGTACGGTTGCGGTAGGTTCACCAATTAAAACGTAGCTTTGGTTAGCGTATGCAATAGCCTTAACGTCTTTACCGACAAGCTCGTCAATTTCAAAGATCTGCTTTACGTCAAGTAAATTAGCAAAGTTAGAGCCTGCTGGGAACATCAAGTGTCCGTCAGAACCTTTAGCTAATTTGAGTTCAGTAGTAAATCCAGTTGGTACAACCAAGATTTTACCTGCGTTTTTCTCATCTTTGACAGCGCCAACGGCACGAACTGCCAATTCATAGCTACCCTCTCCAGTTTCACCTGTAACTTTAGTAGCAACATTCGAACCATAACCACTAGTTGCATTGATGTCGGAAAGCATTGGATAAAGGCCACGAGTACCTTGTAGGGTAGCCTTATCGCCAGTTCCTTGACCGATTAAAGCACCGACTGCAATAGCGTTAGCGACACGTGCAGCTAATTCTTCAACACGGAAGGCAAGTAATTCACCAGTTTCATCATCGTAGAGATCCTGTAAGTCGATTGGAAGCTTTTTGTAGATACCAAGACCTTTAAGATCACGACGAACGTTGGTCAGAGACTGGTCAGCTTTTGCATCACCTTTTTTGTGTCCATTAGCAGTATCACTAGTACCAATTGCGTAAACGGCAGCACTTTTTACGCCCACTGTACGGAAAGTTGCCAAAATACCAGGATTATCGACCCAAGCCTTGAAGAAGATATTTTCAATCTGGGATGGCATGATAGCATCACCGGTTACACCTTTAGATTTAAGGTTTTCGTTCCATTCACGCATGATTTGTTCATTAGAACCACGGTGATTTTTAAGAACGATATTCTTAAAGTCTACAAGTGCAGCTTTTGTTTTGAGGTAGTTATTCGCAGAGGCTGGCTGGTTAGGCATGACGCCTTTTTCCACAACTGCATCTTTAGCAATTTGTTTATTCATAGTTTCTTCCTTTTCTTCATTATTATTAGTTTCGAGTGCCTCTTGAGGAGCCTCACTCTCTGATTCGTTAGTAGTTTCTTCCTCTGAATTATCAGCGGAAGTTTCGTTAGCTGTTTCTGGGGCTTCGGTTGTCTCAGAAGTCTCAACTTCTGGGGCTTCTGGAGCGACCGTGTGGTCTTTTCCATCACCGTTAGCATCGCCGAAATTATCGTTTTGTTTTTTCTTCATCCCGTCTCCTAATAAAGATTTAATGGCAAGTAATCTTGCTTCCTTGTTGGATCCACGATAGACCAGTGAGACCTCAATCACTTCAGCCTTACTGATTGTTTCGGAGTCAATATTGTAATCGTAATCAATCATTGTGATCGAGAACGCATTAGACAGATGACCTTCTTCAAGCAGTGTGAGCATTTCTTGGGCGATTTCTCGTTTGGAAATACCAGCTTCAAATGTTAGTTCATTATTCGAGAAGTAAGCAGCACGAATGGAGCCAATCACATCACGAACATCACCGCTGTGGTTCAACATTAAAGGAATATCAATGACTTCACTTACGCCTTCGCTTGGGATAGCTGAAACAGTAATATCTCCACCACCTTTTAACGGTAAGCGCAAACTTGCTACGTCTACATGCTCATAATGACGATCTTCGTTATTAGAACTTGCAACAAAGACAATTCTTCTTTCACCATCAACACTCTTGGTAGAGAGCTTGCCAGTAACTGAAACAATTTTCTGTTTAATTGTCATGTTTTCCTTAGAGTTAATTTAGTATTTGCGATTCTGCATCCATATGGACATCTGCTTCATCAAAAGTGATTATGTAAAGATATAGGGTGGCAGAAGAATATGATAAAATAAGCAGTAACATATGGAGGTATTATGTTGCTCGACAAAATTAAGAAAAAAGCACAAGATTTTTATAAAAATAAAATAATCCCAAAATTAAATGAAGCAATACCCAATATCACTGATAAGGTAAATGAACCATTCAACGCATTCAAAATTGATAATATTAAGGATGACGAGCTTGATTTTGATTCAATAGAAGATAGTCCAAGAGAAATAGCAACTGTTTATGGTGATTATAAAAATCGTAATACTAATACATGCCCACATTGTGGACATATTTTTGATGAGCCACCTACCCGTGGCAGAAAATGCCCAGAGTGTGGCAATCAATTTTACGTAAGATCTAATAATAGATTATTCGCTAGTGATTTATTAAAGCCTCAAGATGCAATCGCGGCGGATTGTTTTTCTCATATGCTTGATATGCCAGACTTCGATATAACTGTTGAATTTGCAAGAAATATTTTGGAAAGTCGACGCAAATCTTTTCCGGTTGAACCAGCTTCTCGCGATGTGATATGGGATATAATGCGAAGATTTCCGGATACCCTATCAAATGATCCATTAAGGATGGTAAAAGCAGTAGAGCGACTAGAATATTTGGTTGCAATATATGAAAATGACTGTGGTAGAGACCCTAGATCACTATTAGAGTCTAGTATTGAAAATAATATCACTTATTGTAAGCTCATGATTATGCTAAATAATCCTGGGCAAGATTATCTATATGTATCTAGTAATAGTTGCTGTGAAATTTGTAGATCTAGGTATGGTAAAAAGATTAAAATTAAAGATGCAGAAGAGAAGATGCCTATCCCATTTAAGGATTGTCAAAACAAACTACATCCTAAAGACAAATATAATTTCTGTCTAGCTAAATATACTTGGAGTGAGCCACCAATTCTTTAATCTATTTTCAGTCTAATATCGGCTTCAGATGATTGTGGTGTTACGACTTTGAGATTGAAACGCTTCTTGCAATATGAACATTTTACATTCTGTACAATCAATGTACTATCTGTCTCAAATAAATATCTATCACAATGTGGGCATTTGATTTTCATTACAATGTTGCCCTCATTTTCATTCGACAATGGCAGTTCGGATGTAAGCCAGCACTATCAACGTCTACGAAATTATTATTAAATATACCACCGTTAGCTCCAAGAATACTCTCATTTTCTCGTAAGAATGGTTCGTCTACTAACACTTCCTTTCCCTCCATGGCTAAACAAAATTCACACGGATTAGCTGATGTTGTATGCCATGTCTTATAGATTTTTGCACCAGTCTCATGCATTAGTTGTATCATCGCGTCTACACTAGCTTTGCCAGCAGAACGATGTTCTTCGGTGCGCGCCAGTCTCTGTACCCTCCACTCATCAGTGTTCATAATCTCACGTAGTCGAGTGGCTAATTCTTCTTTATTTAGCCCCATTTCCTGGCCTTGAGCCAGAACATTACGAATGCTTTCTGCAGTTTCTTTAGAATATGATTTAGCTACATTCACTAGGTATGCTTGATAATCAGCACGAGTTAGAGTTGATACAATAAATTCAGAAGTAGCGTCAATCGGGATGTTATTTGCTTTAAGTAATGCAATACCCTCTGTGTAGGTTGTTTGACCCCTTACTAGCATGTAAGCAACAATGAACGCTAGAATTTCTTGTGCAGTTTTGTTGGCTTCTTCTTCATCAATATCGCTTACGTCTTTATTAAGCTCATTATTCTCAATCGCTCGTTCAATCTGACGGTTCATCTGGTCTCTCAAAACAGACGAAACGTCATCGATAAATCTCTGTTCCTGTTTGGTTGGGGTATGAGCCTTATGGCTACAAGTACAGTGATCGTGATGTTTTTCTTGATTGACATCAATAACTTTATTTTTATCCGCATCATTAGACTGCGTCGAATCAGGAGCGTCTTCTACTTCATCACCCTCATCTACTTCTGGCTTATCATTCACAATAACTGGCTTTGTATAGCCTTGCTTCAACAGTTTATAGCCCTTGGATAGACCAAAAGCATCAACTACTGAATCTAGTGAGTAGCCATTCATAACTGCCTGATTGATTAGATTAAATTCGGTCATTTTTCGTTCGGCGTCAATTTTTTCCTCATCGGCAATACCAGGAATATCTAAATCAAAAGTGATGGCATAACCAAGACCACCAGTAACTCGATTAAGTTCATGAGTAAGCCTAGAATAAATCTTAGTCGCAAATGGCTCTACGGTATATTTGATAAAGATTTGCTCATCGACACGGACTGAAGCGTAGGTATTATTATCATTTACGCCACGAATACTTGCCGGCACACCAAAAGCACTGTCAATCTTATCATTAGCCTGCTTGAAGACTGAATCAAGAGACATATCTTTATTGGATTGAGAAAATGGCACCCATTCAATTTGTGCAGATGTTGCGGCTCCGGTTGCAGGGTCAATAGGACGGTGAGAATAGATAACATTATTATTTCTGCCACTTCCGCGATGTGAGCTTTGCATTTTAGCGACAATATCTTCAAACTGCGCTCCGTCTTTAGCTGTAACAATAAATTGACCAGCTGGCACGGCACCATTCTCAAAGAAGCCTGCTTGATATGCAGCAATATAATCGTCAACATTAGCCCATTTCTGAATGGCGTTGCTTGGTGCATATCCACGGCTTAAATTGTATGGATCATAGCCTGAATAGATTTCAATAACTTCGTTTTCCGAATAGGTTGAACCACTGCATTGATAATATTTTTTACCACCACTAACAACTTCACTTACGCCTTCTAGAAATGTCAGACCGGCGAAATTGTTCTCTGTAATTTCACCGCCAGCATAAGCCGTATTACCTTCGTAGTGCCACAAAAGCAAATACACTTTCGGATGGACTAATGCCATGACTGCCAAGGCTTCACGAAAATCCGTAGCAGACATCTGCTTATTTGGACGATATAATGCATTTACGACGTTTGGATTGTTTTTGATTGGCTTACCATTAGCGTCTATTGCGTACGGTCTAATAACAATGAATTTATTGACAATCGCTTTGATTGACGGGTATGTATTATCATAACTGTTGCCCTTATAAAAACTATAAGCAAGTGGCATTTGGCGATAATAACCAGCAGGATGAGAGCTAGTATTATATAATGCTGATTTTGATTTTGTATTGAATAAGCTCTTAATTTTATTGAACATGAAATATTTCCTTGTAGCAAATTATGCATTTATACAGGGTGGCAGATGAATAAAGCGATAATGTTAAATCTTTACTTATATAGTTGAATATATATGAAGCAACCATGAAGCAATTTAACAGAGGTGGGAAAATGGTTTTTGTTAAATCCATGAAGCAAAAATGTTATATCTAGCCAACGATTACTCCACCATATTCAATTTTTGGTGGTGCAGGTGGAGTGTAAAAACAGAGAATAGTAGCATCTGCTAGGTCAGGTGAGCGGAAGCCACGTTTTTTGTAGTCATCCTTACTTTCAACGCCCCTACGCCCTTTGCTATCCATCTTCCACTCACGGTTCGATAACTCCACTAATAAATCTTTATCATTAGCAATCGAAACTTGGTCGATAATGGATTGTAGGTAAAACCATGCTTCTGAAATGAGATTCGGATATTTGTCTGAGTTTGAGGCTTTGGCTCCGAAATTGATTGGAATAATATTGTAGCCTCTTGCAATCATTTCATCCGTAACGCCGCCACCAACACCAGTATCATCGATTTTGATTAGGACATCTTTGTCCGCACCAATAAAATTGACTAGCAAATCACAAACTTCAGTTGTACGTTTTTTAGTGAATGAAGCTCGTCCGATTTCTTTCAGTCCTTTTCGCTTCACAAATACAGTCCGGTCGCCGCCAAGACGAGCCACATCCACCCCGACCTCAATTGCTCCTTCGTCGTCCACCTCTCTTCCCATCGCCTCAATTACTTGGGCGGTCTGGATAATATTTTTATCTGAAATAGCGAGCGCCTTACCTAAATAATCGTGTGCGTAATCTTCTGGGTGATTGATTCTGGCTTGCTCTATTTCGTAAAGAATTTCATTGGAAAGCCAGCCGTTTTTCTGTGCAATTCGATAATCTACCTCTAGATGCCAGACATCTTTACGTGGTGGGTTAGTGATGAAATAGGAAATTACAGGGTCAAGGTCAGTGAGGCGGTTTAGTGTCCAGATGATTTTACTACCAGGCTTACGAATAGTTGGATTAAGAATACGTATTGATTTAAGAGTAATGGTCTGAGCTTCATCAATCCACGCTATATCAATACCTTCAAGCGATTTGATGGTGGTTTCTACATTGCGATCCAAACCCTTAAAAATGAAAGTTGAGCCAGTATTGGTGTTCGTAATAGTATCGTTTGTCCAGACGAACTCCGAAAAGCCATATTGCTGGATTAAGTCAATCAGAAGTTGATACGAGCTATCTGCTATATTCTTCTGGAACTGACGTAAGCAAGTAATACGTACTCGCCTTGAACGAGCCGTTAGTAGCAAAAACCGAGCCACGGTATGGCTCTTCAGAGAATAACGTCCACCCTCGATAACAGCATGTCGCCACCAACTATCAAAAAGTGGCTTAAACTCACTTGGTAGCTTTACGATTGTTTTTGCTATCACCATCCACAAACTCCACCAGCGCCACTGGCATATCTATCTTTTCGCCACCGGATGTAATATCACGCTTTTCAGTAATGCGAGCTTTAAGTTTATTATATTCAGCAATTGCTTTCATCTTAGCACTAAAATCAGCATCCTGAACGATGAGCTTTTCGAGCTGTTTATCCACGAATTGGTCATTAAGTCCGTGAGCTTCGAAGATTTCATCTATTCGTTCTAAGATGTTAGGTTTTGTTAGGAGTTCTGACGCACATGATCTAGCTGTTCTATACCAACCAGGCTTACTGGTGTCAACATTATAAG
>ERZ773051.1228-NODE-1228-length-14654-cov-6.277485_pt1 | contig 14654 bp, 19 predicted proteins | sample MGYA00580631_ERZ773051 | MGnify/ENA primary metagenome ERZ773051 (study PRJEB29015, sample SAMEA2738137) | human oral metagenome | biome: human oral; feature: human-associated habitat; material: saliva | place: China | collected 2204 ...
CATTAAATGATATCAAAAATAAAATTGCATCCACAAAAAACACCAGTCAAATCACTAATGCGATGCAGATGGTTTCTGCATCTAAGTTGGGAAAGTCCGAAGAAGCAGCAAAGAACTTTCAAGTCTATGCTTCTAAGGTTCGGAAACTCTTGACCGACCTTTTGCATGGTCATGAGACAGAAAATGTTAGTCATCATCCCTTGCTCAAGAGCAGACCAGTTCAGAAAACAGCTTATATTGTTATTACATCTGATCGGGGTTTGGTTGGTGGCTATAACGCAACCATCCTCAAATCAATGATGGAATTGATTTCTGAATACCACGAAAAGGATGACTATGTCATTATTTCGATCGGTGGAATGGGAGCTGATTTCTTCCGAGCACGGGGCATTCAGCCAATTTATGAATTGCGCGGCTTAGCCAATCATCCGAGTTTTGATGAAGTTCGGAAAATCATTTCCAAGACCATTGAAATGTATCAGAATGAGCTTTTTGATGAACTTTATGTGTGTTATAACCACCATGTCAACAGTCTGACCAGTCAGATGCGGGTAGAGCAGATGTTGCCAATCGTCGATTTGGATCCTAGTGAAGCGGATGAGAATTATATCCTCAATCTAGAATTAGAATCCAGTCGAAATGCGATTTTAGATCAGCTCTTGCCTCAGTTTGCTGAAAGTATGATTTATGGAGCGATTATTGACGCAAAAACTGCTGAAAATGCTGCTGGTATGACAGCCATGCAGACAGCAACGGATAACGCTAAAAAAGTTATCAATGATTTGACCATTCAGTATAACCGTGCTAGACAAGCAGCTATCACGCAGGAAATTACTGAAATTGTGGCGGGTGCAAGTGCACTGGAATAGTGTCACAGAAAATAAATAGTATAAAGAGGAGAAAAGAATGAGCTCAGGCAAAATTACTCAGGTTATCGGACCGGTTGTAGACGTAGCGTTTGCAGCTGGCGACAAGCTACCTGAGATCAATAATGCACTTGTAGTCTATAAAAATGACGAAAAAAAATCAAAAATCGTCCTTGAAGTAGCTCTTGAGCTTGGTGATGGAGTGGTTCGGACCATCGCTATGGAATCAACGGATGGGTTGACTCGTGGCATGGAAGTGCTAGATACTGGCCGTCCAATTTCTGTGCCAGTCGGCAAAGAAACACTTGGTCGCGTCTTTAACGTTTTGGGAGATACCATTGACTTGGATGCTCCTTTTGCGGATGATGTAGAGCGCCAGCCAATCCATAAGAAAGCTCCAACCTTTGATGAGTTATCTACTTCATCAGAGATCTTAGAGACAGGTATCAAGGTTATCGACCTGTTAGCCCCTTATCTGAAAGGTGGTAAAGTCGGACTCTTCGGTGGTGCCGGAGTTGGTAAGACCGTCCTAATTCAAGAATTGATCCACAACATTGCCCAAGAACACGGTGGTATTTCTGTATTTACTGGCGTTGGGGAACGTACCCGTGAAGGGAATGACCTTTACTGGGAAATGAAGGAGTCTGGCGTTATCGAGAAAACAGCCATGGTCTTCGGTCAGATGAATGAGCCGCCAGGTGCTCGGATGCGGGTTGCTTTGACTGGTTTGACGATTGCAGAATACTTCCGTGATGTGGAAGGTCAAGATGTCTTGCTCTTCATTGACAACATCTTCCGTTTCACGCAGGCAGGTTCTGAAGTTTCTGCCCTTTTGGGTCGGATGCCATCAGCCGTTGGTTACCAACCAACACTTGCGACAGAAATGGGGCAATTGCAAGAGCGTATCACATCGACTAAGAAAGGTTCTGTAACTTCTATTCAGGCCATCTACGTGCCAGCCGATGACTATACTGACCCGGCTCCAGCAACGGCTTTTGCCCACTTGGACTCTACAACCAACTTGGAACGTAAATTGGTTCAATTGGGGATTTATCCAGCCGTGGATCCGCTTGCTTCAAGCTCTCGGGCTCTTTCTCCTGAGATTGTTGGTGAAGAGCACTATGCAGTGGCTGCCGAAGTGAAACGCGTATTGCAACGTTATCATGAATTGCAAGATATCATTGCTATCCTTGGTATGGATGAGTTGTCAGATGAAGAAAAGACCTTGGTTGCACGTGCCCGTCGTATCCAGTTCTTCTTATCACAAAACTTCAACGTTGCGGAGCAATTTACTGGCCAACCTGGTTCGTATGTACCAGTAGCGGAAACAGTTCGTGGCTTTAAGGAAATCCTTGAAGGAAAACATGACCATTTACCAGAAGATGCCTTCCGTGGAGTTGGTTCAATCGAAGACGTCATTGCTAAGGCAGAGAAAATGGGATTTTAAGAGGTGATCTATGGCTCATTTAACTGTCCAGATCGTGACACCAGATGGCCTCGTCTATGATCACCATGCCAGCTTTGTATCGGTACGAACTCTGGATGGTGAGATGGGGATCTTGCCACGACATGAAAATATGATTGCGGTTTTAGCGGTTGATGAAGTAAAGGTCAAACGCATCGATGATGATACTCATGTGAACTGGATTGCAGTAAACGGAGGAATCATTGAGATTGCTAATAATGTCATTACCATTATTGCTGACTCAGCTGAACGTGCGCGCGATATTGATGTTAGTCGTGCAGAACGTGCTAAACTTCGTGCAGAACGTGAAATCGAAGAAGCACAAGACAAACACTTGATTGACCAAGAGCGCCGTGCTAAAATTGCATTGCAACGTGCCATTAACCGTATCAATGTCGGAAATAAATTATAAAATAAAAAAGAACTTGATCTTTATTCAAGTTCTTTTTTTGTTAGTGATGAAAACTAATGCAGACCGCTTCAGGTACATGAAATTCATTCGAAAGTTCTGCAAGTCGACCAGTTTCAGGATTACGCTTAAAGACAGTTGCATTATCTGAATCTTGGTGAACTGCGATGAGGAACTCTTGGTCTGGTGACAAATCAAAATCACGTGGGTTATGTCCATGAGTTGGAACAATCTCTAATAACTCTAAACTTCCATCCGCTAAAATACTATATACTGCGATAGAATCATGTCCGCGGTTCGAAGCATAGAGGTATTTGCCATCTTTAGAGAGACGAATAGCAGCAGTGCCGTTAAACCCTTTATAGTCATCTGGTAAGGTTGAAATGACCTGCATTTTTTCAAATGCTCCGACTCCATCGTAAATCAATACTTCAATTGTACTGTTCAGTTCGCAGATAAGATAAGCAATCTTGTAGTGGTGGTGGAAAACCAGGTGACGCGCACCCGCACCAGGAGTACAGTTGTAGATAGCTAATGGACTTATCTTTCCTTCTGAATTGACATCATAGGTAGTTACTTCATCAGTACCTAGGTCGCAAGTGACTAAATACTGATCTGGTGTTAAATCTGTAAAGTGTACATGTGGAGAAGCTTGATTTTCATGAGGACCATGACCGCTATGTTGAACTGTATCAGCCAATTCTAGACTACCATCTTCTTTACGTTTATAGACCAAAACTTGCCCCTTGTGATAGTTAGCACCATATACTAAGCCACGTTTCTCGTCAACAGCCACATAGCAGTGAGGAGCACCTTCTTCAACGACATGATTAAGGAGGCTACCATCAATTTTGTATGCTGCAACTCCACCTTTGCCGTCATGACTTCCAACAGTGTATAAATGTTGGTATTGATCAAATGCTAAATAAGTTGGACTTGGTTCTGCTGCAAAGAGTTCTAAATTTGCTAGCTGACCTGTCTCGGTATCGAATTCCGCTTTGTAAATCCCTTGGGATATACGGCGAGTATAAGTTCCAAAATATACTGTTTCTTTCATATTCATACCTCTAAAAAAATATACTTCCATTATAACATAAAAAGGGGCACTAGATGAAAATTCTAAGGTAGAAATGGCGACTTTACTGGTAGTGGAAATCACAAATATCTCTTTGATGAAAACACCATAAAAACACCTTATTTTTCCTAAAAAAATGGTATAATGTTAGGACATAGGAAAGGAAGATATCATGGAACAAAAAGAGAAACACTTTACCTTATCTTGGTTTTTTAAATGGTTTTTAGATAATAAGGCCGTAACGGTCTTTTTGGTGACTTTACTGTTAGGTCTGAATATTTTTATTCTCAGTAAAATCAGCTTTTTATTTATACCAGTCATTGACTTTTTATCTGTAGTTATGTTGCCTGTTATCTTATCAGGGCTACTATTTTATCTATTGAATCCACTGGTAGATTTGATGGAGAAGTACAAGATAAACCGTGTCTTAGCCATTAGTATTATCTTTGTGATAATCGCTTTTCTTTTAATTATCGGTTTAGCGGTTGCGATCCCAAACCTTCAACGTCAGGTGATTATTTTTGCACAAAATGTACCAAGTTATATAGAAGATGCTGACAGAGTGATTGATGATCTTGTAACCAAGCGTTTGCCAGATGATTTTAGACCTCAACTGGAACAGGTTTTAGCGCAATTTTCAACTCAGGCAACTGCATGGGCAAGTAATATCTCTTCCAAAGCTGTTAACTGGGTGAGTGCTATTATTAGTGGAACTTCTCAAGTAATCGTCGCTTTGATTATCATGCCATTTATGCTCTTTTATCTCCTTAGAGATGGGAAAGGGTTGAGAGATTATATCACTCAATTTTTACCAAATAAATTAAGAGAACCAGTAGGTAAGGTTCTATCAGATGTGAACCAACAACTTGCTAACTACGTTAGAGGACAAATTACGGTAGCTGTTATCGTAGCTATCATGTTTATTATCTTCTTCAAGATTATTGGCCTTCGTTATGCAGTAGCACTAGGTGTTACTGCAGGTGTATTGAATCTTGTGCCTTATCTTGGAAGCTTCCTTGCGATGATTCCAGCCCTTGTGTTGGGTCTCATTGCAGGTCCAGTCATGCTCTTAAAAGTTATTATTGTCTTTATTGTAGAGCAAACTATTGAAGGTCGTTTCGTTTCACCACTGATTCTAGGAAGCCAATTAAATATTCACCCAATTACTATTCTTTTTGTACTTTTGACTTCGGGTTCTATGTTTGGTATCTGGGGAGTATTGCTAGGAATTCCAATTTATGCTTCTGCTAAAGTAGTCATCTCAGAGATTTTTGATTGGTACAAAGAAGTTAGTGGACTTTATGAACCGGTAGAGGAGACTGATCGTGAACAATAGTCAACAAATGCTTGAAGCCTTAGAACAACAGGACTTAACAAGCACAGATTCATATTTCAATAAAGCTTTAGAAGAAGACTCAGATGAAGTGCTTCTTGAACTTGCTGCATATCTCGAAGGGATTGGTTTCTACCCACAGGCAGCACAAATTTATGAGAAATTAGCACCGAAATTCCCAGAAGTCTACATCAATCTAGCTGCAATAGCTGGTGAAGATGGATTGATTGAGGAAGCCTTTGACTATCTAGAAAATATCGGGCTAGACAGCGAATGGTATGTATCAGCTCTTGCCTTAAAGGCTGATTTATATCAGATGGAAGGATTGACAGATGTTGCGCGTGAGAAGCTTTTAGAAGCTCGTAACTACTCTGATGATCCTCTCTTGATATTTGGACTAGCAGAGCTAGATAGTGAGCTAGGAAACGATTTAGAAGCTATTCAGGGCTATGCCAAACTAGATAACCGCATTATCTATGATCAAACTGGAATTTCAACCTATCAGAGAATAGGCCTTGCATATACACGACTTGGAAAATTCGAATCTGCTATTGAATTTCTTGAAAAAGCCTTGGAACTAGAATATGACGAGCAAACGGCCTATGAACTGGCAAGTCTCTATTTTGATCAAGAAGATTATCAAAAAGCAGCCTTATACTTTAAGCAGTTAGATACGATTTCTCCAGATTTCGAAGGATATGAGTATGGCTATAGCCAGGCACTCCATAAGGAACATCAAACGGAAGAAGCTCTTAAAATTGCTCAACAGGGTTTGGCAAAAAATCCTTTTGAAACACGTTTGTTGCTCCTTGCATCACAGTTATCTTATGAATTGCATCAGCCAGAACAAGCCGAAGCTTATCTTTTGAAAGCACAAGAGAATGCTGATGACCAGGAAGAAATTTTATTGCGCTTAGCGACCATCTACCAAGAGCAAGAGAGATATGAAGATATTTTAGCCTTAGAAGCGTATGAACCTGAAAACCTCTTAACAAAATGGATGATTGCCCGTAGCTACCAAGAGACTGAAGAATTGGATCCAGCTTACGAGCTTTATAAAGAACTCGCTACAGAATTGAAGGATAATCCGGAGTTCTTGGAACAATACATTTATTTATTAAGAGAACTAGGGAAGTTAGAAGAAGCAACAGATTACATTCAGGCTTATCTTGACCTAGTTCCAGATGATATTCAGATGCAAGAATTGTATAATCATCTCATTTAAAATGTTCGAAATAATCGCCTTTAAACAGGCGGTTATTTTTTTGCAAACACGTCTAAAAAATAAATTAAGAATAAGCAATCAAAATAGATAGAAACAGTATGAATTTTTAGTTATTTTTTGATATAATTGTTATAGTTAAGTAGAATAATCACAAAATTTGAAAATAGAAAGATTTGAATTATGACAAAAGTAAAAATTGTAACGGATTCGTCTGTTACCATTGAACCAGAAGTGGTCAAAGAACTAGATATTACAGTTGTGCCTCTATCTGTAATGATTGATAGTGTCCTCTATTCAGATGCGGATCTTGAAGAAGGTGAATTCCTTCGTTTGATGCAAGCAAGTAAAAATCTTCCTAAGACTAGTCAACCACCTGTGGGACTCTTTGCAGAAATATTTGATGACTTAGGCAAAGATGGTAGTCAGGTTCTTGCGATTCACATGTCTCATGCTCTATCAGGTACAGTAGAAGCAGCTCGCCAAGGAGCAAGCCTTTCATCGGCTGATGTCACTGTTTTAGATAGCTCTTATACAGACCAAGCATTGAAGTTTCAAGTTGTAGAAGCAGCTAGATTAGCTAAAGAAGGTAAAGACCTAGAAACTATCTTAGCACATGTAGAAGACGTTAAAAATCACACAGAACTTTATATCGGTGTTTCTACTTTAGAAAACCTTGTTAAAGGTGGACGTATTGGTCGTGTAACAGGTTTGTTGAGCTCACTGCTTAATATTCGTGTAGTGATGCAAATGAAAAATAACGAACTTCAACCTATTGTGAAGGGACGTGGTGCAAAAACTTTTAAAAAATGGTTGGATGAACTAGTAGAGACTTTGTCACATCGTTCAGTTGCCGAGATTGGCATTTCATATGCTGGTACTAACGAATGGGCAAATGAGATGAAAGCGGTGCTTCAACCATACGTTGAAAAGCCAATTTCAGTCCTAGAAACTGGTTCTATTATCCAAACTCATACCGGAGAAAACGCCTGGGCTATCTTAATTCATTATAATTCCTAAAAAAATTGAGAAAAATCAAAGAAAAGGTGTTTTTGACTTGACCTAAAAGGAATTTTAGGTTATGATTATAAGTGTTAATTAGAAATAATTTTGGAGGATTCATTAACATGGCAAACAAACAAGATTTGATCGCTAAAGTAGCAGAAGCTACAGAATTGACTAAGAAAGATTCAGCAGCAGCAGTTGACGCTGTATTTGCAGCAGTAACTGAATACCTTGCAGCTGGTGAAAAAGTTCAATTGATCGGTTTTGGTAACTTTGAAGTTCGTGAGCGTGCTGCACGTAAAGGTCGCAACCCACAAACTGGTAAAGAAATCAAAATCGCAGCTTCTAAAGTTCCAGCATTCAAAGCTGGTAAAGCTCTTAAAGAAGCAGTTAAATAATGATTCTATAAAAAGCCTGTCATATCAAGCATTTGAGCTTGTATGATAGGCTTTTTTTGTGTATAAGGGGCAAATAAGGGGCAAACTATAAAGAATCGAGCAAATCCAGGATATTATCATCCATCTTTTTAGTAACGTGTGTATAGATTTTATTAGTCGTTCGAGAGTCGGAGTGACCAACTCTTGCCATGATTGCTTTTAGGGGTACATTATTTTCTGCTAGTCTACTAACAAGAGTATGTCTGAATATATGTGAAGTAAGATGTTTATCTATTGGATTTTTCAAACGTTTATTCGCTTTCTGGATTGCTAAATTGAAAGAATTGTTTTGAATTGGTATGCCGTTTTTGGTAACAAAGATAAATCCAAGATCATTGAATGTTTTTCGAGTATTTTTAGAAAGTTCATTTATTGAGATAAACTCTTTTAAAATTTCAATTTCTCTTTTCGATAAAGAAACGGTTCTGAAGCTTGCAGCAGTTTTAGTAGTTGTTTTGTGACCTTTTGAATAACCTACTGTTTTATCCAGAGTGCCATGGATTTTTACTGTCTTGTTATCGAAATCAATGTTTTCTTGTTTAATAGCAATAGCTTCACCAATTCGACAACCATTGTATGCCATGAATTCTGCAAGCAATCCTAGTCGATATGTATTCTTTGTTCTGTATAATTCCTCTAGTAATCTTTTTAATTCTTCCTCTTCTAAAAATTTCTTTTCTGTTTTTTCTAATTCTTCGATTGTCTTTATTTGTTTTGGAAGTTTTGCTCGTCTTGCAGGGTTGTCTTTGATGTATTCAAGATTAACTGCATAATCAAGCGATAGATTTAAAATCATTTTATAGCGCTCTAGTTTTGAACGAGAAATATCTAGATCATTTAAGAACCGCTGGATATATTTAGTGTCTATATTCTTAACTTTAATTTCTGTATCGAACGCTTCCTTAAAATCATTCACGCTACTTGTAAGAGAGCTGATAGAACTACCTTTGATTTCTTTCTGGTAAAATGTCCACCATTCATCCAAAACGTGTTGGTAAGTTACATCTGTTGATTGTATATTCTGTAAAGTTTCTTCTATACGTTCATCTAGTAATTTCTGAGCTTCTTTCTTTGCTCGTGATGAACCAGAGTCCAGAGTAACAGAAACTCTTTTCCATTTTTCTGTATATGGGTCCTTATAGCGCTCGAAAAATTTATACTTACCGTTTGGTAATTCTTCCATCCACATTTGCTTTTCACCTCATTTCTTGGTAAAATGGGTATAGTAAAAAGGGCTTTTTAATGCCTTTTTATATACTAGCTGTTCCTCACACTCAAAAACTTGGCGATGGCGAGTGTGGGGGATTTTTGTTGACAAATTAGAGTTATATAGTGTATAATTGTTTTAACGGAAGAACAGTGGTCTAGGTCCGAATAGCCTGGGTGGCAAGGGTGAAATGCCTTGTCAGCTTGCAGTTGAAATTACTGCTACCCTGTTCGTTTTTTTATTTCCATTCTTCGCATCTTTGATAGCTAAATCCAATAAATTGATTATTTGAACCTACCGGGAAACGTACTTGCAGCATTTGTGAGTATGTTTTTTGTTGTCTTTCGACACCTCTCCACAGTGCGCCAGCTACAAGGTCAGCTAGTTGAACACCTATAGTGAACTCAGAGTCAACAAAATTAATAGAAGGAGAAAAATGTTTCTCATCAAATCCTATAAAATCAATAGCTTTACTCTGGATTGCTTCTTTGTATGCAACATAAACCTTCTTATTATGGTGAGAATCAATGCGATCAATAAATACTGTCACAGACTCATTGATATTATTATGTCTCATGAAGCTATTAACTGCTGATAAGAGATATTGAAAACAAAGTTTATAGATTTCATCTTTGTTTTTTAGTATCTCGTTGTTTTGTAACGTTTGCTTATGAATTTGAGAGCCGAAGCAATGACAAGAAGAGTTGGCTATTTGATTGTGAATAGCTTTAAGAAATTTATCTCTATCTTTACCAGTCTTTAAATCTTTAGCTTTAACGGTTGATTTCAATTCTTTATAAGGATCTTTATAATACTCTTTTTTTATTTCTAGTATCTTTTCTTCTATATCACTTAAATCTTCTGTCTTGATAAGAACAGCCCCCATGACAAAGTATTCCGAGTTTCCCTCTTTGTTATTTTCTCCTCGGTGTAAATCTTTGGTACCTGATTCGTCAATATATAGCAGATACATTAGAACGGTAGGTCCTCTCCAGAGACATCGAGCCAAGAAGATGCTAATCCGTAGGCTTTGAAGAGGGTTTCAGAACCACAGAGAGGACAGAATGCAGCTTCATCAGTCAAAAGAACATCTTGCTCCCAATTTAAACATTTTTTATTGGTGCAAATATTTCTGATTGGTGCACCGCATTTAATGCAGTAATTATTTTGGTCATCATTCTCATGCTGACATCTTAAACAAATTTTCATTGTTGAGTTCCTATAATCTTTCTTTTTATTGAAAAGGGCGTTATTGCTGATTGTGTTTGCTTGTTTAATTTGCTCGTGTTTGGAAACAGTTACGGCCTTTATATAATATATTTCCTAAAAACAGTAAAAGTCGACTAGTTTCTAGCCGACTTTTTCTATGGTATGGACTCCCTTGTAAATGCACGCATTTTTTATAGGGCGCTGAACTAAATCAGTCTTACACTATATCCATAGTATCAAATTCTTTATAAGATGTCAACGATTTTTTTGAATACGATCATCATTTTTGTTAACTCCACATTTTTAGCATAAGCCAATTGATTCCTCTGGCAGCGTGCTATAAAATTGTTTATAGCTTGTTTTTGGTACTGTAGTACTGCAGGAGAGCAATAAGTCTTAGCTAATACTAGAAGTGAAATCAAATCGTTTACTTTCTTATAGTTTTTATATTTGATTACATCGACTTGTTTTGCAAAAGTAGTAATAACAGCGTTAACGTTTGATAGTTTATCGTTCTTTTCAAACACATTAAGTAGTAAAACGCTATTATGGGCACAGGCGTTCCTTATATGTCTAGCTCCATCGCCTAATTCTGAAGCTTTTTTCAATGATTTACATCCATGTTTTTGGTAGTAAAAAGTAACGAATTTAATGAGACAACCATAATCCATATGTTCTAGCAGTGCCCAATATGGATAATCATGTTTTCTTTTATTAAACATAGCGTTTTGATAACGTGATTCTCTAAATTTCTTCTTAGTAAACTCGTAATATTTATTGTATTGCGAGTTTTTAAACTCAGTCAGAATGCTATATCCATCTTCTTGCGGATTATTGTTTATTTGGCGAGAAAGCTCAACCTTAATAAAATGTTCCACATCGATTGCTATATTTAAAAGTATACCTCTGATTTTCATATCAAGAGATGCAAGATCCTGTAAATACGAGAAGTCTAAATCCACATATTTACCATCTTTCTTTTTAAAGTTTTTCCTGAAGGCAGCCAGCTTGTAGTAGTAGTTATTCTTGTCTAAGAAAGTTATTGCTTGACCTATAGAAATGTTGTTGAAGGTAACATCTTTAGAAGCTAGATGATTGACAAGTTTTCTATTGTTCCATTTTGGTTGACGACTCAATAGGTAACACCTCCTCTATACACCCCAACTACAGCAAAAATCTTGATATGTGTGTCTTCGGCTGGTGGGAAGTCTAGGATAATGTCCTCATACTTGTCATTGAGCGACACAAGGCGTAAGCGTCCGTTTTCGGTATATATCTTTTTGAAGTAAGAACGGTCTCCGTATGCGATAACTGCCAAATCTCCGTTATAGGTAGTTAGTCCTTTGTCTACTAAATAGAGAATATCTCCGTCTTGGTAGTCAGGTTGCATGGAATCTCCGCTGACTTTAGTTGCGATATCGTGGCGTGGTGGTCGTTCATGAACCTCTATAGTCTCTCTGTCTGTATCGTCGTAACCAAATCCGTAGTTAAATCCACAAGCTGCAGCCGTCTCAGATACTATCTCGACTTGATACAAGCTGATGAGGTTTTCCGATACTTCGTTTACCTTCGTTTTTTCTTCGTTTTGCTCTTTAAGTTGCCTCTCAGCATAGGTCAAGACTTTGGCTTGTCTTGGAGGTTTTAGTTCGTCGTAGATGGTTTGGATGGAGGATTTTGAAAGAACAGGGGGAGTAGCATTAATTTGAATTTCTTGATCGTCATCGAGCATGTCAATTAAGCCTTCAACAGAGATCTGCATACCTTTAGCAATTTTTTCTATTGTTTCATACGAAGGGACGATGGGTTTTTTCGATTTCGGATGTTCGTTTTTTTCAAGCATAGAAATATATCCTTTTGTTAAATCAGATAATTCACAAAAAGCATCCATTGATAATTTATGCTCAGTTCTATATGATTTAAGTAATTCTCCTAACTTCATTTAAAAACTCCTTTCTATATATTGTTTAATCCATTATACATCTTTAAATAAAAAAAGTAAATTTTTTTGTTTAACACACTTGACATTTTATGTTTAACGTGTTAAACTATAATCAAGCTTAAGGAAATAAGAAAAACAAGCAGGAGAAAAAACAATGACTAAAGAATTTACAACACAAGAACAAATCACACTAGCAAAAGAAATCTTACAAGTTAAGAATCGCAGAGAACGCTCTCTTAAACTTGGAGAAATCCTAGATCGTGAAAAGCTATCATCAGATGATATGTACGCATTGTACAACACACTACTAACAGCCATCAGGGTTTACGGCGATGTTATCGGATTTGACGACAAAGATTTTCAAGAAATGGCTCTTACAATCTTAGTTCTTGAAAAGGTTGAAGAAGCTAAACAAGCTAGGGTAGCGTAGAGAGGTGCGATTCCTCTCCTAGCTGTTGCTCACGGAGCGAAAAAAAGAGAAAGGAGTAGGGAAATGAACGAATTAGAAAGAAAAGCCCTCGACGAGGTGTTGAGGACTGTTAGACTTATAAATCAAAAAGTCGCTGAGGTTAATGAACTTCAAACTCAGCAAGAGTTAGCTATTTCTTATCTTCGGGGAATAATGGATGGTTCTGGACCTGTTTGATTCTATCTTGAGATTGTTGGACAAATGACTGATAGTCAATTTGTGGTGTTCTTAAATTAAAATCATGCGTATGTGAGAGAGGAGAATAAGACTGTTGCTTTTCTAACAGATTAAGTATCTTGTTTAGTTTTTTAGTTAACTTGTCATCAAGCTCTTCTAATGTAACGCTTTTATCAATACGACTTTCAGGCATTTCGAAGTTTTCAAAACTTTGTATCTTAGCCTTAAGATCAATTTTTGATTCATCTATTTTTGATACGTCTGTATCATAGAATACAGTACGAGTCGTCATAACATCAAAAGGAAGATTTCCTCCTACTCTTATGATTGGGACTAGTGGAAGTTCAAGCGCCTGTCTAAAACCTAACTCGTAGAATGCGTTGGGATTATGGTCTGTCATATCTGCTATAACCATAGGAGCAGTTTTAAGGTAATTGATAATTGTAGCGTTGATGTTATCTACCGCATTTACATGGTCAACACGTACAGGCTTATAACCAAGGTCTTCACAAACAGGGGCGATAAGGTACTTATAAACATTGTCAGCTCGTTCTCTGGTAGGTGTTCCAGATTCTCCAATGGCAGTTACGATAAAACAAATTTTTTCAGTCATGTTTTTCTCCAATCATTTTATTTTGATTATACCATATTTGAAAGGAGGTGAGGGGATGAGTATCAATTCAATGAACCTTGAAGTTAAAGTAAATGTTACGAATATAGATCAATTTAACGATCTTGTCAAAATGTTTAATAAAAAAGCTCATGAGCTTGAAGAACTTGCTCATAAGCTGAATATGTTTCGTTTTGAAGCAGATATCCTATCAAATGATGGAAACTAGTTCAAAATTAGCATTTTCTGGGAACAAATAAATTGGATATGATTCCTTTGTTTCGAGATTACGGAACTGGTAACCCAAATAATCTTTTTTGGCATTTGGATTTTTTTCAGTGAGTGTTTCAAGACTAGCTTGTGATAGCAACTTAAAAATTTGAATACGAGCTTGTTCCGGATCTGATACTCTAGCTAATGCTCTTAATTCGTGTTGGCTCGGGAATGCATTTATCAAATCTTCTCTATCGTCAATATAGGTTATAGAGTCATCTAGATAATCATATTTTAATTTGAAATCGATGAATGATAAATTCCTGTACTCTTGATAGGTTACAAACGTAATATTTTTATCTTGAAATCGGTAGACAAGGGAATCATTTTGTAATTTTTCCTCAAATTCCGTAAGACCAATTAAAAATTTATGACAAACTTCTAAAATACGAATTTGATTTAGATTCATTTTCTTTCCTCCTTTCTATTGAACTTTTGACTAAAACAGTGAGAGGTCCTAGTCAAGAATTATTATATCAAATTAAGGAGGAATTACATCGGTCTCAAGACTGATATGGAGACAATCATGGAAGATAAAATCATCGAACTTGCTGACTACTTTATCAGCGAAAACACAACGTACAGAGAAGCCAAAAAAGCGTGTGAGAAGCTATTAAAACAAGTTAGCCACGAGATTGAACTCAGGGCGCTGGAAAGTGAGACGAGGGTATGAAAGAAACAGTTAAATAATGATTCTATAAAAAGCCTGTCATATCAAGCATTTGAGCTTGTGTAACAGGCTTTTTTTGTGTATAAGGGGTATGAAAGTAGCAGGAGAAGATAAACTAGTATTTCTAGTTGAACTACATTTGAAATCATTATCGATGATTCTAATAAAAGCAACAAAAAAACAACTTCGATTTGAAGTTGTTTTTGTTCAACCTTATGCAAGTAATGCGGTTGATTATTTGAGACCGTATTTTTTGTTGAAACGATCCACGCGTCCATCTGCTTGAGT
>ERZ773051.1229-NODE-1229-length-14617-cov-5.778190_pt1 | contig 14617 bp, 9 predicted proteins | sample MGYA00580631_ERZ773051 | MGnify/ENA primary metagenome ERZ773051 (study PRJEB29015, sample SAMEA2738137) | human oral metagenome | biome: human oral; feature: human-associated habitat; material: saliva | place: China | collected 2204 ...
TATAGCATAGCCAGATATATTTTTCAAGAAAATTATAGTTTTTCGGAAAGATGTTGTAGGGGTTATAACAATTAATAGGAATAACTAAAAATTTTTTTCGGGCAAAAATTGAACAAAAATGTACTTTATTTACGTGAAAACTGGAAATTTCAACTCCCCTCAATCCATGCAAAAATGTACTTTATTTAAGTGAAAACTGGAAATTTTTTCAATTGTCGATAATCCCCAAAATGTACTTTTTAAAATTATTTTTTTGAGAATTCAAAGTATTTTTATGTAGCTGCTGGGTTTGTTGAAATTGTCTAAAACTAAAAAACCAAGCTACTTTTTAGCAACCTGGTCTTCATAAATATTCTTGAAAGGCACAAAATGTTGCCTTTTTCTTCTCCGTCCTTTACAAATTAAACATGGTTCTTTGTGACGTTTCTCAAATAAAACTCTATTATATAAGGACATCTTGTACCTATGTTCACCATTATTCTTGCAGGTCCACCACACATTGATCCGACTCTTTTCACTGACTTCACTAGGGTTTGCTAATAGAATATTATTTAAGTAATCCCATTCCTGAACTAAGATTGGCTGTGTAACATCAAATGAATTATATCCTGGTAATACTTTTCGTCCAAAACAGTAAGGACAACAATTATCATTTTCTTCACGATCACAAATTCTAGCTTCAAATTCCCCCTGACATCTTCTACACTTCCAATTAACTTTTGCTGTAGAGGATGGAAAGATTGCCGAAACACTTCCATAGATATCCGATTGCCATTCTTCAATGAGGAGTGGTTTTACTACGTCTAATGATTCTGTTTTGGGGTTTGGGAGCAGATGTGTGCAATAGGGACAAATATCTTTTAGACTTTTGGTTTCCGAGGTTAGATAACGTTTTAGAACGGTATTCATTCTTTCTTTGAAATCTAAATTACAGCTATTACAATGCCACATAAAAGTCCGTTTTTCAACTTCATTGGGCACAATAGAATCTGTTTGCTCCTGATTATTAGGACTCCAAATACTTACTAATTCAGGGTAAGCATCTAAAAGTGTGTTATAGCCCTTGAGAGGGGTCTCCTTGTTGCAATAGGGACATGGGTTAGCTGAGGCTCTTCGAATAGGAATAGAGCACTGATAATCTCCTTGGCAGGTTGAGCAATGCCACCAATATTTCTTGGTCTCGATTGTCGTTTGAGCTAGATAGATTGGAATATCGTTTTTATCGCACCATTCTTTAACCAACTCAGGCTCGCTATAAAAGATTTGATTTTGGAACACTTCAGTATTCCAATCACATAAGTTAGGACATGTTTGAAAGACTTGATTTTCGAAATTAGTGCGAAGAACCATCTCTTGGGGACTGCACTGAAAAACAATTTGGCAACAAGGGCATAGCCAAGTTAGTGGCTCGGTAGAATATTGCCAGTAATCGGCCAAGCTACCATCATTGTCAGAAGACCAAAATTTATCAAGATAGGCATGAGTTTTATCAAGTGTGTTAAAGCCACTTAACAACTGTCTATTTGAACAAAATGGGCAACTTTCCTGACTCTTTTCTCGAACTAAACACGCATACTCTCCATGACATACTGAGCAGGTCCATAGGGCTTCTATATTTGACAAGTTTTCTACTTGTTCTACGGCTATATTGTTATTAGTTGACCATTCGTCTAAGTAAGATGGTGTTAAAAAGGATAATGGCTCATAATCGACATCGCCATCCAGTGGCATATCAAATGAGGCTTGACAATTCGTACAATAATAGCCATTTCGCTTGATACGATTAAATAGTTGATCAATGGATAACTCGAATTGACTATTGCAGTGGTCGCATTTCCATTGAACAGGTAGGGTGACGTTGTGATGAAGTTGTAACTGGGCAAACGGAATTTGGTTGATGTCATCACTATAAATTTTATCAAGGTTTGGATATACCTCATGATAATAATAGTGATAACCCCATTCATTACAATCCAAATGAAAGAGCTCTTTGTCCTCTGATTGAAATAATCGAAGATTCATTACTGTGTCACGCCAACTAACCTGGCAAGTAGGACATTTTAAGTGGAAAACACGCTTTGAATTAAACTTTTCATTCCAAAGCTCTTCTAGGATGGTATCCTTGTTTTCATGGTGAAAATTGATATAGTTTTCGAAATCAGGAAAGACGGCAGGAATGCTATTCTTTTCTTTGACCAATAATTTTCCTAGCTGACAGCAAGGGCAAAATGCCTTGCTGTTCAAGCTACTTCTGTACACATCATAAACCTTTGCTTCCCAACTGTAAGAACAATCAGGACAAATCCAATGAGCACATGCTCGTCGATTGATTTTTGTCGTTTCAATATCAAGATGATTTAATTTGAAGTCCCAATACATCAAAAGTAAAGGGCAATCTTTTATCACATCTATCATTAAAACCTCCTTAGTAATTGGTTTTACTATCCAGTAAATCTTTGATTGCTACTACCTTTTTAGGTTTTCCTATGTCGCCTTCATCATCTTTACTATTAGTAATATCAGAATGAAAGTTAATCTCTGAATCAGCAGTAAGAATATTATTCGCCATAAACTCATCTGTAATCACTTGCTGTTCAGATTGAAGTATTCCTTCTTCTTTCAATAATTCATTTGCAATCTCAGGATATACACTTGATTTAATTAGAGCACGCAGCTTTATATTTTCCGTTTCTAAAGCTTTTCGACTTGTTTCCTTCTGGATCAATTGTTGAATTTGCTCCTTCAGTTTTTCAGTCTCATCTTGGAGTTTCTCATTTTCATTTTTAAACTCAAGAGCAGCTTCTGCAACCTTCTTGTAGTATAGATTCAATTCAGATAAACCAGTGCGGATAGCATTAGGTGTCCGATTTGTCGCCATGAAACTATCAACATCAATAGTCTTATAAGTGATGACAGTTCGATATTCTTCTTCCTCCTCGTCGTATTTAGCTTTTCTTTCGGCAAGCACCTCTCTAAAGCCAGTGTTTCGTCTTAAGGTTGTGTCTGTAACACTTGGAAAGCCATTCTTTCTAAGATAGTCGCCGAATCTAGGTATTTTAAAAAGAGTTACATTATTCGAACATTCTTCTTGCAAATATTTTTCAAAGTGTTCTATGATTTCAACGTCTTCTATATGTTTTCTTCTAGCCATTTGATTCTTCCTCTAACGATAGCTGTTTTGCTTTTAAATACTCTTGATACGAGTGATTAACTGATTTTAGCTTTAGCAAAGCCTCTCCAATATCCTCCACATGACCTTTGCCTTCTCGAACTCGTTTTATGGCTTCATCAACACTCAGTGCTTCCTCGTCAATTGCCCTTTTATAACTTTTGTCCATGGTGAAATAGTCTTTTCCAGCCTTACGGTAAAACGGGCAACTGGTACAAGCTCCAAGCTCTGCATGTGAGCTGATCACTTTGAGGCAATCTGAAAAATCACCTTTAGCGTAACATGGAGAATAACATCGACCTTTGTTGTCTAAGGTGACATAATCCTTTCCAATGGTGTATTGACGTTGAGCTTTACTTACAGCATAGTTGGTCTGAGAACTGGTAAGTTTTCGATAAACTTGATAACTACTACATTCAATGAATTGACTAAGATTTGAGAAATAATGGGATGAAGTCGCCACATTGTCATGTCCTGCCAATAACATTGCTGTCACTGGACTAGCTCCTTCTGCAATTAAGTTAATCATAGCAATGTGCCTAGTGTCACCAATATGAATAAAGTTAATTTCATTATCCTCTAGCTTTGTAGGGGAGTTTAGATAGTAAACTTGATAACCATATTGTTCAGTAATTATCTCATTGTAGAAATACTTGAGGATGGTATTAAGGTTGGTATAGGTCAAGAAACGATTGTTTACCCCAGTCCTACGTTCCCACCGTTTGTAGTGAGAATCAGTGACAAAGAGAGTGTTGAGCTTTGTTGCTGATTGACTATTTGTTAAGTTTAGATAATCTTGTATGTCCATAGCCAAACTTTTAGGAATCTCATAAGTGGTCTTATAATAATCCTCGGAAATCTTGTGATATACCGATTTCTCTTTTCCCTTTAAGTTATTACGTCTAAGTGTGAGAAAATACTTACCATCTTTTTCAGACAAGCAATCCCTTTGAGTTAGCAAAAATTCTCTGGGTCTTAGTGGAATCACAGCTGTAATTTGCCACCAAAGATAGAGTGGGAAGTAAAAGAGCCTTTGTTCTTGAGATAAGGCTTGACCCCAATAATCCGCTAATATATCATTGAATGCAAAATAGGACTGGAACTGAGCCAATTGTCGTTGTTGTTTGGGCTTGTTTTGGTAGACAATAGTCATCGCATTATCCAGCTGCTCAAGAAGCTGGCTCACTTCACTATCATCTGGATAGGGAAGACTGGCTAGAAAATCAATACAAAGACTAGGAGAGCTGATTTTAATGACTTCAATGTCTGAAAGAATATCCCGCTTCGTCTCCTTGATCATACGCTTTATATCTCGTAAAAAAGCTTGTAAAGAGCCCAGTACATGTTGATCCATGGACAGCACAATAAAGCTTTTAAGATAGGCGATAAATCCTTCATAATCTATACCAAAGAAAGGCTGATAGAACCGTTTGTATTGAAAGGTATTGACGTTGAATAAAAAGGTGACATTAGCATATTCATTGGTAGTCTCCCATTTGTGATGATCAAAGTCATAACTGAGGATAATCCCCTTCTCTATGTAATCATCAAAAACCTCTCTGGCATGACCAATCAGATTGTTGTCGAAAATAGTAAAGTTTGTCACGGTTCGAAATAACTTAGCTGGATCACTCATCATTTAATTAACTCCTTTATAATCTCTTCATAGTCGTTTAGCACATTCTCTCCATATTGTTCAGCTAGTGCTTGTAGCATTTCAGTCAAACAAGGTTTGAGCTGTTTTTCTATAATCGCTCGAATTTTACCTTTTTCTAGGTCGCTTTGCACCTTGACATATTTTTTATTCAATCGGTTAAACTCACCAACAAGAAGTAACAGGGTGGATTTGGTCTGGAGCTCATACTGACAGCCTACACAGTGCATTCTGTCATCATAGGGGCAAAACTTGCCCAGGGCGGACAAGAGACACATACTTTCTCCCTGTTTAGAAAAAGCTTCACCATTACCAATACGATGGCAAACTGTAAGTAGTTGGTCAGGGTTCATATCCTCTTTCACAACTGTTTGGAGGGCTTTTTGAGCCTTTGAATCTGCTCTAATACTCAACTCCAGCGTTTTTTCAATCTCACTAGGTGTTAGATCTAGTTGTTGAATCATTTGAGTTTGCTGGCTAGGGCTTAACTCCTTATACTTACCTCTGGTTACTATCGTTAACAGCATAGATGGAATCATAGATAAAACACCACGTTCAAAGAGTTCTTTTGCAACCATCTCAGGCTGTAATTGACCAAGTTGAGCATCCTTCAAATAAGCAGTTGTAGTTTTGGCAAATTCATTGTAAGAGCCTTTATGACTTCTAGCTAAAGCTGCCAAGAAATAGCCTTTGATATTCAATTCCGATTTTTCCTCTAGAACATCATCTGCCAACATGGCAACAGCCTGTAAATAAGACTTGTTGGCTGATCGACTACTGAAGTCCCGCTCAAGGAAGAGAGAGCCAATCTCATCACCCATGTACTTGCAAATCCGCTCGTAATCATTGATTTTACGGATAAGAGGCTCTTCGCTATTTGTGTTATCTCCTAATTGATAATGAGATTCACAGATAGCCAATAAGGTTCCGATGAGGACCTGACAACTCTCAGGAACATGGAATTTTAGCTGACTAACATTGGAAGATCGTTTTGTTTTATTAGGTCTAACATTGAGATAGGTTAAACGTGTGGTGATACTAAGAAGGGTTCGTCTTGCCTCGCTACTACTCCATGTGCCATTCTGAATGGCTTCTATCACTCCTTTTGGCTCTCTAGGCAGTTCTGGATGGCCAAGACGTTCAAGGTCGGTTGTTCGCAAGGCGCAAATGAAATGAAGGGCTAAGTATAGCCAAGTATCGGCATAGTTTTTTGAAGAAGCTGCATGATAGAGCATATCCTGCTTTTCAACATAGGAATCGTTGAAGAGGTAATACATGAGTTCTAGATAGTCATCTAACTCATATGCCCCATTTTTATCCTCTAAGGTGTATCTGGCCGTCATTTCAAAACTCTTACGATAATGGGTAATGCCTTTAGCCATCAGCCATCTGATAAAGTCGTTTAACTCCTCACCATAGGATTTACTGAGCACCTCTGTTGCCTCTTGAACCAGCCGTTCTATTTCATTATCACTGTAAAGAAACAAATCCTTGGTTAAATCATAAGCAAGAAAATCTTGAAGGTAGAACCTACTACTTCTGGACAACTTTTGCTCTTTTGAGAAATCTTGAAACAGTTCAAAAGTCATTGGGAACTTCTGTTTAAAAATAGGCTGTAGGCCTGTTAAACCTACTGGACCAGATAGGAAAGCCTTTATCTTGTCAGTCAATAACTGGGCCTCTGATTCTGATATGCTAAGGTTTGTCATATCTACCTTAATACCAAACCAAGCGTTATCAAGTAAAAACTGACTGATGACTTCTCTGTTCTCAGATGTATCAGCATTTAGTTCTGCTAAACTCTTCTCCAGAATATCCTTCACCAAATAAGCCATTGCTTCTCCTTATCTATTTACCATACATTTCACTTGCTCGCCAGTTCATATAGTCAAAAACCCCGTCATTGACTTGTCCATATTGTTTTGCAATCTCTCCCTTGTTTTGCAGGTAAACCCATGCACTCTCAGGCGATTTGTCGCCTCTTGCTGACATGAGCTCACTGATTTCAGAAACTCCTGATAAGACTAACTGTGTCGTGTACCAATGTCTAAAGATATGCGGAGAGATATTGTGCTCTTGTAAAAGCCTGCCAAAGAAAACAACCTCTTCATCGTCAGCATTGAGATAAAGAAAAATCATCTCTTCACGAATGATTTTACGGAATCGTTGGTAGTACACGTCATAGGTTAACGCCTTGCCTTGTTTATTAAGATTGAGTGGCCCATAGTCCCTCTCATATTTCTTACCTTCCAGATAAGTCATATAGTCATTGTAGGTGTCTAAAAAGACCTCCAAGAAGATATAAGGTACTGCTTGAAGTCTTTCCTTTTTAATCCGTCCAGTCGGCTTTAAATCGCTCCTAAGAGGTATTTCTTTTCGTAAGTCAATTTCTATCTTAAATACTTGGCCATCACTTTGGTGGAATAAAACACCTGGTCCTAAAGGACTATCTTCACGCCTTACGTTGCATGCTTCTGATGGTCTTAAGCCAACAAAGGCTCCCAAGGCAACAACCATGAGTAGATCTTTATGATAATGAGCAATGTGAGAAAACAGCATCTCAAAAGCACTATTTGGCATATCACGAAAAATAGCTTTCTCAGTGTTACTATCATCTACGTAGATTTCAAAATTTGGTTCTTTACGTTTTATAACCCGCCCTCGACTATTCGTAAAAGTTGTCGTAGAATACAATTCTTCTGCTTTTAACTTAGCCTTTCCCTCACGCTCACTTAAATAGAAAGTTAAGAAGTCAAGAACTGCATTTACGCATTGTTCAACAGTGCTTTTTTTCCTTTTTCCGCTATCCCCTGGTAACTGAGATAGCCCATAAAGCGTAAAAAACTCTCTAACCATTTCAAGTGTAAGTTGATCTACACTTTTAAGTCCAAGAGTACCAAATATAAAATTAAGAAACTTAACAACATAAGAAAAGCGTTTATTCCCATCATCTGATATCGACTTGATTCTTGAAGTAGATTTAACATAACGATGAAAATCAGTAAATTGTAGAGTTCCGTCATCGTGCTTTAAAACGATAAATTGCTTTGTTACGATGTTGTTATCACCTAAAACCAGCGAATGTTTATAAACTACAAATTTCATTAATTCTCCTTGTTTATTATGACTGAAGGTTCTGACTGGGTTTTAGGATGTCAATACGCAAAAAAACGACCAAATCAGTACTGTTCTCCTTTGTGCTCTAAACTGCAAAAAGGGAATATCGATGAGTACTTTCATTGATCGTTATTATTATTTAAATAAATCCAAGAACAAAAGTAACTACATCTAAGTAATAAGAGCAATAAACTAGCTCAACAATAACAACAACCACAGCAGCCCCTTCTATACAATGAGGGGAATAACCACCGTGGCTATCTATTTACTTTTTTCTTTTACTTTTGTAAGTTACTTTTGTTATTTTTACTTTTTTTGTATTATATCATATTTTGATTGAATAGTCATCTGAGATAGTGATTTTAAAAAATTGGAAATTTTTTCAATTGTACATTTTGACAATAAAAAACACTTTATTATCTACGACTTGTTTCAATAAATGAGAAGTATGATGATATATATGCTCCATATGAAGAAAAACCTCGGATCATTGGGAAGCTTGTAGGACATTTTACACCTGTTGAAAAGTAAGAAGTTGATGATTAGGAAAATAATTAAACATTATCAAAACAAATCGCATAAAGAATCAACTAAATAGTTACACAGTATTTGTAACATAAATTGCACCTAAGATATTATAAAAGACAGTGGATTTGGTTCTACTGTCTTTGTGTATAAAAATTCCTGCTATAAAAAAGATTTTGATTATTGATATATAATTCTAAAAGTTATCTGTTTCCTTTTGCTCGATTGTGAGTTATACAAAGCATTTCACAATTCTCTAAAGAAGTTGCTCCTCCTTTACTCCATGCTGCAACGTGATCAGCTTCCATTTCTTTAAGTGTCCAAATTTTATTTTTATTCGAGTTATTGCTAAGAGAGCATAATGGACAATTTGAACTATTTTCTTTCTTAGCTTTTTCAGTTTGAATTTTATAAACTATTTTCTTTGTAGCTTCATCAAAGATACGAATATCCAATAATTTCGTTTCAACAGAACCACCTAGAATATATTCAAATATCCCTTTTCTATTTTTTACATATGGGTCCGAATACAGTTCTTTTACCTTATCAGATATTTCCTGGGGATTATATGCTGTATTTTTATATTTTTCGTATAAGCGTCCCCATTCTAGACCACGCATTTCTTTTTCGACATCAATAAATATTGTTGAAACCCAATCAATTACAGTATTAAAATATGTTTTTAATTCATCAATATTATCATCATTTCGATGAGTACTCATATAATCACTGATATTTCCTTTACTCACCCAATCTAAAGCTTTCGAGAGAAAATCTTGTCTATTTGCAACACCATTAATATATGCACTCCATTTTTGGATATTTATATTACGACTATTACTAAACTCCTCTTTAGCAAGAGTAACAAACTTACCAGAATAAACTGCATTTAATAATTCTTGTTCATTTAAAGGTATTCCTGCAATATTTATAGTTTTAAACCATTCTTTAATTTCTTTTTCGGTTCCTTCACAAATATAAATAAGAAGTTTTGTATTTAAAATTTTTTCTTGTTGCTCTTTCGGTAAAGAGTCAATATAAAGAGGTCGTCCATTCTCAATAATAGCAAACTTCTTTGTTAAAAAGCGACCAATACTAGTAATACGTTGTTGTCCATCCAAAACTTCAAACCTATCTTCTTCAGTTTGATTAAAATAGATTAATCCCAGTGGATATCCTTTCAAAATCGATTCGATTACAGCAACATCTCTTTTACCATCGGCATAAATGTAGTTTCGTTGATACTCAGGCTGAATGGTTAATTTACCTGATAAACCAAACAAGCCTTTTCCCTCTAATTCATTATATACAAATCCATCACAAAGAGACTGAATAGTAATGCCAGTGTTCAAACTAGTTTTCATAAGCATGGTACCTCTTGAAGAAGTTCTATCTGTGGAGTATATCCTAAGTCAATCATATACTGATTAAAACCGTCCATATCTAAAGCATCTTTTAAATCTATAACTCTATATTTAGTCTTTGTTTCTGTTATATCATCTTCTGCAACTAAATCATCTTCATATGCGATTTGATCATCTCTCATCATTTCTTTAGTAGAACCTCCAATTAAGTAAAGTACTATATCAGAATTTGGATCTAAAATCTTTGCTTTTGAGGTTTGAAATAATACACATCCAAAGAAATCTTTATCTATTTCAGACGGTTTGTATAGATTTGAATACTTACAAATATTTCTAAAATTGTAATGTTCATTACATAATGCAAATTTTACACCATTTCTTGGGAACGATGATCTAATTTCAATTGTTTTGCCATTATTTAACATTAAATCAATTTGAGCCGAAGTATCAGTCATTTCTGTAAAACTTACAGTATTTTCCCCGAATACCAAATTGATATAGTGGTACCAAGCTGTTTCAGACAATACTCCCCCCATAGCATCACGAATCAAATTTTCTTTATCTCTTGTATTAGTAGAATCATTAGCTTTATGTGGATTGACTTGTTTAGCTAAATTCCAAGCTCTATTTTTAAGTTTTTCCAACATTTGGTCATTATTTTTAAATGTAGCTTTAACAATTAAATATTCCCTATCAATATTGTTTTCATTTTTAGGTTTTTGACAAACAATTTTTTCAAAATGAACGGCCATTCTAATTCCTCACTTTTATAAGAATACGTGAATAAATACGTTTATTATTTAAATATCCACGGTCCAACTTGCCAACCCACGATTCCTTAATTAAATCATTTAATTTACCATCTTTTATATCTGTATCAATTCCTACAATTTCAAATTGTTCAGGATTGTACTTATCTAGAAAGCTAATTGGCACTCCCATAACTCCTTTAAAATCACTTGGAATTGCATTCGTATATGGTACTTCAATAGCTTCATAATTATCATATTCAACATAAGCATTTTTCCCCTCTAACTTTTTGTTAAATTTCAAATTATCAGCCATTGTCATTAACTGTAAAGCTTCATGACGTCTACCATGATCTAAATTTGTTACCCATATGGACGATACATTTTTTAAATTCACGCCATTAATTACTTTATCTACATCATTTTCATCAACTGTTTCAAACCACATCCCACCAGACCACTCTGTTCTACCAGACCATAATCTATTTTCTTTAATCAAAGGAAATACTTCTTTATAGGTAATACAATTTTTATTAGCGATAATAATAAATTTTTTTTCAGCTTCTACTATCCATGAGATAAATTCACGAAACAATGAAAAAGGAGGGTTAGTGACAATAATATCTGCCTCATCTCGCAAGGATTTAATCTCATCACTTCTAAAATCTCCATCCCCAGCTAAATATGACCATTCGAGATCGTCTAAATCAATAACTCCGTCATTATTATTATCTTTTGTTAAAGTAAAAATTTTACCTTGTTGAATAGATTTTTCTTTATCATAGATTGGGCTGTTTTCTTCAAACAATGATATTTGATATGTTTCAACTGATTTACTCTTTGGAGCAAAACTAGTGCTAATTAATTTTTTTAGACCTAAACTTGTAAAATTTTGTGCAAAATATCGAGTGAAATTACTCCACTCAGGATCATCACAAGGTAATAAAACCGTTTTATCCTTAAACACATCTGGATCAAATTCAAGATAAGCTTGAATTTCTTTTTCAATATCATAATATTGAGTATAAAACTCATCGTTTTTAGCTGATTTAGCTTTTGACAACTTTGTATTTTTTGATAATTCTGACATACATCCTCCTTGTTTATATTTAATTCTGTAATCCTACGAAATACTATTTAATACTGAATAGTATTAAATATAATGAATTATTCCACATTACCATTATAGGAATACTTAATCCACATTTTTTCACGTAACTGTTTTGTAATCCCTAAATGTTTAGGACACCAAGTTATTTCTTCACAAATACTTTTCTATTTTATTTATTATATCATTTTTCTTAAAATATCACTAAAATCTATTGTGTTTATACCAGCACATACTAACAAAAGAAAGCTTTAGTGCATTCTATTCAAATTATTTTTTGTAGTTTATTTTAGTTCTAACTCTTTATATAAATTATAAATAGGGTAATCCTGATATCTTTCTTGAGTTTCTTTATCTAACTTAGTCCAAAATAAATCAGCTTGTGGTTTTGATTTTAATAATACTGATGCGCCAAAACAAATTTCATCATTATCTTTATTATTCAATAAAATCTTAGTAAGCTTCTCTATTTCTGTATCATCTAATTCGCGATTTCTATATTTAATTTGAAGATCATTTATGATGCTTATGCAATTTTCTTTTATATGGTTTATGTTCCAGTCAGAAAGACTTTGAGCCCAAGTAAGCAACTGTTCTCTTTTGGAAACTTCTTCTGTCATATCGGCTGCAGCAACTATTTTTATTATGGTATCGTCAGCACTCACGTTTTCTACACTATAATCAACTAATCTTTGGTATGAGGCAATAACCGAATCAAAGTTACAGTTATCAATTGTCAACCAATCTTCGGGCCTAAAAACCTCAAATAAAGAAATATCCTCATCCTCGCCCCTCCTGCACCAAGGAGTTTCAGAAAAAATATCTATCATAGTCCCATTATTGTCTCCATGAAATTCATATAGAGTGCTAATATGTATGTTAGCAATCTTCAGATTAAATAGTTTCGATTCCTCGTAATTTAACGCTACCTTCTTTTTTAGTACAAGGCCTGAATTAAGTATATTTAAATTTCTTTGAGATTGTTCATTAAAGAGGGATAAGTCTAGCTCTCTTTTTATACCCATTTTCTTCATGAAATTTGATATTTTCAACAATTCTTTTATATGACTATCTAAATCAAGCGAATGAATATCCGATAAAGACCGTTCATCTAGTTCAATACTAGTTCCATTGAGTGTGAAAAATCCTATATTTCCTAGTTCTTTAAGTGCCTGAGTACACTTTATAGCATCTGACAGCATATTAGGTCTTGAATAATTAAATTTAGGTTGAGCTTTCCCATTGTTAAAGGATATTTTAAAACCTTCTCCAAAATGAAGCTGTACCTCTCCGTCAGGAAAATAATGTCTCTCAATATCTTCAAAAATATAATCTCCTATCTCAATAATTAAATCTGTTGCTTCGAAAGTTTCAACAATCTCTATTGAATTTTCAAGTGGAATTTCGATGGCAGTTTCAGGATCCCTAAGATAAAGAAATAGGTCGTGTTCCTTCTGGTAATTAAATATTCCTTCATGCCCCTGACCATAAAAGTAAAGCTTGATCTCTTTATTATTGGGTATATTTTCAATTGACATCCCATCGATATTTATAAAACTATGCTGTTTCTGACTATTAGTAACAAAATCAACTAACATCGGATAAATTTTTTGTTCATCGAGTTTATGAATCTGTACCGAAAGTGTTTTATAATTTGCAGACTTATTTTTTAATTTACTTCTTTTAATTATTTTCTTTATAGAAAAAGGTGGCAGTGATTTATAATAAATATCTTTTAAATTGCTATTCTCATCTAACCAAACTACGAATAAAACTACCCCACCGTTTTTTGAATACAATTCTAAATCACGCATATCTACTGGGAAAGATTTCATTGAATTGTTCTTACGTTTAGTTGCTTTAATTTGGACAGGTACTCTCCCAAATATTTCGCTCTTTTTCTCACTAGCGTTTTTAAGAACATGAATTTCTCCATCCCACGCTGGAGTTTTATCATTGTTATCGAAATAAGTCTGAAGCAACTTATTTCTGTTAATAAATGTTGCTAGATATGAAACGCCTAACGTTTCAATTTGTCTATTATTTGCCAAATTATCACCTCGTAATATAACACTATGTATTATTTATTATACCATCAACAAAATAAAAATCTATATCTTGCGTTCGGTAGGAGATTAAATAAGCTGCAAATAATGTAAAATTGAACTGCCACTTCTTCTGCTATTACATGAGTATAAAATGTACAAATCAATTCCTTAAATCAGATGATATGATGCACTATAAAACATGCAAAACACCACTCCAGAATAATGTACAAAACAAAAATAAAGTACACTGCTTAATGAGTATACTTTATCCTTCTAATTCAGTTTTATCAATGGTTTAGCTCTAGTTAAGTCGATTAGTTAAATGAATTTAGACTATTGCCTTTTATAACGACTATAAATTGTATTCTCACTGCTATAATTTATCTTCCGAATCTACTTCTTCATAATTTATCGGAATTAAAGCAACTTCACTGCTTAGAGTAGATTGTTTTTCATTTTCACTTATTTGAATGGCATTTTTGAGTGAAAAAATAACTTCTCTTACAAGATTTAATAAATCTAATGCAAACTCTTGAAGTTCAGATTCAGTTAGATACAGTCTGGTTTCATTATTATCTTCATTATCTTCACTTCCATTAAAAATATTCAATGTTATATTAGTAAATCTATGCTCTAAATAATTTCTAATAATTTTCAATCGCTTTGAGTTTGGATTAGCTGTTAAAGAATTATCACCATTATCAAAATCTTTCTCTATCCAAAATATAGATGACAGACCAATATTCTTATCCAACATTTTATTTAAATCACTATTTGATCTCCAAATTGAATGGAAATTTACTTTTCGAGTTTCAATTTTTAAAGAATAATATTCATTTATAAACATAGCTACTTTATCTAATAATGAATATAGTGTTTTAAA
>ERZ773051.1240-NODE-1240-length-14490-cov-2.463734_pt1 | contig 14490 bp, 16 predicted proteins | sample MGYA00580631_ERZ773051 | MGnify/ENA primary metagenome ERZ773051 (study PRJEB29015, sample SAMEA2738137) | human oral metagenome | biome: human oral; feature: human-associated habitat; material: saliva | place: China | collected 2204 ...
TTATGTTTGGTCTTTTCAAAGGCAATGGTCACTTGGATTGTTGCCTGCAAATCATGCCCGAAATCATGCCTGACGGATGGTTTGTATTGGAGGTGAATAAAACGGGCGAATGTATGTGGTCGGACGGAAAAACTGTGTTTTATCCCGATACCCTGCCACCTTCCGAAAATCATATTTGGTCATCTGACGGATGGCTGGAGGATACGGCTGGCCTGATCGAATCAGCCAAGGCATTAAAAATCAAAAAACTTAACGCTGCTGCCCAAGCCTATATCGACCGAGTTGCCGAGACCGATAAAGTGCCGGATTTCGAGGTTCGCACGTGGACAATTCAAGCGGCAGAAGCGACGGCATGGGCGGCAGATAAAAACGCCCTTACCCCGGTGTTAGACCAAATCGCGGCAAGCCGCGGCATTGATGCGGCCAAGCTCAAGGCCTCCGCGCTGCGTAAAACGTTGGCATACGAAAAGCTGACCGCACATATTGCGGGACAGCGTCAGGCGCTGCAAAGCAAAATTGAGCAGGCGAAAACAAAAGCAGCCTTAGACAAAATCAAAATCGAGTTTAAGCTGCCGGAGGCCGTCTGAATGAGCAAAGTTTATTTGGCATTGTACAAAGGCCGCAAACAAATCAAATCGCCCAAAGACCTGATTTATCGCTTCATTGACTGGGGAATCAGAAAGGCAACACGCGGCGAGTATTCTCATTGCGAAATCGCTATTCAGATGCCTGACGGACAGTTTGACTGCTATTCCTCATCTTTCCGCGATGGTGGTGTCCGTTGTAAACGTATGGAGTTACCGTCTGACAAATGGGATTTGATTGAGCTGCCAAAGCCTAATCTGAGCTACGGGAAAACGATGAAGCTATGGCGTGAGACTAAAGGCGAAAAGTACGACCTAAAAGGCGTGCTGTGTACGAAATCAATTTTCCGCCGGTTGAAAATCCAGCAATCAAAAAACAAATGGTTCTGCTCAGAATGGTGTGCGCACGCGTTGGGGTTCAGTAATCCTCATCTGTTTACCCCGGCTATGATTGCCAATCGTTACGGTTTGGGCTATGCAAAATAAAGACCTACATATCTATCAAGGCGATACTCATCGATTCCGCTTGGATTTATCTTCGGGCGGATCTCCATTGGACTTGTCAAAAGCAAATCTGTTATTCACCGTAATGACAGTGGATGGCAACAAAATATCGCCATCTGTGGCGATTGCTGAGCGTGGTGTCGTGATTGATTTTTCTGCGGCGCAAACTGCAACATTTGATTGGGTGGTGGCTGATTATGATTTTCGCGCCGCTTTTGGCGATGTTGTAAAAACATATTTACGCGGCAAAATACACGTCACGCCGTCGGTTGGTAAATTGATTGCTGGCGATGTTTCAGACGGCCTGCTGCATGATGAAACTGTCGAAATTGCAGTTTCACCGGAATCGGTTGTTATTCATACCGCGAATTCAGAGCCGCTTGATCGCAATGTGATTGCACGTTTGGAAGCGGAAATTGAGGCATTGAGAGGGGAAGTCAAAGCTGCCGAAGAGTCAGAAGAGATCGCAGCCTTATCAGAACGCCTTGATTTGGCTCAGGCGGCAATTGCGTCAGCCGGTACGCTTTCGCAGCGATTGACTGACTTGGAAAATGCGCAGAGTCAATTATCTAGCGTTGCCCAAGATTTGGCAGCTCAACGCTTGAAGCTTGAAGGTGCAATAAATCGGGCAGTTCAATCTGATACAGAAGTCACCAATTTGAAGCAGCAGCTTGATGAACTGCGGCAAGCTGTCAATCAGGCAGAAGAATCTGCTGAGATTGAGGAAATCAACAATCAAATCAGTTCCATATTGCCCAAATTAGAAGAGGCTAAACGTGCAGCGGCGGAATCAACGAATCCTGCCGCGCTCGAATCATTGCGCGCCAAAGTAGCTGAAATGGAGGATGTCGCTCGCCGACAGGGAGAAGCAGCATCAGAAGTCGCGGCTCTGCGCGCTCTGTTGAAAAAGCCAAAGCGTGAAAAAATTCACTTGCCTCAAGCCATTTGGGCGGACGGTGGTTATACATGGGCAGAAGTCTCTTTTTCTCAGGAATACACAGATCCGAAGATTCATATTCAATTGGAGCATTTAAAACGCTTGCCGGTATTGTTTTTGACACTCAACTTATCTGCTAAAACAAGTCGAGGTGTTTTTGTCCGCTCAAATATGGCAAAAGAAAAAATCGATGTTGATTATTCGGTGTATCTCTATGTTGAAGAGATGGCAGATACCTAAAAAGCACGATTAGATTCGGATAATAATGAAAAAACCGAGAAAAAGCGGTAAAAAGTGTTGAATTTTATGAAATTTTAAAAGGTTGTCCTATGTCCCAAGTAAACCGTATGCACGGCGTAACCGCCAATGAATACACAAAGGGTTTGCGCCCTATTGCCGATGTCACCAGCAACATTATCGGTATTGTCGCTATTGCGGACGATGCAGATGAGAATGTATTTCCGCTCGATAAGCCGATGTTTACTACATCTGTTGCCACTGTAATCGATAAGGCAGGTAAAACCGGCACGTTGTACAAGGTACTCGATGGCATCTTAGACCAAGCGGATGCGCGTGTAATTGTTGTCCGCGTATCCTCAAATAGCGAGGCAGAGGCTCAAAAAGCCAACGTTATTGCAGGCGTTAAAGCACTGCGTAAAGCTGCTGCTGTTACAGGCTTTCGCCCAAATATTATCGGTGCGCCCGAGTTGGACGTACAGGATGTGACTACCGAGATGGTTGCAGTGGCTGAGGCACTGGGTGCATTTGTGTACGCATCGTGCGCTACTGCGGATGACTTGGAAGAAGTTAAAACATACCGCAAAAATTTTGGTTCACGTTTCCTTATGTTGGTTGACGGTGATTTCACAAGCTTCAATGATGCTGATGAAGCCGCCGGCAAAGCGGCAACAATTGGTCGTATTCTTGGCGCGCGTGCGCGATTGGATGATTCCATCGGCCCGCATAAATCTATCTCAAATACTGAGATTTTAGGCGTGAGCGGTCTCTCAAATCCGCGCTCTTTCGGCTTGCTGGATAAAAACAGTGAGGCAAACACCATCAACAACGCCGATGTCACCGTATTGATTCGTGAGAACGGCTATCGTGTATGGGGTAACCGCACTTGTTCCGAAGACCCTATTTGGGCGTTCGAGCCTACCGTGCGTATGTCAAACCTGATTAAAGAAACCATCGCCACAAGTTTCTTGTGGGCAATGGATAAGCCAATGCATCCAAGCTTGATGATTGATATTTTGATGAGTATCAATGCCAAGCTGAGCGAATATGTTGCTAAAGGCTGGTTGCTTGGTGCCGAGGTACGCATTGACCGTCAAAAAGTCAGCACAGCTCGTGTATCAAGCGGTATTTTCGCATTCGACTACGAATTTACCGTGCCGCCGCCGCTGGAAAATATTGAGTTGAATCAGTATGTGAGCGATAAATTTATTGTCAATCTGACAGATAAGGTTATCGAGTTTGCCAGCAACATGAAACCGACTACCGTATAAAGGTTAAAAAAATATGCAGTTACCGCGTTTACTCAAAAGCTTCAACGTTTTTACCGACGGCCTCAATAAACATGGCGTAACCATGACGGTTAAACGCCCTGCTCTCAAATTCAAAACCGAAGACTATACACCCGGTGGTGTTCCTTTTGAGCTTTCCGCTATTCATGGCGTAGAGAAGCTGGAATTGGAATTGGTGTCTAAAGGTTATGATGTCGAGCTGTTTAAATCTATTTCTCATAAAATTGGCGGCAATCTTGTCCGCTACCAAGGCAGCCTGCATAAAGAAGACGAAGAAGAACACCAAATGCTGTATGGCGAATTTCGCGGCCGCATTGTAGAAGTAGAACCCAGCGAAGATAAAGCAGGCGAAGGTGGGGAACATACGTTTAAGTATGTCTTAACGTATTGGAAAGAATCGGTAAATGGCGAAGATATTATTGAGATTGATGTGATGAATCTGAAATGTATCATTAACGGTCGCGATTACTTCGCCGGTATGCGTAAAAATTTGGGCTTGTAAATTAAAGGCCGTCTGAAAAAATCAGGCGGCCTAAAGGAAATAAAATGACTGAGCAGAACATCAAAATTATTGATGAAGAAACCATCGAGATTACCCTGAGTAACGGTAAAACATACAAAATGATTGAGCCGACTGCACGCCATATGGAAGGCTTGCTGCAAGACCTTTTACAGCATAAGCACACAGAGCAAGTGCGTATGCTGGTAGGTCGCATTACCGAGCCTAAGCTGACTAAGTTGGACTATCTCAAGCTGAAAATGTCGGATACTCAGCTGATTAACGTTGCCTTAAATTTTTTTTCAGCCGCCCCGAAAGCCCGAACGGAGATGATGGCGGATTTGAAAGAGCTGGGCTACCTGTCGGAATCCGAATCAGAGGCGAAGACTTCGCAAGATGTGTCGCTGACCGAATAAGCATTTATGAGCTGCTCGTTGATGATGATGAGCAACCTTTAAAATATTACAACGCAATTGACGACTGTATCGCCCAGTGTGCCGCCATTTTTGGCGGCGGTGTGGCTGGTTGGTATGACTTGAACTTGCCCGATTTAATCCGTTGGACGAATCGGGCAATTTTAATCAATAAGGCAGATTCGGATGAGTAAAAACCTTGTTGTCAAAATTCTGATGGATGCTCATGACAAGGCCAGCGGTGCATTGGGGCGCATCAAAGCATCGGCAAGTGGTCTGTCAAAAGAGCTGACAAAAACCAGTGAAGAGTTGAAGGCTCTTAGCCGTGCTCAGAAGCTGGTGGAAGACCGCGTAAGATTGGACGCAAAAATCCGTGAAACCACGCGCGAGATGAATGAAAACCGTAAAGCGGTCAGTGCATTAAACGCGGAAATCAAAAAAAACGGCACCGCAAGTAAAGCACAAACTGCTGAAATGGAACGGTTGGCATCTGTCCGTGAAAGGCTGAATGAGAAGCAAAAAAAGCAAACAGAAAGCCTTGAGGTACTTAATAAAAAACTGTCAGAACATAAAATAAAAGCCCGTGATGCCGCCGCCGCTCAGCATGAACTTGATCGGCGCACAGAAGCAGCCACCGCCAAGATGGATAAGCAAAAGGCGGCCGCAGAGCGTATAGCCAACAGAAAAAATGCCATTAGTAATGCCAGTGATATGGCAGGGCGTATTCAGGGGGTGGCAGCAAAAGGCATGGCAGGCGGCGTAGCATTGGGTGGGTTGACTGCCAAAGCAGTCAGCGCAGGCATGAGCGAAGAAGATGCCATGCTGGGTGTGATCCGCCAAGTGCAAGGATTGAAGAATGCGGATAACAGCTTAAATCACGCGGAAATCGCCAAAATCCGAGCCGAGATTCAGGGCTTGAGTAATGATTTGCCGGTCGCGACAACTAAAATCATGGAGATGTATGAGGCCGGCGGGCGCATGAATGTGCCGCGTGAAGAGTTGGCTCAATATGTCAAAACCGCTGCCGCTGCCGCAACGGCGTTTGATGAAGAGGATATGGGCGGTCTAGCTGAAAACTTGGGGCGCATCAATGCCAACTTTAAGCTGACGGCTGAACAAGGGCGTGAGCTGGCAGACGTTATCAACTATTTAGATGACAACGCGATTTCAAGCGGCAAAGACATTATCGACTATATGAACCGTGTCAGCGGCTCAATGGGGTTGGCAAAAATCAGCGAGAAAAACGTAGCGGCATTAGGCTCTACCCTGCTCTCTCAAGGCGTTGATGACTCAACAGCCGCCGGCGCGGTATCGGCACTTTTTACCCGACTGTCCACCGCTCCGGATATGAAGCCGGTAAGAGAAGCCTTGAAAGATATTGGGCTTGATGCAAAAGACGTGCAAAAAGGCATGGTTGAAGATGCAAACGCCACGGTAATGAAGATTGTCGAGGCGGTTAAAAAAATGCCGAAAGAAGAGCAGGCAGGCATTTTAAAAGGATTGGCCGGCGGCGAATATAACAAAGTGTTCGCAGGTTTAATCAGTAATACCGAAGAATGGCGGCGACAAATGGAGCTGGCAAATTCGCAAGATGCCATTGGCTCGATGGCGCGCGAGTTTGAGACCCGTATGGGTGCAATGTCGTCAAAATGGCAGGTCTTCAAAAATCAGTTGTTCAACGCAGAAGCAGGCGCAGGACAGGCATTATTCGGTATGTTGTCGGGATTGATGACGACTGTTGGTGGTTGGCTCAATGCAATTACGCAATGGATGGCCGCAAATCCTCAGCTTGCAGCCGGTATTATGAAAGTAGTCGCTGTGGGCAGTATGCTGCTGGTTGGTTTGAGCGGTTTGGCTTTGGTTGTGTCTACCCTGTTGGTACCTATGGTCATGGCTAAATTTGCCATTCTGTCGCTTGGTTCGTCTGCTTTAAGCGCGTTTGGTATGCTGAAAAGTGGTTTGATGATCTTGCGCACCGCAATGATGGCAAACCCGATTGTACTGTTCGTGTCATTGGCGGTTGGTGCATTGATTCTGTTATGGGCAAACTGGGATAAAGTGAAAGCCGCGCTGATTGCAGGGTGGAATTGGCTGAAAAACGTTTTCCGCCAAAATCCGCTGTTGGCGGCCTTTACTGGGCCGATAGGTGCAATTGTCGGGCTGATTGCCAATTTTGACAGATTGAAAGCTGGACTTACTGCCGGTTGGAACTGGCTGAAAAATGTTTTCCGCCAAAATCCATTGATTGCCGCATTTACTGGACCAATTGGCGCGATTGCTGGATTGATTGCCAATTTCGACCGATTGAAAGCAGCAGCAAGGTCTGCTGTGGAGTGGGTAAGACGTGCAGTTACAGGCGGCGGTGCTACGCCTGCCAGTGTCGGCGTGCCAAACAGAGGATTCTCTGTCGGTGGTTATACAGGTGCAGGCCGTAGTAATGAAGCAGCCGGTATCGTGCATAAAGGAGAGGTTGTCTTTAGCCAAAACGATGTATCCCGTTTTGGCGGATGGCGCATTGTTGATGCCTTGCGCCGTGGCGGTATGGCCGCGCTCAACTGGGGGCGTGGAAAGATGGGTTCTTTACAGTCATTTGTACGAGGTTCGGCCAGTGGACTGGCAAGGCCGTCTGAAAATGGCCGCCCTACTCCGTCTTTGGTTGGAGCGGTCGCAGTGCCTGACGGATTCAACCGTTCAGGCGGCGGTGCTGCTATGCCGATGAATATCTCCATCAACATCAATGGCGGCAATAGTTCGCCCGTCGATATTGCCAAAGAAGTCGCGCGACAGATTGAGCAGGTAGCCCGTAATCAGGCGCGCCGCGCCCGTTCAATGTTTGTAGATAAGGATTAATGATGGCTTTAGCTGCTTTAGGTTTTTTTGTTTTCCATACGGTGACTGTTCCTTTTCAGGAATATGACCGCAGCTATTCATGGCGGCATCCTACGCAAAATACCGTAGGAGGCGGTCTGTCTCCGGTGCAATATACAGGTCCTGAAAACGAGACTCTCAGTATCACGGCAGAGTTGCGCCCAGAAATTACGGGAGGCGATACATCATTAGCCCTGCTGCGGATGATGGCAAATGAAGGGAAGCCGTACAACCTGATTATGGGGAATGGCGATATATTGGGCGCATATGTCATTACATCCATTAAGGAAGGTCGGAAAGAATTGATGTGGGATGGCAAAGCGCGCGCCATCAGCTTTAGTATGGAGCTGAAGAAAGTGTCGGATTCCCCGATGGGGATGTATGGCGCAGCTTTGACCGCTGCCGTATCAACCGTACGTCAAATGGTGGGTTTGTAATGATTGCAGGATTGGGAAATCAAATTAAAAATGCCGCTGCCAAAGTGTTTTCAGCATTGACTGATACAGGCGGCAACCATCTAACACCTGTTGCCATGTTGACGATTAACGGCAAGCCGTTCAATACCGACGCCCTCTCCCGCATCATCTCCATCAGCCTGACCGACAAAAGCGGCTTTGAGGCGGACGAACTGACCGTCAGCCTGTCCGACCACGACGGCAAGCTCGCCCTACCCCCGAAGTCTGCCGAGATAACCATCGCCCTGGGCTACATCGAAACAGGCATTGTCGATAAAGGCAGCTACAAAATAACCGAAGTAAGCTGGAGCGGCGCACCCGACACCCTGCACATCACCGCCCAATCCGCCGACACATCCGACCGATTTTCAGAGGCAAAAGAAAAAAGCTGGCACAAAACCAGCCTGAAAGAAATCATCGAATCCATTGCCGCCACCAACGGCTACACACCAATCATCGGCAAAGCCTACCAAGACGAAAAAATAGACCACATCGACCAAAGCAACGAATCCGACGCCGCCTTCTTGTCGCGCCTTGCTGAACGCTACGACGCCATCGCAACAGTCAAACATGGCCGCCTCCTGTTTGTATCATCAGGCGAAGCCACGACCGCCGGCGGGCAGCCGTTGCCCACAATCAGGATTACCCGCAACAGCGGCGACCAATACACATTCAGATACAGCAATACCGAAAGCTATAACGCCGTCCGCGCCTACTACATCGACAAACAGACAGGGAAAAAGCACGAAGTCGTCATTACCGAAGACAACTACGATCCCGTCAAAAAAACCGTTACCACCACCAAAAAATATAAGACCAAGCGCAAAGACGGCAAAACCCACAAAACCACCACCAAAGAAGTAACCGAAATCAAACAGGCGGACACCACCGGCAAAAAAATCAAAACCCTGCGCCATACCTACCAAAGCCCCAAAACCGCCGCCACCGGCGCGCGCGCCGCGTACAAAAAACTAAAACGCGGCGCAATGGAATTCGACATTTCCCTAGCCATCGGGCGCCCCGACGTCGCCCCCGAAAGCCCCGTAACCCTGCAAGGCTTCAAGCCCGAAATCGACGCAGAGAAATGGGTGGGCAAGGAAACCGTCCACACCCTCGACAGCAACGGACTGACGACCGCCGTCAAGCTACAAAGCCTGATCGACGTACCGATTGTCCTCTACGAAGGCGAAGTCAGCCCAAACTTTGCCGCAGCATTTTCAAAATCCTGACCAAAACAAAAGGCCGTCTGAAAAAATTCAGACGGCCTTTTAAAATTTCAGCTTACATAGCGATAAACTTAAGGGAATTTCCAGTTGCCACAACATCCCCTACTACAAGTCGCGCATAAATTTTATCTCCGACTGATACAGGAAGATGATCCAAACTATGATGCACCAGCCCACTGAATACTTCAGGATTTTCCGATACTACAGGAGCATTATCGACAGGTGGCATTTCGAATACTGACAAAACATCGGCATTCCTAAGAATCTCCAAGCGCAAAGGCGCAAAACTCAAATCCTTTCTAGAAGTCGGAATCTCGAAATTCAGAGAAAGATTTAATTGAGCCAATACAAAATCACGCGACGGTAGCGGGCAGACCCCCGGATAAATGCCAATCAGACTGTAACGGAAATCGTCCGCATGGCGGATAATACTATCGCAATATTGAATATGCAGCGATACAGGCATCATGATTTGAGTCCTTCCACAAAATCCCATTGACGGTCAAAAGCCGCCCGTACATCAAGAGGGCCGATACCGAAAACCGTTGCCAGCTTATCGACTGTTTCATTACTCAAAGTACAGCGGTTGTTTTCAATGCGCGAAAGATAAGACTGTTTCAGACCAGTTTTTTCAGCAAGCGAAGATTGCGTCAAACCATGTTTCAGACGCAATGATGCAAACGTTGCCCCCGAAGTATCCGCATCAAGTCTTGCTGCCAGCTTTTTAGCAGCCCTGTCCATCGCCGCCGCACGGCGAGGATTTTTGCGAACACGTTCCACATAGCAGCAAGCATCTGAAGCATCAGAAAGCGGCAAAACTTGGCCGCCTGCAACCAATACCGCCGAAGCTCTGACAGTCGATGCAGTGGCAGGCACGGACAAAGACACCGCTGAAGCCGTAAACAGATAAACCGCCCCGAAGGCAGTCCAATTTTCAATATTCGATTTTTGCATAGTCATTTTGGATTCTCCGCATAATCGGATGATCGGGCTGATAATCAAAGCCCTCGGATTTGTCGGCAACCGCCAAAATATAGATTTTCCGGATAAACGTCCGGTTCGGCTGCATCTCATTTCGAACGCAGTACAAAATACGCAGCGAAAGCGCAGATTCCTCATCGAGCCGTAGCCGCATCACGCGTATATCCGCACGCCACAACACCGCCACCCGTTTGCATTCCATACCCAAAAGCCCAATGGGCTGATCGTAATCGCGGCAGTTTTTTTCAGAAAAGAGTTTGTCAAAAAGCGCAGGTGTATCATCGATAAGCGCAATCACACTATCAATATAACCGACTGCCTCCTCCTTACTCTCGAAAAGGCGGTTTAAATCCTCTTCCGCATGATCGTGAACAATAAGTTGCATAATATATCTTTTTAGTTATATTCCGCAAGCGGCCATCCTGCCACTTGTCTCAAAATACCGACAAATACCAAATTAAAACGTACATCCTTAAAAGCGTTTAGGAAATTTTAAAACATACATTTAATTCCCCCTAATTCCCCTTAAATATTCCAAAATCACACGGACGGCATTTTCTTATTCTTTTAGCGACAAACTGAACATAACAGGCAGGCCGGGCGTAATGGCGATGCTGTAAGTGATGCCGTCTTCCGTGTAGGAATCTTTGGCCTGTTCCTCCGGATTCTTATTGAAATCCTCCGCCAGTTTGACGCTCATTTTCAAAAGTTTGGCGGTCAGCTCCTTACTTTTGGCCGAGTCGTCGGAGATAGGCGCGGCCAATATGGCGCAGGCTTTGCCAAACAAGCCCAGCAATTCGGCGCCGTTACCTTCGCTGGTTGGCGCGGCAAGAATGAGTATTCCGCGCGGTTTTTTGTTTTCAGGGCTGGCCGAGATAATCATGCTTAGGCCTTCGGAGGCGGTATGCTGATAAACAAGATTGACCGAATCTTTCTCGCCGGTGGGCTGGGCATTTTTCGGGATAGGCTCGGTTTTAGGGTAATCAAAAAGCGCCATCTGGCTGTTGATCCGTTGGCGCAGCTCTTCAAAGCTGATGGGCAGCTCTTTTTGCGGCGTGTTGATGGTCAAATCATAGCCTTTCTCGCTCGTAGGATTAGAGGCGCTGTCAGCAGCTTGCGGCGTTTCCGCTTTAGTATCCGCCGCCGGCTGCTTCGCCTTGTCATCATCGCCCGTCAACAGCGAGTCGCCGAAAAACATGACAAGCCCCAAAACCATCACCGCCGCCCATGTGCCGCGCGTATGAATCTCGCCGGTTTTCCTGTTTTGCATGAGCTTCGGCGAAATAATGCCGACCAATCCGGCCGCCGCCATAGCAGAGCCAATAACAGACAACAAAATTCCAACCATCATGTGAGTTTCCCTTCTTTTTTTCTATAAGTTGGTTGATAAAACTAAATATCCCAAAAAATCCTACGGCCGCACATTCTAAAGCTTACTGTGCGCTGAGCCACTTCTCAAAATTCAAATCAAAATCCCGACAAATGCCATGCGCCGCGCACTTTGCCGCAGATGGTTAATTTTTCCAGTCCTTCGCCTTCGATGGTTTCGGTGCGGTATAGCGGGTTGTTGTTAATGTTCATGCACTACCCCAAACAACCTTTCCAGTATTTTTAGCTGGTTCGTTTCTTCGTCCGTAACCTTCCTGTCTGCTTTCGCGACATTTCGCGCATATTCCAGCACAGAATCGCGCCATTCAGGGAAACGCTGATTAATAGCACGGACGGCAAAAGAAAAATCCATAGAATCCGGCACAGGCCAAGACTTCATCACACCAAGCACATAAGCAAGAAAATCATCGCCCATTTCCGATTTATCTGTCAGCCATTGTGCAATATACCGCTGTTCGGATGGTGCATATTTGCCATCGCAGTTCGCAATATAAACCAGCACATCGACTATCGGCTTCATATCCCACACGAAAAAATCCATTTGACGCTCAGGAGCTAAATCGTACCGCTCCTGCAAGCGTTGCCTGAACAGTTCGGGACTGACCACTTCCCCTGTTTCTAAATCCACCAATCCCTTAATTGAGCCGTATTTGAAGGTTCTGACCATTTTTCGCTCATGGCAAAACGCCTGAACATAGCCGTCTGAAAGGTTGGCAACAAACTTACGGACATCAATAACCCGTCTGCTTTGAATTCCTTCCGTATTGACATATTCAATCTCAAAACTGCCACCGACCGGAAGCAGTTCTGGTTTCCCATTTTTCATTTTTTCCCTTTCGTTACAAACATAGGACAGAAAACACCCTCATTCAAAATCCCGACAAATGCCATGCGCCGCGCACTTTGCCGCAGATGGTTAATTTTTCCAGTCCTTCGCCTTCGATGGTTTCTGTTCTGTATAACGGGTTGTCGCTGATGACGAGCAGGCCGCCGCCGACGGAGGCTTGCAGGCGTTTGGCTTTTAGGCCGTCTGCGAAGGATAGGAGGTAAATGCCCTCTCCTTCGAATGAGTGGACGGAGGTATCGACAAACAACACGTCTCCGTCCTCGATGGTGTCTTGCATGGAATCGCCGCGTGCCGTGATGACTTGGATACGGGAGAGGTTGCCGCCGAGTTTTTCGCGCGCCCATTCTTTATCGACATGAACGAAATCGACCACCTCCACTGCTTCGTTGTTGATGTAGCCGTCTCCAAGCGCGGCAACTACGTCCAGCCGCTCAAAGCGTACGCTGTCATCAGCAAGGCCGTCTGAATCTTCAGGCGACCCTTCTCCTGTCTTTAGCCATTCAACTGACACACCTAATGCTTCAGCAATTTCAAATAAAAACTTTGGATTTAGTGTCTCCCCTTTCGTGATTTTTCTCATCGCCGGATAAGACACGCCGACTCGCCGCGCTAAAGCATTCACACTTAGACCTTTAGTTTGCAAAGCCGTATTAATTCGTTCAGCCAAAGTTTCCATTTTTACTCCCAGAAAATAACTTTTGTATTCAATGATAAAACTAAAGTTTGAGTGTAACAATTCAAAAAAAGTTCAATTTATGGTTGACTGCATATAACGTAAGTTATACTATTTATCCATAAATTAAACGTAAGTTGAAAGAAAGTTATATGAATCCAGCAATCGAAACCGCAATTTTCATCATCGGGAATAAAAACGCATTAGCAAAAGCAGTAGGTGTTAGCTATGTAGCCGTTGAGAAATGGTTACAAGGCGGCGGAATCAACGTCCGGCACGCGATAAAAATTGAAGAAATCACAAACGGGAAAGTAACCGCTAAACAAATTTCAGACGGCGTAACCAGCTAAATAAGGAGCAAAAGATGACGGATCAGGAAATCGAAGCGGTTTTGACGGCGCAAGCCCATATCCGCGCAAGAAAAAGAGCCATGATACACATGGCTTTGGGTGAAATGAAATCGGCGTTGGACAGAGGCGGCGTGTCTATTCGTCCGGACGTGTGGGCAGGCTATTGCCGTCAAAGTCTTGCAGTGCTGCTTCAGCAAGACTGCGCTGAAGATCGGAAGAGCCGTGTTGCCACAATCGCCAAAGTTCTTGCCGAAAATCCGCAATACCGCCGCTCGTGCGCTCGAGAATCTTCAGGGCAACGTCCAGGGCAAACATGGCTTCAGCCTTCTGATACATCTGGAAATACAGCTCGCCGTCGTCCCGGACTTCTTCGATACCGTCTGATTCTTCGGTGTACAGATGGTCGAGAATTTCCTGAACTTGAGGTTTCAGGTAGTCGTTAAGTTTCATAACAGTGTTTCCGTTGAGTGATAAATGCGAATCGATTTTAACGGAAAGACTAAAACAGTAAAACAAATTTCAGACAGCGTAACCAGCTAAATAAGGAGCAGGAAAAATGAAAGAAATCGTAGTGAAAGAAGATGTAGAACGCAAAAAATTTGAGGAATGGTGCAAGGTTCGCAACGAGGGAGATCGCCTGAAGACCGATGTTGATGACGGTGATGTTTACTATGTAGATGCCAGCATTGATTACGCATGGCAGGGATGGATTGCGCGTGCATATGAATCGGCAATAGCAAAGCAAGGAGCAGGAAAAATGAAATCAAATTTAACTATCGAAGAAGCAGAAGCTCGCGCCCAACGCGCCTATATCCGCACCAAAAAAGACCGCAAATACGGTTGCCTATTCAATGACGACCTCCAAGAGTTGAAAGACCTTGCCGCTGAATTGGCAAGAATGCCTGACCGCCCCGTTGAAGAAATCACCGTCCGCGTTCAGGCATTGGAAATGCAGTTGCGCTATATCAACCGCCTCAAATACGGCAAAAACCTACGCATCATCAAGCGTGATGAAGCAATCAGGGCGGGTTATGCCGTAGCGTCAAAAACACTTAATCGCTAAGAAACTTCAAATTTCCCTTTTGGCTGCTGTGCTTTAAGTTTGCGTTTGATGGCTTCGGCAATGTGGAACATACGTTCAACATATTCATTATCAACTGAATAACGGTCGGCATAGGGAGCAGCTAAAGTAGCTGCAAGTTGTAAAACTTCAAATTCGGAAAGTCTCATTTTAATTA
>ERZ773051.1243-NODE-1243-length-14391-cov-3.995396_pt1 | contig 14391 bp, 18 predicted proteins | sample MGYA00580631_ERZ773051 | MGnify/ENA primary metagenome ERZ773051 (study PRJEB29015, sample SAMEA2738137) | human oral metagenome | biome: human oral; feature: human-associated habitat; material: saliva | place: China | collected 2204 ...
TAGCCTTGTCTTTGAGGTGGCAATCAAAACGACTGATCACCAGAAGACAAGCTCTATCCTGTGGGCCATCAATCATGCTCTCGCTGATTTTAATCTGGAACTACCTAGCAAAAATAATTCATATCAATTCAGAGGCCTTGAAGTATCACAGCCATTCCTAAATGACCGTGATGAGCAAGGCTTTTATATTTACATGTTAGATGTAACGGCAAAATTAGAAACACATGGAGGGAACTAGATGCCAAAAATGAAGAACGCCAAGCGCAAACACTTTCTTGCGCCATGGACAGCAACATCAGCAACAACAGAGCCAGGTAATGACGCCTGGAAATGGCTTGCAGACGGAGTGAAAACCTCTGATCCTGAAAATGACGAGGAGACAGATGACATTGCATACTACAATGGCGACGGTACCAAAAAAACTGTAGTGACGTCTGTTAAGAGTGGATACAGCTTTGAGGGTGACTACATCAAAGAGGACGAAGCTCAGGCCATTATCGCAGCTATGCGCTTTAAAACTGGAGATGACCGTAATGTCTGGTTTAAAGTCGTAGACGCTGATGGCAAAACACAATATGTCGGAGTCGCTACTGTCTCAGGTATCAAAATTGGAGGCGGAGATGCGTCTGAGTATGAGGCCTTTGAGTGCACTATCAGCTGGAATGCAGCGCCTAAACAATCTGCTGTAGTTGGTTGATGATTTGAACTAGGGGAGTGAATGGGCTCCCCTTTTTATTTTTGATTAAAAAAATTAGTAGGAGAGAAAACAAATGGTAGTAATTAAGAAACGTGACAATGTCATCCCTGTTGATTTTGGAGAGTTCAAGCTTGAATTTGTAGCCAATGACCAAAACATCCACAAAATGGAGTCTGTAGGCAAGAAGCTCAAAAAAGACGGCGAAAAACTAGCCAACACAGAAGACAGTAAGGCCTTTGAAACGTTACAAGACTTGGTAAAAGGGTCATGGACAGAGCTGTTTGACAAAGAGGCGTTTGACAAGGTCTATGATTTCTCTAACGGTTCAACTGTCGATACTATGGCTTACTTGCTTGAGGCTATCACTGGAGTCATTGAAGAATGGGAAAAACGCAACAATACAGATGCCCTCAAAAAATATCTAGGTGACTGACATGCTGGATCTATCAAGGAAATTGACAGATGAGTTAGTCCTTGGTGATGATGTGTATCCAATGAATATCGCTTTTAACAAGGTTTTGAAAGTTGTAGAGCTGATCAATGATGATGACATTGACGAGCTTTACAAGCCTTTCCTGGCTATTCAAATCTTGACTGATGTGGATTTCACTCAGGCTTTAACTCCTGAGCAAGCTACAGCAATCTTTAAGATGATTTTTGAGGAGCATATCAGAATTATTCCAGCTAAAGACACAGCACCAGTACTAGACCTAGCAGGTAATCCCATCAAGAGCAAGATACACTCTAGGAGTCAATCTGAGGGAGGAGATCGTCTCTTTAGCTTGAAGTACGACGCTGAGTATATTTACTCATCATTTCTCCAAGCTTACAACATTGACCTCATAGACGCTCAGAACAGTTTACACTGGAAGAAGTTCAACGCTCTACTAAATGGGCTACCTAGTGACACTAAATTTGCTGAGGTGCTGAAAATACGCTCTTACAAGCCCCAAAAGGGGGACAGTAAGCAGTACAAGGAGAACATGAAGAAACTCAAAAAAGAGTATGCTCTACCTGATGAATTCGACTACTAATTTTAGAAAGGAGGTACACAATGGCAGATGGTTCAGTTACTATCAAGGTTGACATGGATGGCTCCAATGCTCAGGCTGGAGTGAATAAGCTCAAGTCTCTTTTTGGAGGTCTTGAAAGTGCAGGCTCAAAAGTGGGCTCAGTATTCAAGTCTGTCCTGGGCGCTAATTTGATTGGCTCAGCTCTTACTACAGGGATTGGGACTATTACTAGTGGCATCCGTGAAATGGCCTCAGAGCTCAACAGCTCACAGAAAGCCTGGAAAACATTTGAGGGAAACCTACAAGCCTTTGGACGATCAGCTGAGGAAATCAAGGCAGCAAAGGAAGAAATGCAAGACTTTGCAACAAAGACCATCTATTCAGCCTCTGACATGGCTAGTACTTACTCACAGCTTGACGCTGTAGGTACAAAAAATGTAGGGAGCTTAGTTAAGGCCTTTGGTGGACTTGCTGCCTCAGCAGAAAACCCAGCCCAAGCCATGAAATCATTGTCAACACAGGCAACACAGATGGCAAGTAAGCCTAAAGTAGCCTGGATGGACTTTAAAATCATGATGGAGCAAGCACCTGCTGGGATGGCTGCAGTAGCAAAAGAGATGGGAATGTCTACGGCTGAACTTGTAAAAGCTGTCCAGGATGGGAAAGTTAAGACTGAGGATTTCTTTGACGCTATGAACAAAGCAGGTAACTCAGACGCTTTCCAAAAGATGGCCACAGAGTTTAAAACTGTAGACCAAGCCATAGACGGTGCCAAGGAAAGCCTCTCTAATAAACTTATGCCAGCCTTTGAAAAACTTAACAAGTTTGGAATTAAAGCAGTCAATGCAGTATCTGACGCTCTTGAAAAAATCAATTTTGACAGTATTGCTGAGAAATTGGGAGGGCTACTAGAGAGCATTGACATTGATGGGTTTATCTCGGGTTTATCTAATGGATTTGCTCAAGCAGGTCAAATGGTCTCTAATTTCTTTGCTATTTTTAATAAAGAGGGCGTATTTAATTACATCTCAGATTCAATCAGAGATATTGTGGTCACAGTGCAATCTCTTTTCGAGGAGTTGACCAGTGAAAGCAATGGGTTTAGTAATGTTGTTGAGGGTATTGCTAATGGGGTAATTTTGGCAAATGTAGTTATCCAAGAATTAGCCGCTGGCGTTCAATTTGCTCTTGAGGCATTTGCTAACACTGGAGCTATTAAAAATGCTTACAGTGCTTTCAAGGATTTCACAGATGCAGCTTTAAAACTTGCTGGAAAATTAGGAGATGTCATCCCATGGGAAACTATCGGAGAGTCAGCTGGTAAGATTGTCAATTTTGTTTCACAGATGGCTAGCTCATTTGCTAAGTTTATCAAAAGCCTTGACGCTAATACAATCAGAAATGTTGCAACGGCTCTAGTAACCATGGCTGTAGCTTTCAAAGGTATTCAGGCTGGAGTGGCAATCGCAAAAGGACTCAAGTCAGCTTTTGATTTTGGGAAAACAATCATAGGCCTAATTGGTAACATCTTAGGGCTTACCGCTGCTCAAGCTGCAAATGCTGGAGCAAGTGCTGCAATGAGTGCAGGTAATACAGCAGTCGGTACAACAGCTGGAGCAAGCGCAAGCTCAGTCATGCAGTTAGGTGTAGCCGTGCTCATGGTTGGTGCTGGTGTCTTGATGGCAGCTGCTGGAGTCTATATCTTAGTACAAGCCGCTATACAATTATCAAGCGCTGGCGCTGGCGCTGCTATCGCTCTTGTCGCTATCGTGGCAGGAATTGCCTTGCTTGCCGTTGGTGCTGCTGCTCTAGGTACGGCATTGACCGTGGGAGCTGTGGGCATCCTAGCCTTTGGTGCTGCAGTCTTGATGATTGGAGCAGGTGTCGCAGTCGCTGCACTAGGCGTGGCCGTACTGGTTGACGCTATTGCTAATGGCTTTGCCTTGATTATCAACACAATTTCAAGCAATGCGCCTCAGATTATTAGTATTATTCAAGCAATGGCTGAGGGTATCAGGACAGCTATGGACGGCATTGCTAACATCATCATCTCAGTAGGAACGGCCATCAATATTGCTCTACAAGGTATAGCTGATATTTTCAAGTCAGTAGGAGAGTCAATCTCTACGGCTGCTCAAGGTATCGGTAAGGGTATTGAGAGTGTATTCAATGGAATTTCAACGGTCATCAGCTCAGTTGGTGGTGCAGTTAGAACCGTTTTAGATGGTATTGCCAATGTATTCACATCTATTGGTACGGCTGCTAGAAATGCAGGACTTGGCGTGAAATCAATGGCTGAGGGCATTCAGTTGCTTGTAGGTCTTAATTTGTTTGACCTTGCAAGCACTCTGACTGTTGTTTCTACCGGTCTTGCTGCTATTGCTAACTCAGGTATCGCTACGGCTGGTCCTGGATTGCAACAAGCAGGAATTGGATTGATGTTGATAGCTTCATCAGCTCAACTAGCAAGCGTGGCTATGCAGTCACTACCTACAGCCCTGTTATCGCTAACTACTAGCCTCAGCACACTACCTGAAACAATGACAATGGCAAGTACAGCCATGAGCACCTTTGCTACATCAGCCATGAGTTCATTTGCGAGCCTTGGAGGCTCTTTGGCAAGCGTTACGGCTTTACAGGTAGGAATGATGTCTCTAGCTAATGCAATGATGATGGCTCAAAGTGGAGCCTCTATGATGGCCTCTACTTTGTCGATGATAAACTCATCAGCCTCATCGGCGACATCAGCTATGTCTCAACTTGCCTCAAGTATCAGCTCAGCAATGACTCAAGCACTATCATCAGTGCAAGCAAGCATGATGATGATGGTCACTGTTGTCTTACAGTCATCAATTCAAATGACTCAAGCTGGGCAACAGGCAGGCCGTGGGGTCTCTAATGGTATTACTAACAGCATCCGTTCAGGAATTGGATCAGCAACGGCTGCAATGTCAGCTATGCTAAGCTCAATCCGTTCTACAGCTATGTCAGGTGTAAGCTCTATGAGATACGCAGGGAGCATGATTGGACAAGGATTGGCGCAAGGTATGTACTCAGCACTTGGGGCTGTCACGGCTGCTGCTAATGCTCTTGTCGCTCAAGCTGAGAGGGCAGCACAAGCCAAGGCTAAGATCCATAGTCCATCACGACTATTTAGAGACAATGTAGGGCGCTACATTGCTCAAGGTATTGCTGTAGGTATTGAGCAGAATAGCTCTGATGTGGTTGATAGCTTGGCCTACGTTCAAAAAGAGATGTCAGCCTTTAAATTTGGTGCTGAGGACTTACTTGGGCTTGGGAATAACACATTAAGTCAGTCATTAAAAATGAGCCTTGGGCTTGCACAAGCTCAGCCTGAAAAATCTGACTCAGGAACTAATGCAGAGATTAACAACCAGTACATTTTCAACTATCATGGCAACAAGGTAGATGATAGTGATAAGCGTGACCTACAACGACTCATGAAAGAGATGGCTTGGTACATAAATAGAGAACAAAAGAGATTAGGAGGTATTTAATGGACACATTCATTAAATTTGATGGTAAGAAATCTAGTGATTTTGGATTGAAAATTTTAAATGATATTGAGTTTGGCTCTACCTCCTATGATGTTGAGACTATTGAGGTGCCTGGTCGTGATGGGGTGCTTTTGAAAGACAATCAAAGACTTATCCCTATCAAGCGTGAGTTCCCTATGGAAATCAACACAGTTGAGAGATTATCAGCGGCAGAGGTAGCTATAAGTGACTGGCTCAATGTTAAGGGGTGGAAAGAAATGGAGCTCTCATGGGAGCCTGATTATATTTATCTTGCTACTTTCATTGAGTCATTTAGCGTCAAGGAATTACTTAGGAATTTTGGTGAGGTGAAACTAAACTTTTTAATTCACCCTATCAAGTTCTTAAAAACTGGGCGCAATGAAATCCCTTTGACAAATGGTATGACGCTCAAAAACCTTGGTAATGTGCAATCTAAGCCACTAATTAAAATCAGAGGCAATGGCAATGGCATTTTAACCATCAACGGCTACCAGTTATCACTTGAGAACGTTCAAAACGAGCTCATAATAGATATGCAAAAACATCTAGTATATAGTGGCAATCTGTCAGCTTGGGATAAAATCACTAGGAATGGTAAGCACAGAATGCCTCTTTTTGATGTCGGAAATAATAGGATTTCATGGACTGGTAATTTTACCATGACAGCCGTGCCAAATTGGGGGGTTAAACTATGAACCCAGTATTATATAAAGCTGATGAACGATCATTTAGAACGTTTGGGCTGGGTGAGATTTCAGACGCTTATAAAGTCACTGTTACCAGAGAGAGAAATGGTAATTATGACTTATACATTAAATATCCAGTGAATGGCCATTTTGCCTCTGTTTTTAAAGAGGAAATGAAAATTAAGGCAGACGCTGGAAAGAGAACCAAATGGCAAACGTTTGAAATTAACCGTATTGTCAAGAATAGTAGTGAACATATTGAAATTTATGCCCGTCACATCTCAATGAGAACCTCAGATATTGCTTTGAAACCGATTGTAAAATCCTCAAAGATTAACGCTGAGACGGCTCTGAGATTGTGGAAAGAGAGCTTAGTGGGAGATGATGTATTTGATGTTAGCTCAGACATCCAAACTCTAGGTAATATCTCATGGGAGGTAGATAAGGTAGGCAGTGCTAGAAAGGCTCTTGGTGGTGTCTCAGGATCCATCCTTGATGTGTTTGGTGGTGAATTTGAATTTGACAATAACCTCATTATCTTGCATAAACAGATGGGGCGTAAGGCTCCAACCGTGCTAGAGTATGGGCGTAATTTGCTCAGTGTAGAGGAGGAGAGGCTCTTAGATGGGAATTACACATCAATCTACCCATTTGCACGTTATACGCCATCCAGTGATGGGTCAAAAGAGAGGTCAAATGAGGAGTCAAGAGAGGTCTTAGTCACATTGCCTGAGCACATCATAGATAGTCCTTATTTGAGATTATACGCTCAGAGAAGAATATCTCTGGTAGATTTCTCAGGCAAATTTGATGACAAACACCCTCCAACAGCTGAAAAATTGAGAACACTAGGTCAGTCTTACATCAAAAGCAATAACATTGGAGCCCCTAAAATCTCTACAGAGGTCTCTTATGTAGATTTATCACAGACTTTAGATTATCAAGATTTTGGAGTGATGGAGGAGGTTGAGCTTTGTGACATCATCCCTCTATACTATCCTCAATTTGACATCACTACGACTACTGAGAAAGTAGTCAAGGTAGTCTATGACGTCTATACTGAGTCTAATGAGGAGATAACGTTAGGAACTATCGGACAGTCACTGTCATCTAGCATGACTGCAGGAATTGCTGACCGTCTATCAGTAGTTGAGGAGAGACAGGCTTCTATTGAGAATACTCTGCCTCAATATCTCATCAGTGGTACAGGTAATAAAATTTGGCATGACACACCAGCTAAAAATGTTGAGCATAAGATAGGTGATACATGGTTTGAAAAAAATGGCCAGTATCAACGGATGTATATTTGGAATGGTAGCATGTGGGAGAAACGTCTTGACACTGAGGATGTTGATCGTGTTAAGAGAGAGGTAGATAAACAATTTGAGGCCGTCAATACTAAGATGGCTGGGATTGAGGTTAAGCATGACCAGACAGTTTCTGATTTACTCAAAAAGTCAAATGCTACTCAAGAGCTGGCTGAGACCTCTAAGAGACTTGCTCAAGAGGCTAAAAATGCCTCTAACTCAACAGGTCAAGATTTGTCACGATACAAGCAAGACAATGAACAAAATTTGTCTATTTTGAGAAATCAGACCACTCAAATTGATGGTAAGGCAGTACAGGCTTTAAACAAAGCTAAACAAACAGCCATAGAAACCTCTAACTTAATTGCTAATTTAAGGACTGATTTGAATGGCAAGGTATCTCTTGCTGATTTCCAGTCAGTTAGAGAGACATCTAAACTCTATGAGCGTATCTTAGGCAGAGATGACTCAAATATCAGCACTAATATAGCAAGGATGGCTTTAACGTCTGACTTATTTAATGTTGAAGTAGGTAAGAAATTTAGCAATCTTACCAATTTGTTTTATGCACCAACCAAAATCCCTAAGTATATCTCATCAGTTGATACTGATAAGCATTTAGAGCGTGTAACTTGGGGCGACCATGACGGGATTAGAATTAACTACACAGACTCTATGTCTGGATGGTTAGGGGTTCGGTTCCCTCTCACAAAGAAATTTGTCAAACAAGGCGAAAGCCTTGGCTATCGTATTGAGATTGCAGTTGATAAAGTGCCAAAAGACGGTAGAGTTTTAATTCAGTTATTGGATAATACTACAAGCCTTGGCATGTACTACAACTCTCAAATTACGCTTACAAAAACTGGCAATCAGGTATTTACAGGTTACTTGGACATACCTCGGACTGGCGAGCTGAACGAGTACTCGATCAGGTTTACTCTTACGAGTCCAGGAAACATCGTTATTCATAAGCCAATGGTTATCGATAAGCGCATAATTCCTGAGGAGTTTGTGGACAGCACAGACTATAATAGTGAATACACTAGGACTACAATGTCTATCTTAAAAGATAGCTTTGCATTCAAGACCCTTAATAGCAATGGTGATGTATTGAGCGCCTTGAATGTAGCGACAGGTGGGGCTAGTTTGCAAGTCGGTAAGAACAAGCTAGTAGTAACGCCTGAAACCACATTTATTGCTGACGGTACGATTAAAAAAGCTATGATTGCAGACGCTCAAATTGGCACGGCTCAAATTGGAGAAATTGACGCAAGTCAAGCTAGAATTATAAATATTTCAGCTAAGAATATTGTCGCAGATGGTTTGACGGCCAATATTATAAAAGGCGGTGTATTATCCGCATTGAATGGCAACTCAACCTTTGACTTAAACAATGGACGTATTCAAATGCAAAGTGGGTCTACAAGCTGGAAAACTTCTTGGGATAAGAACGGGATAGCTTTTAAAGGATCTAACGGTGAAATTTGGGGTGCAATGGGTGGAGACGCTGGCGGTGGTGTCGGTATCTATATGCGTGGAGACCATGCATTTAACTTAGTAGTCAATCACGCAGATAAAGGGAAGTCTTATGCCTATAACGCGCTTCGTGTTAAATACGGAGAAGGTACAACATTGCAATTTTCTCCAGGCGGACCGAGTTACAATTTATTAACGTTATTTAATGATATTTACCGAAATATTGCTCAGCTTCACAATGTAAAAACTACCTCTAAAAATTATTCATGGTCATCATACGGACCTCTTAAATAGAAAGGTTAAACAATGAACAAAACAGACAATGTTATCAATCAGTTAGCTATTGAGTTAGCTAATAAGGCAGTAAATGGAGCGTATGACAAGGCTGAGCGTGATGAGGCGCTTGCTGAGTTACAACAAGTTAAAAATGAGCGTGATGAGGCGCTTGCTAGCTTAGAAAATATCAAGTTAGGTTTTGAGGAAATGAATAAGATTTTACAATCTGATGAACGCCTTAAAAATCTCTATGAGGAAGTAAAAGCTAAACAAATTTAGAAAGGATAATATTTATGAAATTTAAAGTAATTAGTAAATATTTGCAAGATAGTAATAGAACTTTTGTGGCTATCCGTCAAGAAGCGCCTTATACAGCATATGACCGTATCTTAATCGGTGACCGTGTGAACGAGTCGGACGAGGTCCTTATTGAGGCAGTTCTTGGTCAGGTCGCTACTGAGCTAAACCCAGCTGAGGGTGTCAAACAATTGCAAGAGGATTTAAAAATCCAAGAGCAAACTTATGACAAAAAACTTGAGGAAAAAGACAATGCCATTAACGCTGTCAAGGCCATTGCTAACTGGGCTGTACTTGCAAGAGTGACAGATGTGGACAACCCACTAGACCCTACAGTTTTCAAGCGTGGTCTTGAATTGGTAGACCTTGGGCAAATTGGGAAAGTCTATCAACCACAAGACATATTTACCATTGAGAACCCTGAATATGGAGAACTCTATCAAGAGGGCAAGCGTGTAATGGTGCAAGTGAATGAGTCATTTACTTACCAAGGTCAGACATTGAAAGAACTAGCAGACCTTGAGAGAAATGGCAAGTTAGGTATTTGGAAATGGGAGCCACCAAAAGAAAACACCACACCATCAAGAACAGATCTAAATACTGAGGCAGTGCCACAATAAGAAAGGGGGGCTAAAGTGACTATATCAGATTTAATAGCACACTTAGCCCCTACTGTGGGTGTAATTGCCACTGGATGGTTCGGACTTACAGCGAGTAAGTCAGCTAACTTAAACAAACAGCAATTTAATGAGCTGAAAGATGAGTTAGGCACTATCCAGCATACAGTAGAGACTGTGCAAGACTTAGGGCACTCAAATAATGAAATGCTTTTAGATGTCAACAAAAAATTGCTGGTACATGATGAGGCTCATTTAGTCACAATGTATCTGAGATTAGAGAGAGATATAACTACGGCTATCAATCGTGGATATACCACAGTCCATGAGTCGGATATAGTGCATAAAATGCACACAAGCTACAAGAAATTAGGAGGCAATGGATACATCGATAGCCTCTACAATAAATATATTCAATTAGAAGTGAGGAATTAACATGAAAATTAACTGGAAACTACGCTTTAAGAATAAGGCGACTCTTGCTGCCATCGTTGCTACAGCAATCTTGCTAGCGCAACAACTAGGCTTTAAATTGCCTGACAACATCAATGATGTAGCTAATACAGCTCTTACATTGCTTGTTTTGGTTGGGGTTGTTTCTGACCCTACTACATCAGGATTGTCTGATAGTGCGCAAGCTCTGGACTATGATCAGCCAAAGAAAGGATAAGATAAGATATGTCAACTAAAGCAGAAGTATTACAATTTGCTCATAACCTAGCAAATAGCGGGATGGGCGTGGACAACGATGGTGCGTATGGTACGCAGTGCGCAGACCTGCCATGTTACATCATGCGTCAATTTTTCGACGTCCGCCTTTATGGAAATGCCTATGACTTGCTAGCATCAGCAGAAAGTCAAGGAGTAGATGTCCGTTATGATGTTGCTTATCCTGAGGCTGGTTGGATCTTTGTCAAGAGTTTTGTAGCTGGAGACGGTGTCAACTACGGTCATACAGGTCTTACTGTTGAAGATAGTGACGGCTTGACTGTCAAGACCATTGAGCAAAACATTGACGGCAACTGGGACTTTTTGGAAGTTGGTGGCCCTGCTCGTTATCATGAGAGAACGGTTGGGGAAATCGTTGGTTATATCGTGCCTCCTTACGATGACAGCACGGATGACATCGCAGAAGTTGAAACAGAGCCAACGACTGACGAGATTGTCCTTGAGGAAGAAGACGGTACATTTACAGTCGGTGAGACTCATATCAATGTACGACGTGCTCCAAACCTAACAAGTGATGTCGTGGCAGTTTATGAGCCAGGCGAAACCGTCCATTACGACTCTAAAGGTTCAGCTAATGGCTATCGTTGGATCAGTTTTGTTGGTGCCTCTGGGAACCGAAACTATATGGCTATCGGACAAACTGACGAGGCTGGAAATCGTATCACCCTATGGGGTACTGTATACTAAAATTACTAGAAAGCAAATTAGATCACACTAAAACCGCTGGCATTTGCTGGCGGTTTTTTTGTTTGCTCTGAAAGTACTTTTTGAATTAAAAAAAGTAATGATTTTTTCACTTTTTTTATTTTTTTCTACGAATAGATAAGTAGGAGGAATAAACATGAAGATTTTAAATATTGAATTAGCAAATGTAGAGCAGACAGACTTAGGTTTTGAACATTGGTTAGATGTTACTTACACGGTGCCGATTTTGAAAAATGAGTACACGGTCAAGCTATTGTTACTTATGGAATGCAAGATAGAGGACCAGGAAGTCATTGAGTATCTGGTATCAACTTGGAGGTATCGTGATCTGGTGTTACATTCTGTGCAGATGTATGAGATGGAAAAAATCAATAATTTTAGTATCTTTGATTGAAATGTTGGTGGTGTTGCTTATCATTAGCGTCCTACTCTTGCTGTTTGTGCCAAATCTGACTAAGCAAAAGGATGCAGTCAATGATAAGGGGAAAGCAGCTGTCGTCAAGGTGGTAGAAAGCCAAGCAGAACTGTATAGTCTGGATAAAAATGAAGATGCTAGTCTAAGCAAATTACAGGCAGATGGACGTATCACTGCTGAGCAAGCAAAAGCCTATAAAGAATATCATGCAAAGCAAAAGACAAGTCAAACAGTTGCGGATTAGGGCTTTTACTGTGCTAGAAAGTCTATTGGTATTAGGAATAGTCAGTCTGTTAGCTTTGGGCTTGTCAAGTTCAGTTCAGTCCACTTTTGCGGCTGTGGAGGAGCAGATTTTCTTTATGGAGTTTGAGGAACTATATAGAGAAACGCAGAAACGGAGTCTGGCTGGTCAGCAAAAGATGAACTTAATGTTAGAAGAGAGAAGTATTGATAATGGTTACCGAAAATTAGCCATCCCTAAAGGAATTCAACTGAAGTTCAATCAGTCAATCACCTTTGACAAGGCTGGAGGGAATTCATCTCTGGCAAGTGTGAAATTTCAAACAAGGAAAGAGGTAGTTCGTTACCAACTATATCTAGGAAATGGAAAGATTAAACGTATTCAAGAAGCAAAAAATTAAGGCGGTTATTCTGCTAGAGGCAGTGATTTCCCTTGCAATTTTTGCTAGTATTGCAACCCTCTTGCTAGGACAGATTCAAGAAAGTAGAAGGAGAGAAGCAGAACTTCTAAAACAGGAAGAAGTTTTGCGAGTGGCCCGTATGGCTTTGCAGACTGGAGAAAAGCAGTTGACGGTTAATGGGCTTACGGTTGATGTTGTCTCGAATGAGCGAGGTTTGGAGGTGTATCATGGAACTGAAAAATTACTGGCGATTCAAGATAAGTAGAGTCAGAGCCTTTACTCTTTTAGAATCCCTGGTTGCTCTTATTGTGATTAGTGGGAGTTTACTTCTTTTTCAATCTATGAGTCAACTCTTGGTTTCAGAAGTTCGCTACCAGCAGAAAAGTGAGCAGAAGGAATGGCTCTTATTTGTGGATCAGCTGGAAGCAGAGTTGAATCGAACTCAATTTGAAAAAGTGGAGAATGATAGACTTTACATTAAACAGGATGGGAAATCTATCTCTATGGGTAAATCAAAGTCAAATGATTTTCGGAAAACAGATGCCAGTGGACGTGGTTATCAACCTATGATCTACGGTCTGAAATCAGCTCATATTTACCAAAAAGGGCAAAATGTTCATTTTTATTTTCAGTTTGAAAAGGGACTTGAGAGGGAGTTTATCTATCGTGTGGAAAAAGAAAAAAGTTAGGGCTGGAGTTCTCCTTTACGCCGTTACTATTGCTGGAATTTTTAGTCTCTTATTGCAGTTTTATCTGAATCGACAAGTGGCTCATCATCAGGATTATGCCCTTAATAAAGAAAAGCTTCTTGCATTTGCAATGGCTAAAAGAACTTATGAAAAAGCTAGTTCTGAAAGTGGAGAACAGTCATTTGACATAGGAAAGTCAACTTATCATTATGATGAGAAGAGCTTCATAACAACTGTTAACACTGGAAAAAATCAATTTGAATTTCGTTTTTCACCTTTGAAAAAGACCGGCCAAAAGTCTGAGAAAACAGAAAATAAGCCCAAAGAAGGAAATGAGGAGAAAAAAGAAGAAGGGAGCAAAAAAGAGACGGCTAAGTCTTCTAAACTAGCACCTTCAAAGAACGGAACAGAGTAGTTTGGACGAGGTTTTTGTCTGAAATCATGCTATAATAGATACATATGGAGGACGGAATATGTCAGGTATAAAATTGTATCTAGTACGTCATGGGAAAACAATGTTTAATACAATCGGTCGTGCTCAAGGTTGGAGTGATACTCCTCTAACAGCTGAGGGAGAACGAGGCATTCATGAATTGGGGATTGGTTTGCGGGAGTCAGGTTTAACCTTTGAACGTGCTTATTCAAGCGATTCTGGGCGGACCATTCAGACAATGGGAATTATCCTTGAAGAACTTGGTTTGACAGGGCAAATTCCTTATCGCATGGATAAGCGAATTCGTGAATGGTGCTTTGGTAGTTTTGATGGTGCTTATGATGGAGATCTTTTTATGGGTATCATCCCTCGAATCTTTAATGTCGATCATGTGCATCGTTTGTCCTATGCGGAACTAGCTGAAGGTCTGGTAGAAGTGGATACAGCAGGCTGGGCTGAAGGCTGGGAAAAACTAAGCGGTCGTATTTGGGAAGGTTTTGAAGCCATTGCCAAGGAAATGGAAGCTAATGGGGGAGGAAATGCTCTGGTAGTTAGCCATGGAATGACAATCGGAACCATTGTCTATCTTATCAACGGCATGCATCCGCATGGTCTTGATAATGGAAGTGTGACGATTCTCGAGTACCAAGATGGTCAGTTCTCAGTTGAGATTGTTGGGGACCGTAGCTACCGTGAAATTGGTCGAGCTAAGTTAGAAGAGCAAGCTAGTTCAGAGCAATAAACATTCTCTACAAAGGCAGAAGATTTTTTTAAATGATTTAATAGAATGCTGATGTCGTCATTGCACAAGCTTGCGAGAGCTGAGTGCTTTGACAATAGCATTCTTTTTTGTTAGAATAGTATCAACATG
>ERZ773051.1257-NODE-1257-length-14302-cov-13.713694_pt1 | contig 14302 bp, 4 predicted proteins | sample MGYA00580631_ERZ773051 | MGnify/ENA primary metagenome ERZ773051 (study PRJEB29015, sample SAMEA2738137) | human oral metagenome | biome: human oral; feature: human-associated habitat; material: saliva | place: China | collected 2204 ...
TATAAAAATCCTGTCGCCCACCGCGAACTCTTTAGCGTTTCGTCTCAACACTATGCCTTTGTGGTCAATGCCTTTGTATCTCTGCTCAAGAAAAGTGATATGGAAAAATATGAGCTTTTCCTTCGTGAAACTCGGACTTGGGAGATTATCGACGACGTTAAGAACTTCCGTAGTGAGGTCGGTGTCCTCTTCTTAAACAGCTACAACCGTGATGTTTTAACGAAAATGCTGGATGACAACCACCTCTTGGCCCACCATCTCTTTACAGCACAACCGCATATCTTTGTCAGCAAGACCAATCCTCTAGCTAAAAAAGACAAGGTCAAACTGGCTGATTTGGAAGACTTTCCATACCTCAGCTATGATCAAGGGACACACAACTCCTTCTACTTCTCTGAAGAGATTCTTTCGCAGGAATACCACAAAAAATCTATCGTGGTCAGCGACCGTGCCACTCTCTTTAATCTCTTGATTGGTTTGGACGGATACACGATCGCAACAGGGATTTTGAACAGCAATCTCAACGGCGACAATATCGTTTCCATTCCACTGGACATTGACGACCCGATTGAACTAGTCTATATCCAGCATGAAAAAACCAGCCTGTCTAAGATGGGCGAACGCTTTATCGAATATTTACTAGAAGAAGTTCAGTTTGATAGTTGATAAACTATCAGACATATTTTATAATATTTCTTAGAAAATAATGATTGGAGAATATCGTTGAAAAAGTTTATATTGGCAAGTGCTGTTGTCCTTTCAATGGCAGGATTGACTCAAGTACCTATCTACGCAGAGGAAAGCAATGCTAATCCTCCTGCTACCACCGAACAAAGCAACTCTAAGGAAGATAAGAAAGATCTTTCAACTAAAACTGAAGAGGAGATTGCAACACTTCCAAAAGACAAGTCAAAAGAAGAAGCACCTAAAAAAGAAGGATGGCAGGAAGAAAACAAACAGTGGCGTTTCTATGAAAACAATCAGCCTGTCCTCAAATGGAAAAAAATTCAAGATAAGTGGTACTATTTTGATCAAGAGGGAAATCGACTCAGTGATACCATCTTTGATGGCTATGTTCTCAATAAAGACGGGGTCATGGTAGAAAATGGCTGGGTAGCTCTTGAGAGTAAATGGTACTACGTCAGTGAGTCTGGAAAAATCATCCAACAAACATGGAAAAAAATCGGAGGAGTTTGGTACTACTTTGACAACGATGGTGTCATGCTCAGTCAGACAATCGTTGATGGTTATCTCCTTACCAAAAGTGGGGCTATGGCGGAAAATGGCTGGGTGAAGATTAACCAAAATTGGTATTATGTCACACCATCTGGCAGAATCTCACAAGACAAATGGGAGAAAGTTAACGGTTCATGGTATTATTTTGACAAAAACGGCGTGATGCTCAGCAAAACGACCGTTGGTGCTTACCTGCTCGGCAGTAGCGGGGCCATGGCGGAAAACTCCTGGGTGAAGATTGACCAAAATTGGTATTACGCTAATGAATATGGGAAATACAGCCAAGATAAATGGGAGAAAATCAAAGGAACTTGGTATGCTTTTGAACAAAATGGAGTCATGCTTTCCAATAAATGGAAAGGAAGCTACTACCTCAAATCTAGTGGAGCCATGGCTGAAAAAGAGTGGATCTTTGACAAGGCCTACAACAGTTGGTTCTATCTAAAAGCGAATGGAACCTATGCGGCTCGTGAATGGATTGGAGCTTACTATCTCAAGTCTGGTGGCTATATGGCCAAGAATGAGTGGATTTACGACGATTATTACAAGGCTCGTTACTATTTGGACGATAGCGGACATTATGTATCAGGGACCTACAAGATAGACGGCAAGGAACATTTGTTCCAAAAATACGGCCAATGGATTTCTGAAATTTCAACAGAAGGTGGATTTGTAAAAGGTCAATACAGCAATACCATTTTCCTAGATCCTGGGCATGGTGGTCGAGATTCAGGTGCCTTTTACTACAATGTAGCTGAAAAAGATCTCAACATGCAAATCTATCGCAAACTGCGTAAGAAATTAGAAGAATTAGGTTATACTGTCCTCACATCACGTGACAGTGATATCGATGTTGATTTTAAGACTGAGCGTTCAAGAATGGTAAATAAAACCAACTCTGATATCTTTATCAGTATCCATTTCAATGCTACTGGAAACGTTCACTCGAAAGCGAGCGGTATTCAAACCTACTCCTATAACGATGAGCCTGATTATCCAAGTAAGATCAATAAATACTGGCACAATCACCCTGATCGTATGAGTGAAAGCAAACGCCTCGCTGCTGCTATCCACTCCTCTCTCCTAGCCGAAACTGGTGCCAAGGATGCTGGCTTATTGGAAAGTAGCTTTGCCGTTCTACGCGAAACTGCCAAACCAGCCGTCCTCCTAGAACTCGGTTATATGGATAATTTCACCGAGAATCAACGTATTCGTGATGATCGATACCAAGATAGACTAGTCGCAGGTATTGTGAAAGGCATCCAAAAATATTACGCTGGTAAATAACAATAAAGTCTCGAGAAATCTCGAGACTTTTCTATTTGTCTTCTTTTTTATCTTTATCAGGAAAGAGGTAGCCAAGTCCTACACAAGCTAGCACACCGGCACCAATTACCAAACCACTTGAAATTGGTAAAAGATCCAAAATAGCATTTGCAATGATAAAGGCAATGATTAGGCACATGAGGCTGGCCTTGTAGTCTTTTTTCAAAAGATTTTCTAGAGTAAAATAGAGGAACAATCCTACCGGAATGAGTGACCAGAGGTTGACATCCAAACTTGGCCATCCAACATAACCGAAATATAATACTAGCGCTGCTGCTACTAAAAATACGATCCCCAATAATTTTTTCATTTTTTGTCTCCAATTTCTTTTTTAGGAACTTGAGTTGTCTGACATTGACGCTCACGTCCCTTACGAAAATCATTATAGCAGAGGATTTTTTCAAGAACAAGCCCTTTTGCCTATCTGGTCTGTATCTCGGTCTAAGTGGTTGAATATTCCTAACAAAAGAAAAGAAGCCCTAATGGACTTCTTGATTCTGCCGATTGCAAGTATTCTAGTTATTTAAGCAAAACGAATTCAATAATAGCTTAATGAATTTAAAGGAATTTTAACAAAATAAAATTCAATTTGGTACAAATAGGGTTTCTTCGTAAGGCCTAGTTTCACTTTATATATTTTAGATTACTCTAGCTAAAACCGAGGGAATTACAAATCTATACAATTGATGTACTAATAATACTCTTTCAATAAACCGATATGTCACCCATAAAAAGAGAACGCCCATATAAAAAGTGATATTCCTCCGCCTGCCAAACAAAATTATCTTTTGCTTTGGGATATAGAAATAGGTATCAAAAGCTTTTTCAATCAAAAAGTTTGTACTAAGTAAATCTACTATAACTGGCATAGAGTATTTGAACACAAATTAAAATGGGAAGTTAGATCTTGTGGGAACGCTATATCCTCAGGACTTTCAATATTGATTTATAAGTAACCGCTAACATCTTCTTAGTCAAAATGAATCAAAGTATGACTCTAATCAACTATAATTTGAAAAAAGAAACGAGGAAAAACTTCCAAAATAGAATTAATTCCTCGTTTTGATTTATATTTCGAGTATCAGGACAGCTTTTTCCAGAACTTTCCAAACTTGGTTCTTTTAAGGTGTTAGCTATTCATCACACCCTATATTTGACAACTATGCCAAATAATCATAATCAATACTTCACTATTTAACTATTAAACTAAAATTTATTGAAATATCTTTGAGAAATTTGTTTTGGTTAGTTTTGAATATTGTCCTTTCTCTTCTTTAAGCTTATTCCTAGATTCGCCATTGCTAAAGCAATAATACCTGTCAACTCCCAACTGTACCCATATTGACTACTTGTTTTTGGTAAATAATCCTTAGCTAGTACCGTTGTCTGCTTTTGAGAAAGAGGATCTGTAAATGATTGATTCACTTCTATTGTCTCTAACTTCTTCTTTATCAACATAGAAATTTCGTGATGATTTTTAGTTTCAAAATTATTCTCAATTTTTTTCTCCTCAACTGGTATGACACTTGAGATATCTGTTATAACTTTAGTACCTCGATAAATCTTCTTAGATTGTGATTCAACTCGCAAAACATCCTTCTCAGTTCTTGACTGCAATTTGCCATCAACATAAATCTCAGTGATCTCAACCACAACTTGTCCGTTCACGGCAGCAACTTCTCGAATCTTACCTGTATCAAGACTTGGATCATCAAGATACTCATTTTTATCAGTTGTGAGGACACGAGTTTCTTGGTGGGTTTTAACTTGTTTGGCTACCACCCACTTAGCCCATAAAGTTTTATCTCCAACTGAATTAAAGAGCGTATTGTCAATCTTTTCCCCTATAAAGTGTGGGTTATCATACCATCCTTCAAAAATATAGCCATTACGAGTTGGACTTCCCAAAGAAACTTCAACATCAGTTTGGTATGTAGAAGGCAAATCATGAGTAACACTACCACCCCCTAAGTTAAAAGTGAGGGCATAGGTCTTAGGTACTAGTTTAAAGTCAATACCAGTCTGAACAGGCGCAACAGGAAGCCAAGCAGACTCTGCTGAGGCATATCCCTCTTTAGAAACCTTGACTTTCCAAAGGCCCTCAGGAACATCCCAAGCATACTCACCATTTACGTTTGTTAAAACTGGGTTAAGTTGAGAATAATCATCAGCATTCCAGACTTTTTCCTTACCATCAGCATCCTTAAAGTAAACTGTCACTTGGACACCAGATAGAGTTTTACTTGTTACACTATTGATAACTGTACCAGATGGATCAATAACATAGTTTAGCGATTCTGGAAGAGTTAAGAGATAGTCTTTAACTTCAACAAGGTCAGTAATCGAAGAATAGTTACCCCTATCTATAAAACGTGATTTGGAAGAACGATGACCTCGATCTAAGGTATAGAAAAATGAAGTTAAATTATGAACTACCACGTTTGGATTATTAATAGTTTTTTTGAATGGTACTTTAACATCATTTGGCATCTGCCCTATTGTTGCTATGCCATTCGGAACGTTTATTTCATCTACCAAATAACGTGTAAACATCTTTCCTTTTGTTGTCGCTCTATCAAGACTATCTTGCCTATTATTAAAACCTGGACCATTAAAATTAACAACTCTTCGTAATTTATCTTCGATGTCAGCTAAGTTATCATCCTCTAAAATCCAGTCTCCAGCATTAGCTGCTTGATACCCTCCCAAAGAATGTCCTGTGATATAAAGATTTTCAAAGTCAGGATAGTTTAACCTGATTTCTTCAATGATTTTCCTGATCTGGTACTTTGCAGCTCTTTCTTGAGGGCTTTTCCCAAAAGGAATGTTTCTATTCCCCAAACCAGCTTCATTATCAATACCAAGAGGATCATATTTTATTAGTCTATTTGGTTTCTCATCGCTTCCCCTAAAAGCAACAATGATATTTTTTTTATTTTTATCAATAAAATATGATACTGTGGAATGATATTTACCAGGCGAAATATTGTTTCCCGCTATCTCAGATTCCTTAAAAGCATTTTCCAGTTGTTTAACAAATATCCAATTAGAAAATAGGCTCTTATCCGTAGATTTAAGATCTAAATCATAAAATTGATAGTTTGGTTCTTTGTCTCCGTTCAACGAATCAAAGTTAAAATATGATAGTCCCGTTTCTCCATTTTTAGGCAACAATCCTTCTAATCCTTTTGGAGAGAGATAAGCCAAACCTGAAAATATCAACAAATCTCTATCCGATACATCCCAATTATCATTATTTGTATCAGTAATTAAAGGATTATCTTCACTAATTACAAACTCGTCCGTCTCTTTAACTTTGTCCGAATCAATCAGACCATCTCCATCACTATCTCGGTTGGTCACTGTTTCAACTTTGATGACAAAATCTTTTGGAATGAAATCATCCCCAATACCAGCTCCCTTAAAAAAACCTTCATATTTAAACAAATGAGAATTAGATTCTCTCCTTAAATATACAAACGCATCTTTATTATCTCGTGACGTTTTTACAGAAACTCCAGAAACATTTTTATCATTTTCCAACTCAAGTTCAAACTCAAATTTTTCTCCAGGTCGGAAAATTACATTATCATTCGCCTTACCATCAACTAAATTGAAGGATTGTCCATGATGTTTCATAATGAATGATTTTAGACGTGGAGCGGAAGATCTATAAAAAATTGTTTTTTCTTTAGAGAGGTAGCTATCTGGTGAAATTTCCGAGATAACTTTTAAATAAATTGGATTTGAAGAATTGTAGTCACTTGAGAATTGAGAAACATTTATTGGCAATACTATTCTATAACTACCATCCTCTTTAGAAGTTGTTTCTGGAATGTTTTCATACGCATGATTGACATAGAATTTCACTTTGGTATTTGGCTTGGTTCTTCCAAAAACTGTTAGCGAATTAGAAGAAATATAATCATTAACATTCACTGTCAAATAAGGTATTTCTTCATTAACGTGTCCTAGAAGCTCAGCTCTTTGAATACCGTTTTCCTTGTAACGAACTTGTGCAACAATATCTAAATAAGCCAGTTCTTCAACTGTCGTTTTAACATTAAAGTCAAAAGTTCCTTTTGACAATTCTATCCCTTTCAATGTTAAAACATTTTTGTTTGTTCCTGAAATTCTCCCATCTTTAAAAATGGTATTTTTTGAATCAAAGCTTACCTTATCATCAGGTAAAGTGATAATAATCTCAGCATCTGAAATCTTACGCTCAGCAGTATTTAATTCGTATTCTAAACGAAGTGAGAGATTTCCTGACAATTTTAAATTCTGAGATGTAGTTCGTAAAATAGCTTTTGTCACTATACTATCATTATAATGTTTATACTCATCTCCTGCTTCTAATGTCTTAAATCCATTGGCTTTTAAATAAGTTTCAGCATAAGAACCTGATACAACATGAAATGTTACCTTATCCTTGTTTGCAATCAGTTTCTCACCAATTTTTGTAACACTTGCAGGAATATAAACATTTTCCAAACCTTCCATATTAACAAAGGCATTTGTATCAATGCTTTCAACCTTATCTGGGATAATAAGTTGATTCATGTTTTTGTTACCTTCAAAAAGATAACCATTTAAAGCTTTCAACTCAGATGGTAGCTTGATACTCTTAATATTAGAGTTAAATCGAAAAGCTCCATCTCCGATTTCAGTGACAGTATCAGGAATATCAAGATACTCTATCTCCGTTGATTCAAAAGCACGTGAATCAATTTTAGTTAAACCATCAGGTAAAATAACATCTTTAAACCCTTCTAGAGAGTTTCCATAACCAAACGTTTCAACATTTTTATCTGTACGCTTATTATTTAAGAAAGTATATTTCCCAATTTCCTTAATTCCAGAAGGTACGATAAATGTCGTTAAACCTGTATTTTCAAACATACCGTCTGGTATGCGGATACCCTGAAATTTATTCCGCAGTTCATTCAATCTCTTACTACCATCGAAGGCTCTATCTGCTGTTATTATTTTTTTAGGAATATTAACACTGTCTAAGGTTTTAATATTTCCAAAGGCAAACTCTCCTAGTTTTTCAACCGTATCTGGTAAAGTTAAGAACGTCAGACTTGTTCCATCAAAAGCATGATTTCCTATTTCTGTAAGATTAATATTATCTTTGAATGACACTGTTTTTACAGGTGTCACACCCTTAAAAAGATAGTCCGATACTTTACTAACATCACCCTCAAAGCTAACAAAGATACTCGCTGGCTTTTCTTTCGATATTTCATCATTATAGTAATTTTCGTAAGAAAATGGTGAGACAGTGCTATAACTATAATAGTTATCATTAATTATATTTGACTTGATTTTTACAACTCTAAGTTTGCTACTATTCCCAAACGCAGAACTTCCTAAATATTTTAAAGAAGCTGGTAAGTCTATTAACTTCAACTGATTGCCAACAAAAGCTGATGAGTCAATTCGTTGAAGCCCTTCCGACAAGGTTAGAACAGACAAATTAGTATTATAAAAAGCGCCAGAATTAATTTCCTTGATATTACTTGGAATTTCTAGATTAATCAACCCAGTGTTAGCAAAAGCATTTTCAGAAATAGTTTCCAATCGCTTAGATAGGATAACGCCTGTTAGTGAATAATTATTTTCAAAAGCATGCCTACCTAAATAATTCAAACTATCAGGTAGTTTGAATTGCTTCAAGCCAGAATAAGCAAATGCACTCTCACCAATAGATTCCAATCCATCGTTTAATACAATATCAGTTAAATATTCATTCTGAGAAAAAGCTGAATATTCAATTTTTTTAATGGTAGGTGAAAGAGTAAACGTTTTAATCCCAATGTTTTTCAAAAGACCCGATGGAATAGTTTCACGACCATCTTCCAAAATCACTTTTTCAAGTTTCTTGCTGTTTGAAAAAGCTTCATATCCACTTTCAAGACTCAATGGAATATTCACAGAAACTAGGGTGGAGATTTCACCAAAAGCTCCTTCTTTTAATGTCTGTAATTTAGAAGGCAGAGTAACTGTTGTCAGTTGTGTGCCTGAAAAAGCATTTTGTCCAACTGTTATTAAGTTACTTGGTAATGTAATACTCTTCAAAGGAGTATCAGCAAAAGCAATACCTCCAATACTTGTGACTGATTCAGGAATAGTGATTTTAGAAATGTTTGTTTTATAGAAAATTTTGCTTGAAATTTCTTTCAAATTTGCAGGTAAAGTGACTTTAGTAAGATTTTCAGCAGAAGCAAAGGCTCCGTAACCAATCCTCTCAACACTGTCTGGAATCTTAATCTCTTTAAGCTTTGTGTACGCAAAAGCAAATTCTCTAATTTCAGATAATGATGGAGGTAAGGTAATTGTTTCCAAATCAGAATAAGCAAAAGCTTCCTTTCCAATTTTTATAATACTGCTTGGTAAACTAAGAGTTTTTATACCTGTTTCTCTAAATAAACCACCAATAATTTCAGAAATCCCATCTTCAAAGGTCACTGTTTTTAAATTTTTAGCTCCAGAGAAAATACTACTGTTACTGTAATATGGAACATCCCAAAAGTGACTATAAATTGTAGAGGTCATAACGTAACTGCCTTCACTTTTGAGGGATTTCGGAATATACACTGACTCCAGTGATTCAATACTAAATGCACCACTTCCAATACTTTCTACTTTATTGGGAAGAATAACTTTTTTTAGTTTCGTACCAGTAAAAGCATAACGATCGATTGTTTTGAGATTATCTGGTAAATCAATAGAAGTCAAACCAGTCTGGTAAAATGCATAATGGCCTATACTGGTAACATTTTCAGGTATAGAAATATCATCTAGGATACTCATTTTATAAAATGTCGCATCTCCAATTTTCTCAAGACTTTTAGGAAGGACCAATGATTTGATAGCTGTTCCATCAAATGCACTTCGGTTTTGATACCCATCAGAGTATCCCTTAAGCTCTTTCAAACCTTCTGAAAAAGTTATCTTGCTCAATTCAGAATTATTTATAAATGCAGTCCCGAGAACTTCTAATTGACTTGGAAGAGCTACTTCTTTTAAGTGATTATTTGAGAAAGCTTCATCACCTAATTTTTTTAAATGAGCAGACAAAATTACTTCAGATAAATTATTATACGAAAATGCCTTTTCACCTATCTCTTCTAAACCAGTAGGAAGGACCACTTCTTTTAGCCCTGTATTACGGAAAGATCCAATTCCAATTTTCTTTAGAGTACTTGGAAGTAAAACAGATTTTAAATGTTGATTGTTTTCAAAAGCATAATCACCAATTTCTTCCACACCTTCTGACAAAACGAGTCTTTCAATTTGAGTATTTTGCAAAATACCATTTGGAATTTTTTTCATCGAAGCAGGAATTACAATCTCTTTTAGACCAGTACTTGAAAACGCTCCTTCTCCAATAGTTTTAAGGGTAGATGGGAAGGTAATTGTTGATAATTGTTTATTATTTGAAAAAGCATTAGATCCGATTTCTTCAACTCCTTCTGGTATAACAAAGCTAGTAATACCTGTATTTTCAAGCAATCCATCAACAATTTTTCTAGTACCTGATTTAAGGTTTATTGACTCTAAATTTTTGCTCCCACTAAAAGCATATTTACCTTCAATTAAATTACTACCTATCGTAGCCGAAGTCAATGTTTCAATATGTGCAAATGCAAAAGCTCCAAGATTCTCTACACTTGATGGTAAAAGAACTGTCTTCAGACTTGTCTTTTCAAAAGCAGAATCACCAATTTCTTTCAAAGTTGATGGTAAATTAATACTACTAAGTCCTTGTTGATTATAAAAGATTATAGAAGGTAATTTTGTAACCCCTTCCTCAATAACAACCGTTGTTAGCGGACTGGAATCAAAGGGGCTAGCCCAATATTCCCATTTTTGATGAATATCAGAGGTTACAGTAACTTTTTTTAATGTAGAAATTCCAGAAAATGCATATCCGTCTAAATAGTATAATTTTTCTGGTAGATAAATTTCAGATAAATGGGTTCCACTAAAAGCTCTACTTCCTATTTCAGTCAGATGTTTAGGTAATACAATAGATGTCAAACCTGACTGATAAAAAGCTGCTGCACCAATATGCGTTACACTCTCTGGCAAATCAATATTAGTAAGACTTGTTGTGCCAGAAAAAACGTCATTCGAAATTTCCATCAAATTTTTAGGGAGCTGAATGTCTGATAACCTACTATCTCCTGAAAAAGCTCCTTCTTTAATTGTGGTAACTCCATCTGATAGATTAATTTTTGTTAACGCCTTGTTATTAGCAAAAGCATATCTTCCAATTATTTTTACACTAGAGGGTAAATTGAGCTCTTCTAAACCGGTATTACTAAGAATACCATCTGGAATTTCAACAGTGCCCTCCTCAAAACTAACTTTTTTAAGATTTTCATCTCCTGAAAAGGCTCCGTAAGCGCTTATAACAGATTTAGGTATGGCTACTTCTGTTAACGCCTTGTTATTAGCAAAAGCATTATCACCGATATAAGTTAATCCAGAAGGTAATTCTACCTTAGCAAGCGATGTTCCTTCAAAAGCTGATGATCCTATTCTTTTTAAGGTACTAGGTAAAATTACTTCCTTTAGTTTCGTATTATTTTTAAAAGCACCATTATCAATGACAGTCATCCCTTCTGGAATTTCAATACGTGAGGCACCACTGGCATTTAACTCTTTAAAATAATCTAAGCGCTTTCTATTTTCTTCCTCAACTGTTTCACCTATCTTACTGTCTTCAGAACCAGTTAGAACAGGTGCTCTATCATCACCAATTGAACGTTCTAAAGCTCTATCAGACGCCACCTCTGGTAAAGACACATCTTCAGGGGCATTTTTATTAGCGATTTGAGCAGTAACGCTTTCTGATGTTGATGACTTACCAGTAACTAGGATTTCATGTTCAGATACTGGCGATTTTTTTTGACCTTTTTCAATATCTGTAACCTTCTCAAACGACGATACTTCTCTTTTTGCATCAGAAGAGCTCTCACTAGAATAAGGTAACACACCTTCGTCAAACTCTGTTTCTGCTATTTCAGCTATTGGACTGTTTTCTGTAATAGCTGTCGAAGGAGTTGGAGTCTCATCCGCAAACACAACTGAATTTCCAAATAGCATGCTAGTACCAACTAACACTGCACCAGCAATAGTTATCCATTGACCCGTCCGACGTTTTCTAAGTTTTAAAACTTCCTTCATTGATATTCCTCCTATAATGAATTAATAAATTTATAATTTTTTGACAATATTTTTATTACAAAAAAGATTTTTTCTTTGTAAAATATATCCGAATACTTCCTTCTTAAAATCAGCCAAATCTGTACTATATGGACATATGATTGAAATTATTTGCGAGATAAGAATCTCTACTGTAATTGTTTTAGGAAATTATATTCCCATTTACACAACCGCAAAATATAGTTGCCAAATTCACAAAAATCTTGTTAAAAATTACTACATACTAATAAATATTTATCATGTCCGTAAACTTAGCTACATCAGTTGGCAACAAAAAAATTTTATTCCCTTATATAAAATCAATAGTACATTGATTCAACAAACAGAAAAGCTAGCCCCTAATGTTATCATAAACTTTACATCATAAAGATATGAGGTCTTTAATGAGGTACTACTGATTCTTTTATACAAGCTAAATTTATCCATAAAAGAATTTTTGCTGAAAATATGACTATGACCTCTCACAGTCACTGTTAATACTAAAGCAAAATAAGGGATTTCTCTAGTAGTGAAAAAGAGGTTAGATCAAATTAAACAATACAGATATAGAAGAATGACGATCACAACATGTTCTATTGAAATATACTTAGTCTTATTTTTATTTCAATAAGATTATGAAGCATTTGACTATAGCTACTTCCTATCTTGAACTGATTGCAAATAGAAACAATCAAATTTCGAAAAATCTTAGAGCGATTAAATTCTATATCAAGTGTTCCCAAATCACACTATTCTATCTAAAATAATCTGATAATTTAAACCTCTTTATTATTTTAGCATAATTCCGCAAACCGTAATAAAATATTCTGCGAAAATATGTTTTCAGAAAACATATTTCGTGATATTATCCATCTTATATAGCATATTTCGTCTTTAAGAATATAATTGGTTGAAACATTAGTCACATACGACCATATTAAGTACCATTTTTAGGTAATATCAAGAATTTGCCGAAAACTTTAGATTATAGGAATAATAAACATTACTTTCATCACCTCTATTAGTCTGCAACCATAAGTGAAGCGCATAGCAAAATTAGACACATAATTTTAACTTTTTAGAGTGTTTCGTCATGAAATTACCTTATGAGGACAAAGTATAAACTTACGTACTTAAAAAAATATTGGCCGAAGATATTAAAACAAGAGAGAGTACGACTGAATAATGAACTTATAATTATAAATATTAACACCTTCATTTTTCAACATTATGGATATGTACAAGATATCCCAAATAATGCCACTGTCATTAAAGAACTAATAAAGATTTTAATTAGACTAAATAACTCACCAATTATTACCCAAAAAAGTGCACGGCATACTTACGGTAGTTTCTTGTGGCATAATCAAATTGATCTAGGAGTGATTGCTAGAATCTTGGATCATAAAGATATTTCTATGTTAGTTGAAGTATATGGTCATACATTACAAGAGAAAATAAACGATGAATTTGATAACGTTAGAAAACTTTTATAATTTTGGGGTACAAATTTGGGTACAAAAAGTAATTCGACATCAAAAAAAGCCTGTCATAATAGGCTTTTTCTTGTATAGTTTGATGCCGATTGCAGGGATCGAACCTGTGACCTACGCGTTACGAGTGCGTTGCTCTACCAACTGAGCTAAATCGGCGACTACTCTTTTAGTATAGCACTCTGAAAATAGATGTCAAGAAATTTTCATCACCATTAGAAAAGCCTGTCCTGAGACAAGGCTTTGAGTCTCTTAAACTTACGAACCCGCACTTTCGTAGGCATCCAAGCCCCTCTCCCAGAGTTTTAGAGAGATGCCAAAGAAGATAAGAGAAATCAAAATCAACCCACCAATATTAAAGAGCCCGTCTTTGTCCTGCAAGAAATAACTAGCTGGATAATAGGCCGTAAAGGCGAAAGGCACGATGAAACTAATCAACCAACGAAGAAGCGAATTGTAAATAGAAATTGGGTACTTGGCAAAGTCATTAAACATATAAAAAATGTAAATCATGGCGCCTGACTGCTTGGTCCAAAAAGCGATACTGGCTGTCGCAATTTTCAAGGAAGTATAAATCAAGGTCGCAAAAGGAATACAGACTAGGAAAATCAGGAATTTTGGAAGAGTCCAAGCAATACTAGATACCGTAGTCGCTAGCAAGATTCCACCGACCAAGAGTTCGCCCAAGGCATCAATCTGAAAGGTCTCAACTAGGATGTGAAAGAGAGGATTGATAGGACGTGTCAGATACTTGTCAAACTCTCCCTTTCGCACCAAGCGTTGCCCCAGTGCCCAGAGATTGTCAAAAAAGAGATGGTCCAATCCCTTGGGAATCAAGGAAAAGCCATAGATAAAAGCGATTTCTTGAAAAGTCCAGCCTTCCAGGGATGGAATATGTTGAAAGAGTACATTGAGAAACAAGAGATTTAACCCTTGAGTCAGAAAGACTCCCAAGACACCAACCACAAAATCGACCTTGTATTCCATGATTTGCTTGATGTATTGTCTGATAAAAATCAGATGCATGC
>ERZ773051.1258-NODE-1258-length-14292-cov-30.183817_pt1 | contig 14292 bp, 17 predicted proteins | sample MGYA00580631_ERZ773051 | MGnify/ENA primary metagenome ERZ773051 (study PRJEB29015, sample SAMEA2738137) | human oral metagenome | biome: human oral; feature: human-associated habitat; material: saliva | place: China | collected 2204 ...
TCGCGTACAAAATACGACGATGTACTGGTTTCAAGCCATCGCGCACATCTGGAAGAGCACGCATTACGATTACGGACATCGCATAATCGATATAGGCGTTCTTCATTTCTTTATCAATCTGAACGGGATGAATATTCCCATGGGACCATTGTTGGTCTGCCACAATCTCACCTCATTTTACTAACACTGATTACAATTCATCATATTATTATAGCATTTTTAAGGGGTTAGCGCTATTGTTATCAGGATTTTTAGTGAAAGCCTACTTTAATTCTTACAGATTTTATTTCACATATATATATTTAGGGATTATAATCCCAATTTCGCATCACTTTGATCAGTTTAAGGATTGTAATCCCAATTCACCAATATTTTTATCCGTTTAGGGATTATAATCCCTAAACATAATTATGAATATAAATCTAATATCCGACTATGAATTGAATACCTGCACCATAGTAATTACCTATTTAAAAATATATCTATCCTTGTTACAATAATTTTGTTTTTATTCATTATTCTATATTCTATGGACTTTTATAAATAGAATGTACAGAGAGGAGATACATATGGATAATCAGAATTCAAAATTTCACTTACCCAAGATTCCAGCCATTATCTGGATACAATTTAACTATGTTCTTTTACAAACTTATCAAAATCAGAAATTACCTTCTGATGCGTATTAAACACTTTATATTCACTAATAGCTTTCTTTTGAGCCTGTGTCATAGAAATATTACCCTTGTTTGTTAGGATATGATACTCATTAAAGTCTAAAAACTTATCAACACTTTCAATAAAGGCTTTCATAGTAAATGTTTCACGTCGTTCGATAATACGCTCTATATAATCAAAAAACGAAGATATAGTTCGCTCTAATTGTTCAATCTCTTCAATGGATAAATAATTTTTTGCTACAATTACATCCTTTTTATAAATCCGTCCTTCCGGTCCAGATTCCCAAGTAGTCAATCCCATATGATTCTTTGTAGCATCCGCATGACTATGAATGATTTCTGCAGCAGTTTGACCAGTTATAGCATAATGAAACTTATTCTGTATCGTTCCAAAAAACTCTCTAGTTATAGGTGATTGTGCATCATAATCGATTGCACACGCTGCAAATATATCTGTCACTTGTTGATATATACGACGTTCACTAGCACGAATTGAACGGACTCTTCGTAGCAACTCTTTAAAATAATCTTGGCCAAATGCACGTCCATTTTTTAGCATATCATCATCAAGGGCAAAACCCTTTATAATATATTCACGCAATACGCCCGTAGCCCATATACGGAATTGAGTTGCTTTTTTACTGTTTACACGATACCCTACCGCAATGATGGCATCGAGATTATAAAAATCCGTAAGCCTCTTTACAGTACGTAAGCCTTCTATTTGAACTTGTTCCATTTTGGAACAAGTTCCAATTTTTTCTAACTCTCCTTCAGCATAAATATTGCTTAAATGCTTTGATATAGCTTGTGGATTAACATCAAATAATTTCGACATATCCTTTTGAGTCATCCAGAATGTTTCATCTTTATATAACACATTGGTGGAAACAGACTCATTCTCTGCTTGATATACAATAACATTTCCGGTAATCGCATTTTCTAAAGATTTCATATAATTCCCTCCGACAATTATACTTAGCCTTAGTTATATCCTATGCTCCCCTTTAATAATTTACTACAGTCACAGGATCATTATTTCGATATTTACGACTCGTATGAGGATGATCTCGCTCTACCAAACCTTTTAAAGCTTCATCTAATAAGCGCCAAAAATCCTTATTATCATCTGCTGGTATTCCCAATACAATGGAGTTCCCTTTAGAATACGTAATACATGTGGATGTTATATCATCAATGATAGGCAGATATACAATAATAACACCAGATGCCGCTAGCATATCTTTAAGTGGCTCTTTAGCCACAGTCAAAGATTCTTGTGAAAGTTCTTTTATTTGAGGAATAAAGGCTTTAAGTAATTCACAATCATAAGGATTTACCTCCACAAATCGAGATTCACCTTTTGTAATTTGTACCAATGTATAAATAGCACTCTGTTTTGCTTTATCCATATCCTTTATATTCTCATATACCAAAGGCATAACCATTTCATCAGCCACAGTTTTCAAAGATGCTACCTCAAAAAACTTTTGTAAATTATTAACTTGTTCCGCTTTCTTTTTAGTTTCTGGTACAATGCCCAACCGAGCCAATTTAGCATACCCAAAAGGCTTGGCAAAATTTATTTCCTCATCAATAGAATTTTCATACTCTACCTTTAGTATTTTCTCTCTATATCCAGCTTCTAAACCATTCCAGAAACTTGCATCTACGCCAAATACACGTTCTAGACGTAACGCTACATCCTGTGTTAGAGGTACTTCACCATTAATCAATTTACTAATATGTTTCTCACTCATATCCATACGAGAAGCCAACTCTTTTTGAGTCATATGTCTATTTTCTAAAACTTCTTTAATAGTCATGCCTGGTGGAATCGCTATAAAGGTCTTACTCCTATAAATTTTCATATGCGTATCTCCTTGGCTAATCGTAATCTTCTAGCCTCACCGACTCTCTATCTAACGAGACTAGATACAATATAAATGGCCATCTATAATAATTTACCTATTAGGTTAATTCTATTATACTCCTTTGTAACAAATTGTAAATAGAAATTTACCTAATAGGTAAATTAAAATATAGAATAATAAATTATACAAATTCAATACATATAAAAGACGTGCAAATCAAATTAATTTACACGTCCTTTTATCAGCATATCATCAGTAGTTATTTCCATTTTAAAAATAACTACTAACACATCTTAAATATGCTACTTTATTAATTCTCAACAATTATGGAATCCAGTTGATTCATCCTAAATTCTTCTACCACGTCCATAAAGGCCTTATTATGTATTGGATTTTCAGTCATACCAAACAAATGGCTCATACAATCGCAGTCGGAGCAACCAAATTTAGGCACGCTCCACTCTGCAATAGCACGCACCGCATCAGCCAAAGCACATTCGACGCTCACATCTACAGAAGGATCTGGCATGCTCGGCATGGATGGGTATGGTTCGTGAGTAAGGCTCCAGCTTTCAAGGGGTAGTCCACTTGTGCGAATGGGCACGGCCGCTATCATTTCGCAGTGGCCGCGGAAATAGTCGAGGTGCCAGTGCATTTTCTTGCGTTTTCTCTTATGGCGCTCGATGCGTTTCGTAAGGTTCGCCTTGGCGGAGCCGACATACATGTAATAACCTGCATTAAAATGCATCATGCCCTTGGAGCCGATTTCGAGATCTAGTTCATCGTCAAGGTGCATCACCATGATGTATACGCCGCTATCGTGCGCTTCGCTGTCGAGAACATAACTCGGATAGGTACAGGCGCGCGTCACAGTAGGCATTGTGAAAGTCTCATCCCACTCTACAGCAACGGCTTTCCAGTCGAGGAATGGTGCCACTTCTTTAAATGTCATAGCGAATTCTAAATCCGTATGGTAGTCCGGCAAGAACCATTGAGCTTGATCCCATTGTACAAGGAATAGCACGCCCGTATGGTATCCTTCATCCTGAAGTTCCCGTAAGTGCAATAAATGCTTGCGTCCCCGTTCTGTAATAGCATCGGGGAACATGGCACCGGTCTTGGAGAACAAGGTGCAGGATTTAACCTCTAACAGGAATTCTTCACCATCGTCGTTAGTGAGGAGTAAATCAAAGCGTGATGTCGCCCCATGTAGTTTTACCGTATATTCGCGACGTACAACACGCCATTGTTCCCAGCCAGGAATGAGTTTATTCTCAATCAAATGCTGAGCCACATCATTGCTGTAGTTCGTATCAAGCATGATAACTATACCTTCACGCTCAATGCCTACAACGCGGTACTTCGTTTTTGCATCCGGCTTGTCGTGGGGCACGATATACATCGTAACACCTGTAAATAACAGTTCCCACATACGACCTGGATTTGGTAAATGAGCAAGTACGCTTTCACCATTAAGATCTAAGGTCACCACAAAACGATTGGGACGGCCTGTATAAGTTGCTTTCAAAATTGTATCATATAGAACCTTCATCGTTCCTCCTACATCAAGATAATTCTATGTTCATTATACAACAAAACGAGCCACTCCGAAGAGCGGCCCGCTGGGAGGCGTCATATGACAGGTTCCGAGGCTATCATATGACCAGGGATAAGATATTCATCGCATAACAGCGATAGTTATGCTAGGCACAGATGCGATAGAGTCATCTATGCATTAGCGATATGTTGTTTTATTGCAAATCTTTACTTTGCGTTGATACTTCACTGGCAGAGGTAAAGCTTGCCAATGGAGCGTCGCCAGAGCCTAAGATTACCTTGTTCGCTACTAGCGCATTAGCTGCCGTTTTAGCTTGTTCCAAAGTAAGGCCAGGGCGAGGTCCACTAATTGTGATCGATGCGCTTTTACCATCGACTGTAGCAAATTTAAGATATACCACACGTTTATCAGCCATGTTGGGCACTCCTTTCTAATTCATATACATAAGGATGGGAATGATCGTGATAGGTCCACAGGGTTTGGATTACTACGAACCTTCACGCAGCCATTATGTGCTAACTATTATGAGTGAAAGCACATTAATGACCAAGGGATACTCCGTTGACGCGTATTACGTCAGCAATGGTGTTCTCATAGAGACCAGCCAATGCGGTACCGACGATTTTGACCGCATCATCAGTAGCTTCTTCAGCGACGCGTGTGAAAGTGACGTCTTTGTACTTCGGTTTTTCTTCCGTACCGATATTAAAACGTAACACTAACTTTGTGCGTTTTAGTTCAGCCATCTGATCACCTCCTTTCACCTATATACATTCCAAAAAGAGGCTCGTGACAAGCAAATTCGTTTCAAAAAGAGGAATAATATTTTTACCCCTGAAAAAACGACCCCAAATCAAGGTTTAGGGCCGTACTTTTGTATTTAGTTTCACGTGAAACAGTGCCAAAAATTTTTGCTTTTTTGTAGCTTGGGACACATTATTTTATTGTAAAATGAATTATACTAGTATATGTAATTTGAAATGATGATAACAATCATTTCATAACGATCTCTTACTAGCTCTCTAGAATATGTATCGTTTGGACGTACATCACCATCAAAACGCATCATCTCTAGCATGTGCTAATAGAGACTTTCACAGTGAAAATATATGATAGAATATAAGTAGTTCATTACAATTTAGAGGGGATTACAATGGCTCAAATCGCAGGAAATTTACAACGAATTAAAAACGGCCAACGCCGTTATGCTATTACACCGCGCATTCCAGCGGGTTTTATTCAACCAGATCAATTGCAAAAATACATTGATGTGGCGAACAAATTTGGCGCTGTTCTTAAACTAACTGGCAGCCAACGCATTATGATTACGAATTTGAAAGCTGAGGACGTAGATGCAGCGTGGGACATGCTCGGCATGGAACCGGCGTACATGGTGTCCAACCGCGTGCGTAGCGTCAAGATTTGCCCAGGCACAACGTTCTGCAAACGGGCTAAACAAGACAGCGTGCATCTTGGCATGCAGTTGGAACACAAATATCTGTCCCAAGAAATGCCTAGCAAGATGAAAATCGGCGTGTCCGGCTGCATTAATTCTTGTACTGAAAGCCGCATGAAGGACGTTGGCGTTATCGGTTCTGTTGATGGCTGGAGCGTCTACGCTGGCGGCAGCGGCGGTGCGCATCCACGCATTGGCGACCTCATTGCAGAGGTAACAACAGAAAAAGAAGCCCTTGCACTTGTGGACCGCATCATCGAATATTACAAAGCAAATGCACAAATCGAACGAATGGGTGAATTCATCGACCGCATCGGCTTAGATGCTTTCAAAGAAGCTGTACTAGGCGACCTTGAAGGGGCTCCTACAGAAGTAAAAGCAGCAGAACCTATTGTTAACTTGCCAGGTCACGGCAATGATCCAGAGGTTGAGACGCCACGCCTTGAACCAGGTCAACCAATTACACCGGATACAATCATCCGCGATATCGTGGACATCTATCCAAATACAGTACCTGTACTACAAAGCATCGGCATGGGTTGCCTCGGTTGTCCATCCTCTACGATGGAACCACTATGGCAAGCCGCTGAAATCCACGGCGTCAACGTGTACGATTTACTTAACAAACTAGAAACTGCCCGCAAAGGTGCATAATTAATATAAAGGAGTTTCACATGTCCGCATTTTTAGGTCATATTCACTACTGGTTATACCGTAAAATCCAATTGCTCGTAGAGCGTGAAAACTTAATTCTTGAAAAAACGACAAAGGTCGTAGATGACCTTGCTGAGGAATTACATTCCATCTCCGTAGATACATACGGCGAACCAATTAACCCTAGCATTCCATTGGAAAACATTATCGACCACAACAACATTCACGGTTGGCTCTCCAACCAAATCAACATAGCATCCGTCCGCGAAGCGGCTTTCATCAAAGACATGCTCGATACAAATGCTGATGAAAATGCTATTCACGTAGTAACCGCTATTCTCGATGCCTTCGCTGTACAAGGTCAAGCATGCGGCGTTGTGGCCCAAGATAGCCTCGAAGAACATACGGCGCCGGCCATCTACAACGCCCTTCAAAACTTCTATGTAAACGGCATGCCTTGCGACGGCGGCGACCAAATCGTTGAGGACAGCGCTGACCGTTTCACATGGGTTGGCGACCACCGCTTACAAGCTGGCTACTGGCGCACTGCAGGCGTAGACCCTAAATTCATGATGCTCGCATACCAAACATGGTTCGAGGCCTTTGTGAAAGCTATCGATCCTGAATTCGAGCTTATCACCACCGAAGAAAACGGTACACGATTATATACAATCGCTAAAAAATAAATACCATTTCGTTCGCTAAAACGGACGAAAAACGAACGAAAACGCGAACGTAAAATTTTACGCTCGCGTTTTTTGTTATGATTTATAATTTATACTTACTCAACTGTATATGTGGTACTGCGCCCAGATCCTTGTTTCCTTAAAAAACCAGATTTCACTAATTTATTAACAATTTGTAATACCTTTGTTTTCCCAAATCCAGTATTCTCTACTAGTTTCCCAGAAGATAATGCCTTAAATTGTAGAATATTATATATTTTCTTCTCATCAATGGTTAGTTTATCTATATTTTTTTCAATAACTGGCAAAATAATTTTTATTGAGTTATCGGAAATATCAAATTGAGGCTTTTTAACACTATTTTTATAAGCCTCCTGAATACGTTGTATACCAGTACCATATCGCTCAATAATTTCAAGTCGGAAAAAAACATTCCCAATAATAGGATTTCTAAGAATAGAAATTTGCCCCTCTAAATATTGATCTTTTCCTAGCCCCTTTGGTAAGCCTCCTGGCGATACAATTTCAATATGATCATCAAACATAGAAATTTTTGTGTGAGCTGGTATATCCCAAGTACGATGGACCAATGCATTAGCAATAGCTTCTCTGAAAGCAGTCTCAGGTATACGCTCATATCGTTTGCGAAAGGAGCCCTCGATTTCACTATATTGATAATAACGACGATACATAGTTAATGCTTCGTTATAATAGTTCAATAACGATGTATGTTCAATTGTATTTCTTTCCAAAAAAACATTAATAGATTCTCCAAAACGAGCCATATCTACACCATGAAAAGAATTTTCATCAGCTAGTAACTCACCTGCAATAGTATAGCCTTCATTCATACGATATAATTCTAACGTAATTAGTAAATCCCGTGTTAGAGCAGAAATCCCCATTATAGATTTACAAGCCTCTTCTAATACAGTAAATTGTAAGTCCTGACGTTTAGAAACTAAGCTATCATAGGAAAGGTTCTCTCCTTCCATAACCAATCGCTTCAATTCAATCGTATCTACAGGTATGGATGCACTATCACTACGTCTATATGATTTTCCATTATAAAAGTATGGAGTATCTTTTCCTTTTTCTACTGTTAAGGTTATAACATTCGTACTATCATCAATCTCCAATCTAAAATTAGGAATTGGATTAATAGTATCATTAATCTTATTTTCAATGGCTAAACATGCCTCTCTAGGATTTTCTATACCAATAATCGCTCCATCATCCTTTATACCAAATTGAATCTTTCCTGTTCCATAATTAGCATAAGCACTTACCGTTTTTAGAAATGTATTGGTTATTGATTCTTTAAACTCTAAAGATTTCGTTTCTCGCATATTATCACCCACCTTTTTATATAATATATCATAAAACGAGCGTAAAAACGAACGTAAATTTTTTCGTTCGCTTTTACGCTCGTTTTTGTCCATGTCTAAAATTTGTATTCACAAAAATTGTTGTTAATACAAATACTTTTGGACATATATAGTGTATCCTATGAAATAGAACAGGCCTGTTCTATTTCTAGGGACCTAGTATATGTGTCTAAAAAAATAGAACAGGCGTGTTCTAATTCCGGGGATCTAATATATATGTCTTAAGAATAGTACAGGCCTGTTCTAATTTAAAATTCCTTATAAAAGTGTAGCTATAGACACAGAATTGATAAGAAATATCAGTTATAATAGAACCATAAGATAAATCATTACTCATATACTTTTAAATATAGGAGGTGCAGCATCATGGCAGGCACAGTAAAAAAAGATCTAGGTTTATTATTCCAAGGCCCTAACTACGTAATCGTAAAAAAAGGCGGTAAAGCAGGCGAAAAGGTAGAAAAACATAATCATCCTGAAGCCAATGTTATCTTTACTGTTGTTAAGGGTACAGTTCAAGTATTCCTTAACGAAACAGAAGAACATGTACTCGTACCGGGTGAAGTTCTCGAATTTAATGGCGATAACTACATTCAAGCAACGCTTGTTGAAGATAGCGAATTCATCGTAAACCTCGTTCATAAACCTGAATAAGATTATATAGATATGACCTCCTCCTCTCCTTAGTGTCTATATATAAAAACACCTATAAGTGGTAAGTTACATAAAACAGTAACTATTACCATATATAGGTGTTTTTTACATTCTTAGTCCTAATATCTTAATTTCATAACTATATTTCTATAGAATATAGTATTTTCGCTTGCAGTTGCTTTCATAAGAGAATATACTAATTATATAAGAGAGAAAGAAGGATTTACATGACACGCGAAGATTTAGAAACCTATATTCACAATCAATTTGAGGATACTACCACCAATACGCCTTGGACGCAGTTCCCGCATTACAAGGTGTACCGCCATCAAAGTAATCATAAATGGTTCGCCCTAGTCATGAATATTACTACCGATAAATTAGGATGGTCAAACATTCGGCCTATCGATGTGTTAAACATAAAATGCGAGCCCACCATGATTGGTGCCTTTCGTAAGGAACCAGGCATATATGCAGCCTATCATATGAATAAGGCCAATTGGCTAACCGTTTCTTTGGATGGCTCTGTGCCTACTGAAAGAATAAAAATGCTCCTCGACATGAGTTATCGATTGACTAAATAAAATACTAAATTCTTTATCTGCCCATTTAGCACATAAAATAAAACGAGCCTGGATTCATTCTAAGCTCGTTTTTTTTGCTTTCACGTATTGTATTGTTTAATATTTATGAAATAACTTTCACCTATACTCGTAACATCATAGATGCACTTATTAAAAGTACAGTATATACAATAGCAATGATAATAATATGCATTGATGTGGTCTTTAACATCTGACGGTAGAGTCCAAGGGAGCAAAGCATATAATATATAGCTAATACAAATGCGATTAGGCCCAAAATAGATTGAACTCCGAACGCAATCATACCCGCTCCGGCAAGGCTCAATATAATAACAAGTACCGCACCGAGTAAGGACAATACGGTTATAGGTAAATCAAAAGCCATCGCATACGAAACGGCCATGAACGTATCCTTAAACATAAGATCACGATTACTAGTGGCTTTCACATAAAAATGGGCCAATATCAACCAAAGCCCTTTTAGGAAAAACCATGCAAAAACAAAGCCTAAAATCGATACAATCGTATCTAACACAGTTACAGGCGTGATAAGAAATATGATACCATTTTCCACCACCGACAAACCAAGCATAATGCCAAACAAACGTAACATAAAAACTAGCGCTTGATCAAACGTACCATTCTCCATAATATACGGAATCTCCTTAGACCGAGGATACCGCATCAAACTCCAACAAACCTGCATAATAGACATAATTAAACCCTCCTTGTCCCTTTCTCCTCTACAGTCTAAAAAAATAATATTTTATGTGATTTAGAGAGAAAAAAGACACCCTCCTAAAAACGACTTTGGCCCTGTTCCAAAGGAACAGACCCGGCCGGTGGAGTTTTTAGGAGGGTGTCTTTTTACTTATCGCCAAAGCGACATTAAAATATTATTTTTTTAGACGTTTAATTACTTCATCTGTAATATTTTCAACGTTACTATTTGCATCAGCTGCGCGGATTGTGTATGGGTCGTCTAATACAACGTCCATTTTCTTTTCAACGCGAACGGATTCGATAGCGTTGTGAATGTTTTGCATCATTGGTTGTGCAATTTTATTCACTTCGTCATTTTCTTTTTGTAACAATGGAGCTACGGATTTATTGAATTCTGCTTCTGCTTGAGCTTGATCTTTAATTTTGTCAATTTCTTGCATTTTCTTTTCAATTTGTGGACGGTATTGTGCATCTACTTGTTGCATTTTCATATCGAGTGCACCGTAACCAGGATAGCTATTTACAACTTGACTCATTTGCACCAAACCAATGTTAGCAGCGCTTGCCACAGCAGTGGTAGCGGAGATAGCACCAACAATAGCCAATGTTGTCAATTTTTTAGTTAATTTCATTTGAGATCCTCCTGAACAGTAAAGTTTCATTACACAAACATGTAATGCACTATTTTTACTATATCAAATCTAACTTGCTTTCACAAGTAAAAACCCTCAAAAATCATAGATGAGATATAGCATCTAATAATTAAATTGTATACTATTAAATAATAATAAGGGCCCATGAATTCATCATGAACCCTTATTAAAAATTTACTATCTATTATTGTTCGTCATTAAGATAGATGTATTTATCGGATTTCAATTTGGACACGAGGTCAGGCACCAAGCCGATAAGGCGATCAAAGCTATTGCTGTAAGGATTGCCTTTAATGTTGAACAACTCGATGCGTTCGCCTTTGATCACGAGCACAGCGCTTGGTTCCATGCGAGCGCCGCCGCCACCGCCGCCACATTCATGGTTCTTGCCAGATGTGTTGTGGTTTGTGCCAGTGCCGAAACCAAATGTTACGTCCACAAATGGAACCAATGTAGTATCGCCGATTTGCACCGCTTCACCTACTACAGTTTCCACCTTAATCATATTTTTGAACTTCTCAAAAAGGACTTCTAAATTTTCTTTTACGTTACGGTTCTCCATCGTAGTACCTCCACTGATGTCAACTATGCGTTAGCGGCCTGTTCCGCTTTCAATCGTTCTAATTCTTTCTTTTCTTTGCGCTTAACCCAAACGACCTTGACCGTTTCAGCTATGAGTGCACGCATTGGTTGTGAAAGCACGAATCGCGTGCCGTGCCATGCCAATGCGCCTAGAATAATGCGCCCTTTAATGTGGCCGCTACCTTCTAAATGCCAATTCAAATAATCAATCTCGATATGTTCAGCCTGTTCAGGCCAGATACTGTACAACATCGAAGCAAACATGCCACCCTTAAAAGGATCACCGATGCCGATACGCCCTTCTACAGCGATATCTCGTGGTTTAGAATGGTCATAACACCGCTTAGAAACAAGCAACAATTGACGCCACAATTCCGTATTCGTCACATGTTTCATGAACCAAAAGGTCGGGATTTTCGATTTAAAGCTAGCCACTGGATCATTAGGATCTGGTTTTTGAAAGCGCGATTTTACGCTATCTTTCAAGCTGTCTATTTTCGTAAATACCTTCTCTTTTACGGTGCCATCACTATTGAAAGTAACCTTTTCTACCACTTCATCATCAGGTTTCATCGTCGGGTTATCGCGAATTGAATCATATTGTGCAGCCCGCGCTTCAGCACCCTTATTATCATCCTTAGATGTATCAACACGTTCAATGCGAACCTGTTTACCTTGTGCATCTGATGTTTGCCCTGCACTGCGCGTAGCATCTAGGCTTTCACCAGAAGCACCAACGGTCGTCGGCTCAGTCGGTTCAGTACCGCCCTGGCCATCACCTTGCATGGCTTTCATCATCGCTTCCGCCTGCGCAGCCATCGGATCATTTTCAAATTCGTCAACAGCCTTCTGATATTCGTCATCAACCCGTTGTTGAATCCATTCGTCGTATTCTTTCACAGGGCCTATTTTCTGCATACCTAATAGATAAAGTTGTTTAAAAAAAGGTTTGCCCTGAAAATATGCGAGATGCAGCGACAATACGCGCCACAGCCATTTAACCGACAATTCTACGCGGTACGGCGTCCTGCCGTTCCATTCGATGCTATATGTGATTGGCGTTAGTAGGATAATCATGATCAGCGCTACGATGAGAAGCACTACGACGAGTGCCACAATAGCGACTATACTCAACCACATCACCTCCTTAGGTTATGGGATTTGTGAAAGTATACTCTAATTTTCAATGCCCTTGCGAGCCATTACACCTTGCATGTAATAATGCTTAACTTCCTTCATTTCCGTCACAAGATCGGCCACATCAAGAAGTTCTTGCGGTGCCCCGCGCCCCGTAAACACCACTTCGGTTTCCGGATTACGAGCCTCTAATAGAGCCTCCGTTTTTTTCCAATCAATGAGTTCAAAGAACAAAGCCATATTATATTCGTCGAGAACCACTAAATCATAGTCGCCGCTAGATACAGCCTCTAACGCGCGTTCATAGCCCTTTTCAATAAGCGCTACATAATCCTTAGGCGGATTTCCCGATTCAAATACAACCACCTCATCACCCCATTTGGCGAGCTCATCCTTGCTCTTCATACCTTCCTTGATGATAAAAAACGGTTTACCTACAGTTTCTAATGTAATATTTTTGAGGGTCGGTAAAATATTATGTTCACTATACACTTTAGACTTCATAAACTGTAAAAATAGAACCTTTTTGCCAGCGCCTATAGCACGTATAGCGAGGCCGATAGCAGCCGTCGTTTTACCCTTGCCTTCGCCGGTATAAACTTGTACATAGGCCTTCATAGATATACCTCCGTTCATATATCATAATTGTACAATATTTATAGACGAAAAGGAATAGATATCACATGAAAGGCAATCCTAATTATGCATAAGATAATAATATCTATTGATCCATTAATTATATTACCTACACATTGGTGCCAAACAAGCTGATGATGGGGCCCTAAATCCTCCACCGGCCAGGTCTGACTACGGCCTTCGGCCTTCGCAGGGCCAAAGTCGGATTTAGAACCCCATCATCAGCTTACTATCTAGCACTTCAATAACGTATGCTTATAAAATAATAGACACCAATACAATATCCAATAGATATTATTATCAACCAAAAAGGATTATCCCACATGTGATATCTATGCCATCAGTATATAAACATGTACCAATTACGGTATATGAATTACTACCAACCCAGCCGTTTGGGAAAAGATGTAATGAATACTTGTTACATAGGTTCCTTATAGTGTGTCCCCAAAATTAGTACACGCCTGTTCTATTTTAAAACACATATACTAGGTCTCCAGAATTAGTACACGCCCGTTCTATTTTTTAGGGCACATATATTAGGTACTCAGAATTAGAACACTCCTGTTCTAATTTTTTATAAGGCATATATAAGCCAATCTCGTACACTTCTTTATCCTAAATTGTACAATGGTATTTTATGCCAATTAGTCAACTAAATTTAGATAGAAAAAAGATAGACCCCTCCGGAAAGGACTTCGGGCTCCGCTTAAGTGCAGTAGCTTCCCCACTCCCGCCAGTTTAGTAATTAATGTATGGCGTAGAAAAGGAGTGTCCTCCAAAAACAACTTCGGGCTCCGCGCAAGCGCAGTAGCGTGTTGTTTTTGGAGGACACTCCCTTTCACATAGCATATTTAATTACTAATTGGCAAAAATACCATTGGATCAACCGCAGATCCATTAATCCGTACTTCGTAGTGTACGTGTGCACCAGTACTTTTACCAGTACTACCCATAAGGGCGATGACTTGTCCTTGTTTTACGGTCATGCCCGGTGTAACGAGAACGGCGCTATTGTGGCCATAGC
>ERZ773051.1264-NODE-1264-length-14241-cov-23.407937_pt1 | contig 14241 bp, 7 predicted proteins | sample MGYA00580631_ERZ773051 | MGnify/ENA primary metagenome ERZ773051 (study PRJEB29015, sample SAMEA2738137) | human oral metagenome | biome: human oral; feature: human-associated habitat; material: saliva | place: China | collected 2204 ...
GGTCTACAATCGTAACAAAGCCAGCCCAACCAAAGTTGTATGGGTGCAGTACTGGGATTTTTCTTTCTTTGCATATTTCATCAAAGACGAATGGAGTTTTATCCTTAAAGTCCAATGCATTGATGGCTACATCATGCTCATTCAGCATCTCTTCGATGTTATCAGGAGTCAAAAACTCTGTATGGAAATCTATCTGTGCATCAGGATTGATGCTTAGCAAACGCTCAGCCAAACATTCCGCCTTGTATCTGCCAATGTCATTCTCTGTATAGTTCTGCCTGTTCAGGTTGCTTCGCTCCACCTTGTCTCCATCAACAATAGTGATATGTTCGAAACCAAATCTTAAAGCGCATTCAGCGATAATGCTGCCAATACCTGCACCACCAAGGAATATTTTATAATCCTTGATGATGCTTTGTTCTCTTTCGCTCACATAGAGCCTGTTTCTGCTGTATCTTTCTTCCATAACGAAATAATTATTTTAGGCAAAAGTAGATGTAATAAAGCATATATGCATTACACAAAAGTGTAATAATCAATCACATTGTTGATTATTTTAGATTTTATTACATAATAAGTAGATAACATGTTTGCTACTCCTTATAGTTATCCTCCAACAACCTTTCCAAATCCGAAGCCTTATAGAGTATCTTTCCTGCGAACTGCGTATAGGGGATAATCCTCCTGTCCCGATAGTCCTGCAAGGTGCGAGGGCTGATATACAGCCACTCGCATACTTCCTTGCCCGTTAGGAAAAGTTCACCTGCAAAGAGTGGTTTGTGTGTCTGTGCTACTTCCTTAATTCTCTTGCTTACACTGCTGATAGCGGACAGCCCCACTTGCATATCGTCCGCTTCCATATTCAAATCTCTTACCAGTTCCATAATCTACGTGTTTATTTTAACGTGAGTTCGACGAAGTCAGAACAATGCAAGCTGTGTGTCAATGGTCCTTTGTACATTGATGTACGGCTTCTTTGGAAACAAGTAATAGGCAGCAATTGCCCCGAATAAGTTGACGATGAAATAGTCAAAGCATCTATGTCTGGAGTGTTCCACCTGCACAATGTTCTTAAGTTCATCATTCATCGTTTCTATAATAGCTCTTTTTCTGAGTAAAAAGCCACCTTCTCCGACTGCAGGCAATACTCTTCCTATACACGGAGATTACGGTAAAACACGATTATCGGATAGTTGTCATCAGTCAGAAGGGGATGGTTTGCACGTGTTATACACGTTGCTTAGGGGTAATGAAGTCCCCAAAGCACACGACACCTATATATATATAATGGTGAGAAAGTAATCAGTTGAGAATTTCTTTTCTCATGTTTTGACGAGCAATAGGGGAATTCGACCTGATGGATAACCGATGGTAGGGTACTGAGTAGCAGTCTGTAACGATGAAAAAAACTTATAAAATAGATACAGGTTGAGGCTTTACCGTCCTTTGATAAGTAGCCTTTCAGACAACATTATTTTGTATTTTTTACAAAAAATGTTTGTATTATTCGTGAATAAACATTACCTTTGCTCTCCGTAAATAACGAGTATTTCGTGAACGATTCGACTTTTTTTCTGCATGCCGGTACTTCCTTTTATGGATTAACAAGGGCTTAAGACAAAGGGAACGGCTATGATGTGAGCACTGTGAGTTGACGGTAAGCGTACTTTCTCAGCTTCATTGCAGATTAAATTAACCCCCTATTCGGATTAACGCAAGTAATTATTCAGATAACAAAAACGAAAATGAAAAAGAAAATGTATGTAACTCCAGTCGTGGAGTTAGTATCCCTTGCGGCTGAACGTCAGCTGTTGGCAGGGTCTGGAGTGACTGTTTCAAATCAGAATTTACAGAACATGGGCAGTCAGACTATTGGTGGTGGCGGCACAACAACGCCTTCTACACCTTCAAATCCTTACAGTTCGAGTGCAGGACAACAGAGCGGTAGCCAGTCGGCAGGTGCTAAATTCAGCGGCGGTATAACATGGTTTGGTGAGTAACGGTGCGCGCTACTCAAATGAAAACGAAATTAATTTAACGACAAATGAACAAGATTAAAATCCTCAGTGCATCCCTTTGTGCACTTTTAATGGGCTTTACCTCATGTGCTAACGACACAGAAGAAAGTACTAACGACTATCAGCCTAATGTCTCAGCAGCACGTGAGCTGACTGTGGGAATGGCAGATAACGCTGCAAACGGTAAATCAAAATCTACAACATCACGTTCTATCGTCAATCCAACGTTGGGCAATATGTGGCAATATGGCGATGCTTTCCTTGCTTATAACCTTACGGATGGTGGCGAATACAGTATGCTGACAGCCGAAAACGCTGGTATTCAGACCAAGATAAGAGGTAAGGTTACCTGCAAACAGGGCGATGATATAGCAATGTTCTTCCCTTATATGACGGCTTCAACAGTGACGGGAGTGACGGGAGACAAGTCAAAACTGAGCCTGGAGCTCAGTGGTCAGACGGGTGATCTCAACGAAACCGACGGTGATTACAATACGATTACAAACTATGACTTCAGTTGGGGCAAGATTGAAAACGTCAAGGCGGTAGGTAGTAAGGCATCAGGCAATGTCCAGATGCAGAAGCGTTACGCCGTTCTTCACCTGAAGTTTGAGTGTGAAGGGCAGCAGGTGAAGAACATCACGAGCGTGAAACTCACGAATATCGCAGGTAAGGCAGTGATGAATCTGCAAACTGGTGAGTTGGAGAATACCACCGACAAGGCAGGATTCACTGTTACTCCGAAGGCACCAGTTGATGAATTGAATGTCATTGTGTTTGCACAGAATAACTTCAATCCCACCTTTTCAGTTGAGACAAACAGTGGTAAGACTTACGGAGTGAAGATAACCCACAACCCAAGTATCATCAATGGAGGATATTATGACCTCAATGTGCTGGTTGATGACACCACACCATGGATTGATATCCACGGTATTAAGTGGGGACGATACAACCTTCAGTATGACCCATCAGTAACTGAAGAGGGATGGGTGAGCGGATATTCACTTACAAAGAACCCATGGAATTACTTCTATACAGAGCCATCTGGATTGGCAGGGCAAGGTTTTACGATGTCAACAGACTTTGAAAATGCTAAGTTCGACCACTTCCGTTGGGGCGATATAGCTGCTGCACATAACTATGGGGGTAGTAGTTCTGATGAGTTTTACACAGGAACAGGTAATATCCAGACACAGAACATATCGAATAATCAGTTCGGTGACCTTCCTTACTATGTATCTAAAGGGAAGTGGAAGCTGCCTACAAAGGCTGACTTTGACGACCTGATGGCTCATTCAGGACAGTATCTTGGCTATTACTATGATGGGCTGAATACGGTCTATGGTGTCTTCTTCGATCCTACCGTAGCAGAGAGTCTGAAGGGAAAGGTGCTGGATAAGAATGACAATGTGCTGAAAACATCAAATGCAAATGCCTTAGCTGTCAGCGTTGGGAAGATTAATACAAGTGGAAACAAACTGAAACAGTTTACTATCAGCGACATGAAGCGAGGCATATTCTTCCCATTCGCAGGAACATACACTGATTATAGTGTTGGTAATCCAGTACTGAACAAACCTGGAAGCTGGGGTTCTTACTGGACAGCAAATGGTACAAATGCTGATCAGGCACAGTCCTTTACAGGGCAATACCTGAATAACGGACAGTTCTACCCATGTACAACAGTAGGTGTAAGTGCCCAGAATCCTAAGAGGAACATGTACAGCATCCGTCCTATCTATGCTAAATAATACAGGCTTATTGTAGGTTTGTAAATCTTTATAAAAACCAATGCGGGGAAAGAAAGGCTGCAAGCGCCATTTCTTTCCCCGCTTTTTTTATCGTTTTTTCAGTATCCTCTGTGCACAATCGGCTAACACTACGATGGCGGAAGCAAGGATACACGTGTCTTTAATGACCAACCTTCCCGCACCAGTTAGTAGTGGGAAACCATGCTCACCACTGCCAAGATCTGGCACCCAAGCTTCTGGTGTGGTGACGAGGAACGACAGCGTACCTATCGTCATGAGGATGACTAAGCCCGAACCAACGAAGCCAATCTTTGGGAACCATATGCCCAAGAGGGTTAAAATACCGAACGACATGATGGCAATACCCAGTCCGTGAGAGAAGGTGTAAGTGTTGTTCTCAACGTGCCACTGGTGCTTCTCCTTATTGAACTCGCCTTCCTTCAACTTATAATCCTTGTATTCTGGAGCATTCTTCGTATAGAAGAAACTCATGAAAGGACTGTTGGCAACGAAAGGAACGATGCCTTCTGCCTCATAATTCCAAAATTTTAAACCACCAATCCATACGAAAATGATGAAGATGGCAATACGAATCAGGTGGATACCTGTAGCCTTCAATGACGCAGATACCTCAAGTACCCAATGTACTAACGATGTAATTTTATCCATAAAATAATTCTTTTTTCTTTAGTCGACTGTTTTAGTCATGTTAATAATTTGTATTCTCGGCTGCAAAGATAGGCAATACTTTCGGATGTTCAGCATGAAAGTTGTAAAAATTTCAATCTTTTTGCATTAATGTTTTTTATACTTTGTAAAAGGTTTATTTATTATTTTTCTCCTAACTTTGCACATATATTCAATAAATAATACGGATGAGACTCAAAAAAAAATCATGTTTTATAGTGCTCTTGGTGCTCTTCGTCTACTCTTCTTGTACGGAGGAGAAACGCCCAACACCACAACCTAAGGCACGCATAAACGTGACGCCGCAAACGAAAGAGGCTGCTGCCATCAGTCAGCTGACGGCTTCTATCGATGAGATATCAGCCAATCTGGATGTCATTTCGGCACGAGAAGGGTTGTTATACAAGACGACGGAGCATACAAACAAGAAGACGAAGATCATCCAACAGATACGAAGCCTGGGTGCATTGCTGGCAAAAAAGCAGCTGCAGATTGAAGAATTGCAACACAAGGCAAAGCAAGTCAGTGCACCAGTGGGCGATAATGCCACAGTTGATAACCTTAATAAGATGATCAGTTTCCTCTCTGGACAGCTGAAAGAGAAGGGAGAACGTGTGACAAAACTTGAGAAAGTGGCTGTCAGAAAGGATGTCAGCGTGGCACAACTGAAGTATATCATTCAGAATCAAGCCAACAGTGTTGATGCATTACGCTATAGATTCAATATGTCTTCACTTGAACAAGAACTATCAAGGCTTAAGGCTAAGGAACGACAACGTAATGATGAACAAGGTGAAGTGTTCTATATCATGGCTGACAAGCAGACGCTTAAGGAACAAGGACTGCTGAAAACGTCGCTCTTCTCTAAGAGATTGGACAATAATAACATAACACAAGAGCATTTTACTAAGGCTGATAAGAAAGAATTAAAGCAACTTACAATAAACTCAAAATCGCCGAAAATCCTGTCAATGAACCCTGAAGGGAGTTACACGCTGACGGAAAATGAGGACGGGACAACGACGCTGACCATCACGGATGCGGATAAGTTCTGGAACGTTTCACGCTATCTCATCATCCAGGAGTAAGGCTGTAAGATATTAATTTTACCCATTTAACAATACGTAGGGGGCTGTTGGTGTCTTAATCCGTGTTTCCCAAGGCATCGGCGGTCCCCGATTTCTATAACATTTGTTCTCAAGCAAGGTTTTATTTTTTCCTCATCAACTTTTACTTTGTTCCTAATCAAATTCTAATTAGTTGCGGATAAGAACTTTATTTGTTGCTGCCTCAATTATAATTCGGTTCTGATTACTTCTTAATTTGTTGCTGATCCAATTTTGATATCTTTCTAATTACTTCTTAATTTAACGTGAGTTCGACGAATTATAAGTGTCTATAAATTTGTTGTAATATTAAGGAGCTAATATATAAACATTTACAAAGAACCCATTGACACACAGCTTACATTGTTCTGACTTCGTCGAACTCACGTTAATTAAGTTTAGTTTTTAGTTGCTGTCACTTTTAACATTTCGTGTAGGCTCCTTGTTATCAATGCGTTGTGATGTGTGGAAGAGTGATAGGAGTGACAGGAAAATTGAAAGGTGGTTGTTTTTATGGTGTTGTTATAATAATGCAAGGGGAGAGATACTCGCTTGTTATGAAAAGGAACAAGGCATAAGAAGGGTTGTAATAAAGATTCATAAATTGAGAATAGTAGGTGGTTTTTTGTAAAGTAAAAGATGCCCTTTTGCATGGTAAAAGGTGCTCTTTTGAGGTGTGAAAGACGCCCTTTTGCACGGTAAAAGGACACCTTTTAGAAGGGCTTTTGTAAGTCTTTGATAGAGAATGGTATACAAGTCTGAATACTTTGCATAACTCCTGATTTTGTGAACTTGTAACTATCGCTTCTTGTAAACATATTTCTGATTAGTCCGTAATGGTGCGGTTATATACGTCGGGACAAATAAGTTTACAAGGACCTGCGCTGGATAGTTTTGCCACAAACAGCCATATCTTATAACTATCAGTCGCCCTTTCCCATCCAAGGTCAAAAGTCGATAACATACCATTTCTGATTTTGCTGTCATTTCTGTCACTCTTCTTATGCTTTTAATCTCCTGATTATAAATTCATTACACGAAGTGTTAAAAGTGACAGCAACTAAAAACAAAACTTAATTAACGTGAGTTCGACGAAGTCAGAACATTGAAAACTGTGTATCAACGGTCCTTTGTACATTGATGCACGGCTTCTTTGGAAACAGGCAATAAGCAGCAATTGCCCCTAATAAATTGACGATGAAATTGTCAAAGCATCTATGTCTGTAGTGTTCCACCTGCGCAATGTTCTTAAGTTCATCATTCACTGTTTCAATAATGGCTCTTTTTCTGAGTAAAAGTCTGTCTGAAACACTCATTAACGCTCCTTTCATGTTACTCTTCAATTTGGTAATAAGCTGTATTCCATCAGCGGAAAGCCTTTGAAAGGGCTCTTGCTGATGTAGCCTTTGTCTGCATAACTTCTACCTTTGTCGTCGTAGAATTACGATGATATTTTCTTTTTCCTGTAGGTATTAGCGTGTATTTGCTGTCATTGTATCAAAAAACTTGCAGAAGTCATCTGCCATACAAAATATTTCAGTAACTTTGTCCTCGGTGATCATAGCGATTTTTGTTTGTAACTGTTTGTATATTAGTTCTTTAAAGTTACAACAAATTTCGCTAATCACCAAATTTATAGACACTTATAATTCGTCGAACTCACGTTAATTATATTGTATTTTGTTCTTAATCAAGAAAATAACAATGGTATTGAGGAGCTTAAGGCGTATAAAGTTTGTTAGATGGATGTTTTTCTATCTAACAAACTTCATTTGCTACTCTTAATAAATCTGTGAATAAGAGGAAGTCTATAATTAAACTTCAATTTATGGATTTCAACTGATAATGATCTTTCCTATATTCTTCTCTATATATAAAGATTTATTACCATTCTGAGTGATAACTCTGGTTTCTGTAGGTTTTGTCGCAGTTGTAGGTGTGAAGTTCTCTATATCTGGTGCAAATTCTGGATATAAATATTTTTTTATCTCCTCCATTAATAGTTTAGCATCGTTCTCTATAAGTTTTTCATAATTACCAGAATTATGTCGGCATAAGAAGTTCCATAAGTCATCTATTGTATTAAGTATGCCGTCTATCTTTTCTATCCCACTCGTAACGGGTTGTAAGATACTTTGCCTTATATCGTCTATTTTTTTGTTACGTTCCTCGTTCCAAAAAGACTTTATATTTTTTAGGCTATCATCATTTCGTTCAAATTCTCCCATATCAACAACTGGGAAAACTCTTTCTTTGATATTACCACTCTTAAAAATCTGAGTCATTTCAAACATACATTCGATTGATTTAAAATAGCCAGATGTTACGAACATAATAACAATGTCTGATGATCCAATTTCTTTCTCGTAGTCATCAATATTGTCTCGGTACTGAAGATCATATTCGTCTATTGAATATGGAATATGATTTTCTTCAAGTCCCTTCTTGATAGCAAGGATGGCATCTTTATGTACATCATCATGTTTATATGAGATATGCACTTTCTCTGTTCTTTTTTTCATAAAATAGTTTTTTTCAAATGTAATTATGTTTATATTCGGGTCTTTTTTAATTCCTATCGCATGTTTTGGTTTGTTAATTATAATGATTGGGTGTAAACTATAATCTAAAGATGCTTTAAGTTTGCAAAGGTCCTCGTGCAAAAATGAGGATAAATCTTTTTCACCCTCAAGATGAAGAATAGTTCTTCTTTCTATGTGATTTTTCATTATATCTATCAGAATAGTTAATAGAACATTATCTCTTTTTTGTGTATCAGACAATAAGGGCCTCATCATTTCTTTTAAAGTTTGATTATTGAATTTATAAATTAACCCAATTACAAACATTTCAAAGACTGAACTATCCTTAGGTGGAAGTAGAGATAATTTTAGATACGCACAGCCATCTAATTCCTTTATATACTTTTCTATCTCTTTATCGTCTAAAACTGTATCAATTAGATACAAGCCAGAAGTGATGTCAGGATTTTCTATAACCCTCCGTAGTTGTCCTAATTGATACTTCTTATTCATTATCAAGTTTGTTTATAAAGTTGGTAATGAGTGTTTTATTGCTTCCACTTTGCATAATGGTATCTATTAAGTCCATTGCAAACTCTAATATCTGTTGGTTGCTATTATTATTGAATGTTTTGATACCATTATACGACTGGATAACAACTTCAACGATATTATTCCATGTAAATACATCATCTGGTGTATTTCTTTCTATTATCTTTGATATCCATTCAAGAGTCTGCTCTGGATAATTGACAGCAAAGGCTCCTAAGAATTTAATGAAATTTCTTATTTGGTACTTGCTTAATGGAGATACAGCAAAGGATTTTGCAATTTGATATTGAAAATTAATAGGCCAATTCTTAATGTGGGCGAACAAGTTATCGTAGGCCTCTCCCATCTCTTTTGTTTCAAAACGGGAATCCGTTAAATCCAAAATATAATCAACGGTTTCTTGGTTTATATTGTCTTTTAGTCCACTTAAAAAACGTAGAAGTGATAGTCTTGCATCTTCACTTTTATTGCACATTTTGTCAAGGAAACTCCTTAAACGTTTATCATTATGATTATGTAGCCAGCCTAACCATAAAATGATAACTTGCTCTTTATAGCATTCAGGATAGACTAAAGTATGCTGGAAGAAATCTATCAAATCATCAATGGCATAATTGACAAAGTACACTAATGGGTTGTAATTATGTAAAGGTAGTGCCATCAGCCTTGGATTATAATCATGCATCAACTTTTTAAATAAGGATAAATTTCTATCTTGATCTAACCAGTTTAATTTTGCTAAATTCAGAAGAATGGCAGCTCGTGTATACACCGATGCTGTTATTGCTATACTCTCTATTGTTTGAAAAATATCTTCTTTAAATTTTTCGTCATAAGCACAGTCTACTAACATGTATCCGGCTTTACCTCTTGGTTGGTTAATACCTATATTATATATATCTTGAGGACCTTGATATTTATCTTCCTCTGATTCTTTGGCGTTAATTACTGTATTACAAAGTAAGTTGAATACAATCTCTGGTATGTCTCTATTGTTAATAACTTCATTTAGTGCTATTAAAAGAGAGTGAATGGAAAATCCTCTTTCGGTTGAGTTGATATCATTATTGATAGCTTTAAGAATCTCTTTCAGGATATCCATCGCATCATCTAATCTTTTTGCATCTAAAAGTCCCTCCATTCCTGCTAGTGAATAGGCTAAAGAAATATGTCCATTCTTAATAGTCTGCTTTATCAGATCCAGTCTTTTTCCTGGTTCCTTACTCACTGCGCTACGGAATAGATGGCATTGTCCAGTAAGTGAAGGCTTTTCCCATCCAATAGGGTCATAAGTATATTTAATCATTGAATTAAGCCAGCCATTATTGCTCATTTTAATTCCTTGTTCTTCTTTTAGAGATGGCCATCCGTAGTAAGAATGCGTACGGGATGGCTTTTGATTTCTAAGAAGATGTTTATTAAATTTACGCTCAATCCGTTGACGTTCTTGATAAGCTTTCCATGATATGTCTCTGAGTTCTTCTTTTGGTATGACATGTAATGCTTTCCCTTTGTGAGAATCTATACGTAGAAGTGGGATTCCATACATTAATCTTTCCTCAGTAGACATTGTCATTAGTCTATATTCTCCCTTGTCGTTGATAGCAAGTATTCTTTCTACAATGGCTCTTTTTTGTTCAATACTCATTAAGGGGAAACATACTTTTAATGCTTCGATAGTTTGGTATTCTACCCAAGTTGGTGCATTTGCTAAAACCTGGCGATTAGTTATGATCTTATAAACATCATCCTTGAAACGTCCTGGGTGTGAAGTGTAGATATATAAGGCTATTAACACAAAACCTTCGTACTGGCTATTACTTAGGTCTTCAATATAGTGCTTAGTATTATCAGTATCAATTTTCTTCAGGAATTTGTCAATAAGAATGTTGACTGCTTCCTGAGAAAAATCTGAATTAAGGATCTCATTTTCTCCCCTTTGGAAGTAATTGAAAGCTGTTGAACTGTATATTTCAGCTTTATCAAGCCTATACTTTGTTGATTCATAGATTATGGTCAAAGAATCTATTAATAGTTGTATAGCCAAATCCAAAAAATTATCAAGTAGTTCTTCGTAAAGCTCTCTCACCTCATAACTGACTTCTATATGGCATAATTTATTATCCTTTAATTGTAATGCTATATTTCTCTTCAGCTCATTACAAACAAAAGCAGGGTTTTCATTAAGAATATTCTTTAAAAGATAAGTATATTCTAATGGACTCCCCTTTTTGATCAATTTGTTGTAGAAGGATATTAACTTTTCACTATCACATTTCACATAACTATATTGTAGTAATGTACTCAAATGCTTGCAGTCTTCTTCATTCTCAAGATTCAATGCTTTTCCCAGTTTATTAAGAACAATATTAGGGGATACTGAGAAGGTTCGATGACACATTACCATAGCTTTCTGCTTATGTTCTTCATTAAGCATTTTCCATCCTCCCATATTGTCAATAATCTCCCAAATAGCATTAAACCAATTAAGCGTATATACAGACTCAAATATAATGTTCATATATTTACTATCTGTATTGAATGTTTTTGATATAAGTTTTAGTTCTTCTTCCTTAGGGCTTTCGAAAAAAGGCATATTGCTTAATGCTAGTGCTTTCAAATGATACCTATAAGTGTCTTTACCATCCTGGTTCTTGGCATAGAGTAGCTGGTCTATTGTATTAATATATTCCTTAACATCTTGGTCACGTAAGAATGTCAAGATACTTTTTACAGAAGCTCTAATGAATAGCCCTTGGTGCTTAGTTTTGAGTACTTCTAATAGCTTGTATCCCTTTTCTATAAATCTTCTTGCATATACGTAATCGAAGAGAGTCTGATGAAAAAACTGAATTAGAACATTTTGTGTTTGAGTTAATATACCATTGGTAAAAAGATATTGTAATTCAGCGTTATACTGGGTTTCAAAAGTTCTAATGTGTACAGATAACTCTTGCCGGTGGTACATTGTATCAACTAATTTATCAAGTAATGATAATAAATTGTCTTTATCAACTTTACGTACGCTGTCGTCATTTATATATTTGCGCCATAACTGATGATAAAGCAAATCTGTTGAGAGGGGGTTGGTTAAATGTTCATATTGTCTGACTTTTAGGAATAGGTAAAGGTTCAGGGGATTGCCTAAAAAACATAAGAGGTTGTCATTCAGTTGCTCTTTGCAATTGTTTTTCCGCAGTGTATCCTGAACCTGTTCTGTGGATAATTCTTTTAGTTCCCATCTATTCTTTACAGATAGATTCTCGAGGTCTGGGTCATATTTTAAGTCGTATGGTCTGCAGGAAATAACCACTCTTATATGGGGAATATTCTGTATCTGTCGTATCATTTTTAATAAAGAGCGTAAAGGGGTACGATTTGAAGAAAGTGATAGGGACAAGGCATCTATTTGGTCAATCAGTACTACGACTCTTTTATACTGTAGAGCCTTTTCTTTTAAGAATATCTCAAAAGGACGATTCAGATGAATCTTTTTTCTCAGATCATCTGTATCTACAAACTCAATCTGGTCTGATTTTAATCCAAGAACAATATAGTCATTTACAGCCTCCAGTTTTTTTAGAAGCTCATGCATGACTATGGACTTTCCTATACCTGCCTTTCCATATAACAAGCCTAATCTCCCAGAGCTTTCTGTAGGTGTTTTTTTCTCTATCCATTCTAAAATTTGATTAACCTCTTCTCTGGGGATAGCTGGATCTATGGTTGGAGTGTATTCTCGTAATTCATATGACCCTTGATAAATTGCAGATGTTGTGTCTTCTACATAATCCTCATTTATATAAATATCTCCTATATTTTGCTCAATATAGATTGGGCTTGTACCAGATTGTTTAACTTCTCTTTCTTGCATTATGATATTGTCAAAAATGTTTAGTCTAAATTCTATTTTGTATATCTATCTACGCACAAACCAGTAATGTTTAGTTCCATCATGTACAGTGATGATATTTATAGTTACAAAGTTAAATTATTTTTTTGTATCAGGCAAGAAATTTGAAAAAAGTCTATATGCTATTTGATGAGATATACGCCAGTTTGGACTAAGCTTAGTATACAAACAACCCTAACAACCTTGATTTTTCCATATATACAGGTAGCACTTCTGGCTTATTCTCATAAATGCATATGTTGTAAGGACAGAATATTAGGCTCATTATAAAGCTATGTGTTGAATAGTAGCTTGAGTGTACAAGCTTCGCTCTACTCCTTAGAAACTCTTTGCTACATAATATTTCAATAACTTTGTCTTTGGTTATCATCGCCAAGTTGTTTTGTTAGTTATTTGTTTTCAACTATAAGATTGAGGAAAGCTAATGATATGACCCGCTTTTATATGAACTTTCTTAATCTGAACTCATGTATAATTTGAAAAAAAGAAGTAAGTTTGTATCATTTAAGTAATAAGATGATCAGAACTGAACTTGAAATGATCCTTAAAACGATGAGATAATTACCTCCCAAAATAGAGTGATTTGCTTAATCGTGAAGTTGAAAGGTGAATAGATAGTGAGAGAAAAGAATAAAAATAAAACAACGGAATGATGAAGAAATATCTGTTACTCCTACCCATCTTAATTTTATTTGGCTGCAGAAATAATCCAAATACAAAGGAAAATAATTCTGATAACAACGATTCGACTAAGGTGCTTAATACGGAGAACAAAACCTCTTTGCCTTTAGCAATTCAACAACAGTTGGGCATATCGGAAGATATGATATTACCTTTCGATTCATTAAGTATGGATTCGCTGCTACAAGAATATAAAAAAGATTTGGCTTCGTTCAAAGAGTCTGAAGGCGATGATTATGAAGAACCAGAGTGGTTTCCAAATAATGAGAAGTACATAAAGACTTTAATTCCTTATGCTTTTAATGATTTGATAAAGCGAGGATTTGTGCCTGTGTCTGCAATTCAATTTCAGAATAAACTAAAAATATTGGGCCTGGAGATGCAAGAAAGGAAGAAAGTGCCAATAATCAATGAGACGAAACACTATTTTTCTATGCCAACTCTTGGGGCTGGGTGGTATGATGAGGTTGCTAAAGATGGTATAGATAAAAAGGAACTTAATTATATTAGATATGGAATTTCAAATAATATATATGTAAAAGGATACAATTTTATTTTGCCTACAACAGATTTTACGGATTACGTTAAAGAAAAGAAGCATAATGTAGTATTTAGTTTAAACGACGAAATAGTGCATCTTAATAAGTTCTTCTTAAACGATGATAAAGCCAGTTTTGCATGGTTGCAACGAAATAGACCAGGCGCTATAATCAATTTTCTTAAGACTTATGGTTACGACACGAACGAAGAAATTAATAATGTTGTTCTGGCGGATATATTAAATAGATATGACCAAGACGGAAGTGTATCTGGTATGTTAGACACTTTCATACGTAAAATATTTTATAACAAACCACATATGGAGCTTAGAGAAGGCTTATTAAAGTCTCTTCTGCGCTTACCAGTAAATGAAAAGAATAGTTTATGGTTAGCAATGCTTGATAATTATATAGAATTCCTCATTAAAGATGGAACCAAAGACACTTATGCTTGGTATTTCGACTTTAC
>ERZ773051.1275-NODE-1275-length-14148-cov-17.022352_pt1 | contig 14148 bp, 11 predicted proteins | sample MGYA00580631_ERZ773051 | MGnify/ENA primary metagenome ERZ773051 (study PRJEB29015, sample SAMEA2738137) | human oral metagenome | biome: human oral; feature: human-associated habitat; material: saliva | place: China | collected 2204 ...
CCTCCCTTCGGGGGAGGGGAAGGGGGAGGGGCCAGCTGGGGAAGGGGGAGGGGCCTGTTCTTCTCTGCGTGCTCTCCCTGTTCGCTGAAAGGCTTCTGTTCATCTGTGAAAATCTGTGAGAAATAGAATACCCAATAGATTTCCTTTATTCATGAAAAAACCTGACAAAAACGCACAAGAAATCCCTTACGGATATAGAATGATATAATTAAAAACCTAAATTGCAACTAACAAGAAATCAATCACTTATAGACTCGAAGCAAGAAGAGCCTTAGTTAGTATCAAGAAGGGCGTCTTCAAGGGGCAAGAAGAGCATGTTCTCGAACGTTGAAGGGCATGTTCTTGAAGCATGAAGGGCATATACTGGATTCAAGTATGGCGAAAACTCTTTACATATTCGTGGGGAATAAGCATGGAGTGTCGCCTCTTCTTTTCCAAAGAAAAAGGGATACTGCCTCGGCAATATCCCTTAGTAAAGATTTTATTAGCAAAGTTTATTGGGACAGACGATAGACGGCTGTCCCGTTGTATCTATTGATTACTTATAAAGAACCATCGTTTGCCTGACGTACCATCTCAGAGGATGCATAGAGGTAGACCTCTACACGGCGGTTAGCCTGGCTGATAGTCTTGTTCTCAATAGGGTTCGCACTACCGAAGCCCTGTACTGAACGGATCTGACGACTGCTCACTCCGCGACCTTTCAGATAGGATGACACGGCTTCAGCACGACGCTGTGACAATGGGACATTAATGTTGTCATTACCTGAAGCGTCGGTGTAGCCCTGTATAGCAACGTCACAGTTAGAGTTGCGTTGCATGAGGGAAGCAAACTTCGTGAGGTCGTTCTTGGCCGAAGCACTTAGGTTTGAACCATTCAGAGGGAAGAGAATACCTGAGTCGAAGGTAACCTTCACGCAGTCTAATCCATTCGCATCAGTAACCTTATCGACACGTGCATTAGGCAACTGCTGCGATGCCTCGCGTGCTACCTTGTCCATGTGACGACCGATGAGGGCTCCCGCTCCTGCACCAACAGCGCCACCAATGGCTGCACCAATAGCTGTACTCTTACCGTTACGACCTATTATTTGACCGACGATGCCGCCCAATGCTGCACCAGCACCGCCACCGATTAATGAACCAGTACCTTGTTTTGTCTGACAACTTACGACAGTGAGGAGACACATTCCTGCTGCCATCATCTTCATATTCTTCATAATCAAACGTATTAAATGACTATTATCTTTTACCTTATTCAGCATGGTCAACAACCGTGCCTTAATTCATTTTAATTCATGCAAAGTTAAACAAATATATGCCATAGGGCCCTTATTGCCAACAATTTTTTGTATTTTTGCAGAAAATAAGCCAACTCGGCAAATAGAAACAAGCTTCGTTTGCACTCATTTGCATTATTTTCGCAATAGATAGACTGGTCGGAGTAGATGGGAGAAAACCTCCCGTAGGCTCGCTTATCCCAGTTGTATCTGTGTGCAAAGTTAGTGTTTCACGCCATAATGGCAAAAGGGAAACACCTATAACAACGTGGGAAATCCCCTAAAAGGGTAAAGTAAAAGAATAGAATAAAGTATTTATGGCAAAAGAACTGAAAGAACTTACCAAGAGAGCCGACAACTACTCTCAATGGTACAATGACTTAGTAATAAAGGCAGACTTGATTGAACAGTCTGCTGTACGTGGTTGTATGGTTATCAAACCATACGGTTATGCTATCTGGGAGAAGATACAAGCGCAGCTTGATAAGATGTTTAAGGAGACCGGAGTACAGAATGCTTACTTCCCAATGTTAATCCCTAAGAGCTTTCTCTCACGTGAGGCTGAACACGTGAAGGGCTTTGCCAAGGAGTGTGCCGTGGTTACTCACTACCGCTTGAAGGCTACTGAAGATGGCAACGCCGTACAGGTAGACCCTAATGCGAAGCTCGAGGAAGAACTGATCATACGCCCTACAAGTGAGACAATCATCTGGAACACCTATAAAAACTGGATACATTCATGGCGCGATCTACCGTTGATGTGCAACCAGTGGTGTAATGTGATGCGTTGGGAGATGCGCACTCGTCCATTCCTTCGCACGTCTGAGTTCCTCTGGCAGGAGGGTCACACCGCTCACGCAACACGTGAGGAGGCTGAGAAGGAGGCACAGACGATGTTGCGTGTCTATGCTGATTTCGCTGAGAAATGGCTCGCTGTTCCTGTCGTACAGGGCGTTAAGAGCGAGACAGAACGCTTTGCGGGTGCATTGGATACCTATACCATCGAGGCCATGATGCAGGATGGTAAGGCCCTTCAGAGTGGTACTTCTCACTTCTTGGGACAGAACTTTGCAAAGTCATTCGACGTCACCTTCCTTAATAAGGAGAACAAGCCAGAGTATGTATGGGCCACTTCATGGGGTGTTAGTACTCGATTGATTGGTGCGCTCATCATGACCCACTCTGACGATAACGGTCTCGTTCTCCCTCCGAAGATTGCACCTATTCAGGTGGTTATCGTACCTATCTTCAAGGGTGAAGAGCAGTTGAAGGAACTGACAGCCAAGCTGCAACCAGTCATCGACCAGCTCCGTGAGTTGGGAATCACCGTCAAGTATGACGATACCGATAATAAGCGTCCAGGCTTCAAGTTCGCTGACTATGAGCTTAAGGGTGTACCTGTACGTCTTGCTATGGGTGGTCGTGACTTAGAGAACAACACCATTGAGGTGATGCGTCGTGATACGCTTGAGAAAGAAAGCCTAAGTTTTGATGGCATCGTAGAGCACATCAAGAACCTTCTCGACGACATTCAAGCTAATATCTTTAAGAAGGCCAAGGAATTCCGCGACGCTCATATCTATGAGTGTGAGAACTATGACGAGTTCAAGGAGAGAGTGAAGGACGGTGGTTTCTTCCTCTGTCACTGGGACGGAACAGAGGCGACTGAAGCGAAGATAAAGGAAGACACGCAGGCAACCATCCGTTGTGTCCCTTATATGTTCGAGCAGACTCCAGGCGTCGACATGGTTAGCGGCAAGCCTGCTAAGTATCGTGTCATCATCGCAAGGTCATATTAATAAACGAAAACTGGCATTGTCGAGGGTCTTTATAGCCCTCGGTAATGCCAGTCTTTGCTTTTGAGAGGATGGCAGGAAGGCCTATCGAGCCTATCAGCCCTTGTATTCATAGCAACTAACTTAAACATTATCAATTATGAAAAAGTCACTTCTTACTTTTGTTTTCCTCCTTGCTCTGACAGCATTAAACGCTCAGACACTCATCAAGGCTAAGTTTCAGAAAGGCGAACAAGCTACTTATTCGACTGTGTCGGAAACGAAGATCTCAACACCTATGGGCGGTGGCGACCAGTCGGTCAAGACGAGTAGTAACACCGTCATTACCGTGAAGGAGGCCAATGCGGATGGGTATGTTATTGAATTGATAACCAAGGACATTAAGACTGAAGGCGACCAGTCTACAGCCTTGCAGACGAGGAACATGCTGAGTCAATACCTCGGTAATGTTCCTATGCGAGTAAAGACTGATGCCAACGGAAAGGTGACCGACATCCTAAACTTTGAGGAGGTGCAGGCCAGTGTGAGCAAGCTTGTGATGGTGTTCATCGACTCTATCTATAAAGCAAAGCCTCAGTTAGAGCAGGGCCTGCCTAAGTATAAGATGGCGATGTCGCTCAACAACATGCTAACCAAGCAGACTTTCATTGAGACAATGGAACATTCAACCTTCTTCAACCTCTTTGGTAAGACGCTAAAGACAGGTGATAAAGAGGATGTCAATCAGCAAGGAATAAAGTCAATCGTCACCTATGAGGTTACTAAGGAGCCTAACGAGCTTGTCATCATAGGTAAGACACAGAACAACATGAGCGAAGACGACGTGAAAGGCTTCCTCATTGACAAGATGAAACTGATGGGTTCTGACGAGTCGATGATAGCTAAGTTCGAGCAAGGATGGTTGATGATGAAGAAGATGGGACTAACGAAAATGGACGGTAGCGGTACGATTACGACCCATCTCCTCCCTTCTGGCTGGGCCACAGAGTATGGTTCTTCTATCAAGTCAAAGGTGATGGGCGCCGTAATGACTACTAACTCCGTGTCTAAATTAGTAGAACATAGCTGGAAGTAATCCGCTTCCTCAGACGCTATATATAATATAATAAGGTGGTGAAGGCTGTCTCATCGCCACCTCCCCTTCGCTCCTTTCCACGGTGTGGATAGGTGTGTGGGAGTGGTGTGTGGGCTTTTTTGCTACACATATCTTCGCTCCTTTCTATTATGTGGATAGGTGTGCGGGCGTGGTGTGTGGGCTTTTTTCGCTTCCTTTCCCTTAGTCATTTCCTCTCATTAGTGGTGTTTTCTATTCTCCTTTATGAGCTGTTGATGATTGAAGAAAGGTAATTGTCCCCTTTCTTCGACGAGCCAATCAGGTCGTAAAAAATCATTACATCGAATAAAGTTAATCACCCTCATGAGGCAGGCGTAGCATCTTCCACAGTCAACGCTATAACCTCCACGAAATCAGAACGTTATAAACAGCGTTTAAGGACATGCCCTTCTTGCATCAAGAGGGGCATGTTCTTGCTCCATGAAAGGCATGTTCTCGAATGTTGAAGGGCATCTTCTTCGTTCAAGAAGAGCGTTTCTTCGAAAAGAGACGGATATGAGTTGTGAAATATCCTGACATTTTCTGTTTGCTTGATTAGCGTATCTTTTTCACAGAGAACTATTCTTTCTCTCATAGAACTCACAGTGGCCCCTCCCCCAACCCCTCCCCCATAGGGAGGGGCGTAGTATGTGAGGTTACCCCTACAAGACTGCCATTAAGGGACATAACGAAGCCTACATCCTTTTTATAGGGGTATCTCGGTGATTACGCCCCTCCCTTTTGGGGAGGGGAGGGGGGAGGGGCCTCTTCCTCACATGGGTATTTCGGTGATCACTCCCCTTCCCTCCGGGGGAGGGGTCGGGGGAGGGGCCGCTTCTTTTCGTTCGATAGTTCCAGTGCACAGGGTAGTCCCACATCATTCGTTATAGAGTCTTTTTCTTCCGTTGAAATAATCCTGTGTCGTCAAGAAAATATCTTACAGTCTCCATACGAACTTTGGGATTAACGACACCTCCTATGATATCACCATTCTCATCAATCTCAACAAGGGTCTTATGATATTTATGTAACGTTATTACAAAGTCATTTGTTATGGTGAAATCATTATAATACATGATTTCAGAAATGAACCGACTGTCTAATAAGAGTCTGTCAATAAGTTTATTATCCTTATATGAGTTTATCTGAATATTAAGAAAGTCAATATCGCTTTCTCCCGTGTAGTTGTATATAATTATTCTACAGACTATATCCTTATATACAATAGTTTTTATGGTATAATATGGTATCTTTTCTTCTGATTTGACATCAAATATGTTTTCTTTGATACCATTACATAGTTGGTCATTAGGCATAAAAACAGCCATTGGCAATGAGTCTGTATTGCAACAAACATACTTCACAGAGTCAGGAGTCATTTGGTAATATTGTTCAGCATCCTTAGAAGTGAACATATTTTTCTCATTATGGACGCTGATCTCTCTCTCCTTTTCTTTCGCAGCATAGCAATTGTAGAAGGAGAACAGGATTAGCAAAACAAATAATATATTATTCCTCATTCCTTTATGATATTTAAGTTGGGTCAATATCCTTGTAAATGTAATTGATGATGATGGTTAGGGTGTTTCTTAGTATGGGGTAGATCATATATGTTTCCACCTATCTTATAAGGCCAACCTAATAAACTTTTCCAACCAAATTTATATAATGCTTCATTCCATGCAATTTGCCTTTTGATATCATGTTCGTGTGGAGTAGCGGAGAGGTTAGTATCTTTCCACTTCTATCTTTACGTAAATATCTTATATCATCATTCTTTTCATTTAGATGTGAAGAGCTTACTACTGGCGAACCATCAGACATACTGAACCCATTACAAACAATATCATCAAAGCAGACCTCTAACATTCCACCTAAAAGGCTTGCCCATGTTTGCTCATTCGCATAGGTTCTTTGTGATTTTATCGTTAGTTTATAATGCTTATGTTCATTTCTATTTAACGTCCTGTACACATCTTAAATCGATAAGATTAACAGTCCCGTTTTTCGCTCCATACACTTTTGTAGGTTTAATACTCGCAAAGCCAATTTCATATTTCTGTCCCTTTTCATCATGATAGATATACTTGTATTTATCCTCATATCCTTTCTGTATTGCTCTCGGAATATGTTTTTCTATTCTTCCATCCCAATAGATGTGATTTGTGACGATGCTTGGAACGATAGCTGTAATGGCTACCCTTCCCACTGCCTGCGGTGATGTTATTCTAATTTGTGCCATATTTTCATCTTTTTTAGTTCAACTTTGCCGATAATTACCATTCCTTTTTCATCCGTTTATCCGGAACAAGAAACATAATAAACTCCCTCATCTGTTACTTTCTCAAAGCAAAATTCTATGGTTTCACCCACATTGTAATTACCAAGAACTATATAGACATTTGCAGCTTCAACTACAAAGAACTTCCTACATTTCTATTCATTCAGATTTAGCCATTACGCATCATTGATGGTGTATGCCAAGGTCTGCCACGCCTTCTTTCATCTACATGGGTTCCTGCGGGCCCTTATTCCACCTTCATAGTAATCTACGTTCTATATTGAGTCGCCTATTGATAGACATTTCCATTGGTGAGATCTGAACGTAAGTGGTCATTTCTTCTCCGCAATGGGACTTTCCTCCGTCTTCACCCTCAGCTCCAAAATGATATTATTGGAGGGGTTATTCATCTGTAAAAGACTACTTTGAGAAATCATCTCGGCCAACAGATAGTTCAAAAACAATAGTTGGACAGTCTGACATCATAGCTTTGACCATTAAATATCAGTGATGATTATAGACATAGGTCCTGTTTATTAGGTTTTTGCAAAGATAGATTTTTCTTTCTGAAAAGCAAAGACACAAGAGAATAAATTATGGATCATACGGATTTAGGAGTAATAATTGGATGGGAACATGACTTGAGACATCCCAACCGATAAGTCCCGCACGAGTCCAAAGTAGTATCTGCTCATTCTGTGTCCACTGTGAGAGATAAAACACCCAACGAGTCTCTTGCATTCTTTTTCTCACAGAATTACACAGATGAATAGGTTTCATAAACCTACATAGATAGTGGCCTCTCCCCCAACTTATCCCCAAAAGGGATGGGCGTTATATGTGAGGTTACCCCTACAAGATAGTGGCCCCTCCCCCAACCCCTCCCCCGCAGGGAGGGGCGTGGTATGTGAGGTTACCCCTACAAGACAGCCAGTAAGATAATAGAACGAGGCGACATCCACCTCATAGGGGTATCTCGGTGATCACTCCCCTTCCCTCTGGGGGAGGGGTCGGGGGAGGGGCCGCTATCTTTCTGCCCTTTGTGTGTTCTGTTCATCTGTGTAAATCTGTGAGAATATAACGCACCCACTCGATGAGATAAGGCCTATGAGACTCGCTGGGGAGTTCCTTCTTTCACGAAGGATATTTCTTTCTCTCACAGAACTCACAGATTTAACAGACCCTTTTTGCACACAGTTTCGAACTCACAGAACGCCTCCGGCATACAGATTTCACAGAGCGTTATAGCTAAAGGTGGGTGTTGGGTGATGAGTGGTAGGTGTTGATGATTAGCCTTGGTGGGTGTTGGGTGATAATTGTTAGATGTTGATGAATTGCTGTAGCGTTGTTAGGATAACCCCACAATCCCATCACGATGCAAACCGCGAGGTAGGGGTAGCCTCGGTAATCACTCCCCTCTCCATTCGGAGAGGGGCTGGGGGGTGAGGCCTCTGTTGGCTGTAACGTTTTGTGAAATCGGTTGACTTAATGTCTCTGTGGAATGCTGTGTGTTCTGTTCTTCTGTGTCTTTCTGTGAGAGCTTAATATTTCCATGAGAGTCTTATATTCCTCTCTCTTACATTGTATTACAGAATTTTGTGCACAAAACGAGTTCACAAAATGAGTTCCCCTCACCCTTTTCTCCTCTTCACCCTTTTACTGTTTGTCAATATTTTTACTCCTCTCAATCTTCCCATGCGCTTCTCTTGATTTAAGAACATGCCTTTCAACGTTCGAGAATATGCCTTTCTTGCGTATTGAAGGGGCCTTTCTTGTATCAAGAGGGGCGTCCTCTTCATTACTCTGTGTAATTGTTTGATTTCTTGTGAGTTATATGCTCATTTCTTCGAGATAATTACATCGCTCATTGAAGTGGCTTTTATCGAATTATTGTAATTATTCTTTCCGCTTTTGTAAGTTGTTTGATTGTAAGCGAATCGGTTTTATAACTACTCGATTGAGGTACATGCACGTCTTATTTAGTTTATTATTTTTCATGGTTAAGTATTCATTTTTGTTATCGTTCAGCTTTCTTTCTTTCGCCGCACATTCCCGATTTTTGTCTGCGTGAATACCGCCCAAGAATGATCCTATACATATCTAACGAGCGTAAAACACTCTTTCTGTTGTGTAAAAGATAATCCATCATTATACGGGTCATCACATTGTTCTGTTTATTTAAGTATTTTTGTTCCTCCCACAGTCCTTTAGTCTCTGTGATTTCTGTCACCTTTAGGGTTCTGTGCAACTCCTCTGTAAATTCTGTTTATTTGTGAACTTCGAGAGAAATGAATATTTCCACGAGAGTCTTGTATTCTTCTCTTTCACAGAGAAACATGCTTTTTTGTATCTATGTGGTCTCCTCAATTGCTTCTTTAGACACACGATTACGCAGAAAAATATTGCTAACTACGGTCTATATCACGTTGCATACTTTGTTAAAGATAAATCATTATTATCCGAATTGTCTCACCTTTCTATTTATTTAGGCATGTACATTCCTCCCACAGTCCTTTAGTTTCTGTGATTTTTGTTCCCTTTAGGGTTCTGTACAAGCCCTCTGTAAATTTTGTTCATTTGTGAACTCTGTGAAAGAAGGAACTCTTCAGCGCTTTTTTTTGTATATTATCTCATAAAATAATTACTCGTTTCTGTCTCGTCAATTAGTACAGATTTTTGTGCATTCAAAGAACTCACATAGGTATTTAGAGTTATTCTGTCCCCTCTTTAAGTTGCCTTTTTCTTATCCATCCCATCCGTTACTACTGTTCCCTCTGTTATTCTGTCTCTTTTTTAAGCAGCCCTTTCCCTATCCATCCCACCCGTTACAACTTGTTTCCTCTGTTATTCTGTCTCATCTTACCCTGTCCGTTCTCCACCCCACTCAGACTATCGTTACTGTTCCCTTTGTTACTTTGTCTCCTCTTACTCTGTCCCTTTTTCACTTTTTTGTCGCACTTTCTCATCGTTGCTTTTCCTTGTTATTTCTTGTCTACGAAAGCATATTTTCGTCAAGTGTTGACCTTATTTTTTTGCTCTATTCTATTCCTATTGTCTATTACAAAACCATCTATTTATGTCTTTATCTGTACATATTTTCATGTTATTATCTAAGTATATAAAAATACTTTTAGTCCTTTAATGATTTGCTTGTTTACTTACTTTGTTTTTACTTTTGCTTTTTATTTATGTAAGTAGACTTTTGTTTTATTGTTTAATAATATAAATCACTATATATATAAGTATAGATTATTGTATTTAATGATTTATGTTCAGTAAATATATAAATACGTAATAGTATATATAATGCAATGTTTAATTAACTATATAAATACATATTACCTTGCAAAATATAGTCTTCGTTTGTATTAAATATATAAACATATAAACAAATATACGCTTTTCTTATGTACACAATATTACTCGTTACGTCGTTTTTTTTACGTTCCTTTTTACACATTTGTTTTTGTTCTTTCTTCATAATTTAGGTGTTTTTTCTTTTCAACAGGCTCCGAGTTATTTCTCCACCATCCCCTACTTTTATTTTTGTCGTCCTACGTTTTGACTCTTTTTAGGGTTTCATCGCTCCACTTTACGCATTTACTGTAATTTGGAGAGGGATCTCTTAGTAACTGTTCTAAAGCGTTTTTGTTTCTTTCCGTCCGTTTCCTACGTTTTTTACAGTATATTCCTTGTAAATAGTTGAATATAAGAATTGTATATATCTATCTAAATCACTATTTATATCTTTATTTCTTTCTTTGATTAAACGATATGTGTTTTGTTCTACATGTTTGTTTGCTAATTCCCTCGTTACAGTTTTTATTTTCGATTTAGTTCGATGAAATCGCTTAAAATTGCTGTTTTTCTTTGTTAGAATCTTGTGTTTGTACGATCACTTTGCATAGTTTTTTTTAGAAATAATTAGTTATTACTCTCTGATTTAGAGTATTCTGTATTTTTATATATTCATCTATATATGTGAATGTATTTTTACCCCATTCTATCGCTAATCTAACCCTCTCGTTTTACTTTGGTCTTACATTCTTATAGTCTCTTTGTTCTCAGTTCTCATCATTCGGAATGCTCATAACTCGTGAAGGAGGATTTCCCTTTATTCTCTTATGATACCCTCTTTTTTCCTTAAATACGTATATAACTGTTTCTTTATTTATGTATATGACTGATTATACTATTATACATGTAATTAAATATATATCTATTTCAGTTGCAGGATATATGTTTGTAAACACGTAAATATATAAATATACTATAAGTAATGAATATCTTTTTGAGTATTCTCTAATGTGTTGTTATCTTTTAATCGATAGTTTTATATATTTATTAGATGTGTAACTACATAAATATATATAAAGATTAAGACTTAAAAGGCTATTTATTTTATTGTATTTATGCCTACTTGTTTTTTTATTTTTCTCATTAAAAATGTTTAGATGTATTTGTTTCTTTCAATAATTAGGCGTATATTTGCAAGTATAAAAATATAACCACATCATTATGTGTGTATTTGTTTGAATCTATTTTAATATAATTATATATGAAATTAGGTACTTTTTCGGTTTCATCTAAGGCGGGTGAAGTACTGAATTGGAGTATGGGTTTATACCTTGCTTTTAGTGGTCTCAGTTTTATAGACAACTGGACGTCGGCCCCCAATGAGGGTCAGGGAATGATCACTCAGGCCTTTGCCACATTTCAGAGCAGCTCCATGATTCAAGTGATAGAGGGCGTTGCACTTCTTGCGACAAAGTTAACTATGTTGGAGGTGTTACGCAGGTGTCTGAGTCGTAACAAGCATTTCACTGCACAATTAGCGGTCATCGTTGTGATGGTCCTAACGTTTTTGATAGCTGCCGCATCCAACCTCCCTATGTTCTTATGCACGCCAGAGGAGATGAGCAGCGGGATATCGGGAGCAGCCTTAAGTAAGTTCTCAACTTTCTCAATTGCCTGTGGCCTTGTACTCTTCGTTACCAATCTCGTTCTCTGCATCCAATTAATGGTGAAATATGCTGGGAGAATCCGTCTTTACGGTGCTTCTTTGATAGGATGCGATGTGGCAATTTCGCTCGCCAACATGGTTTTCGGCTATATATATAATAATGTGGGCGGTGTTACGATGGACCAGATAACGACCTACGGTACGATTGTCTCTATCCTCAGCTTTGTCCTTGGCTTAGCACCTTACTGCCTTCTGCGTAGAACAATGGTTGCAGCAGACTAACAGAACGCTCATTATTAATAAGGTAGTAGGACCTAATTGCATTTTTGCCCCTGCCCTACCTTCATGCTGGGGAATTTTTTCTCTCACAGAAGTAGGACCTAATTGCATTTTTGCCCCTCCCCTACCCCACTCTTGATGACGTCCGATGCTGATAGTATAGGAAATCTTCAATAAAAGAGGCTCATAATTTGAGTATTTGTGGGAAGGGACACGAGTGGTTGAGAAAATTGACAAAATGAGAGGGGTTAAAGGTGGGCAGATGTGACAAAAAGTAAGAAGAACCATGCTTGATAGCTTTGTTTTGGCCTTGGATATTGGACTAATGTGCCATATTAGGCTAATAAGGCTAATAAAAAGATAGCCTACCGGCTTCTAAAAAGGTAGCCTAAAAAGTGGGAAAGAGAGGCAATAAGGCCTCAGATGGCCGTTTTTAGGGATAAAAACCATAAAAAGGAGCTTTCTTGGACCACGTTAGGCAGCATGAGCCTCGAGGTAGGCTTGGGAGATACAAAACATCGAAGAGTGACAAGACAGATATGTAATCCGATTGAAATATATATACGTAAATAGCTTAAAGAGCTAAAATATAAATATTCGAAAGCATAGATACGTAAATAGATAAGTACGGGAAAAAGTAAAAACATAAATATATAAACAATGAAGAATAAGAAGATCGTTTTCGCAAATCAGAAGGGTGGAGTAGGGAAGAGCACGTTGTGTATACTCTTTGCCAACTATCTTGCTGCAAAGGGTAGGGACGTTTGTATCATTGATACCGACTTGCAGAAGACTATTCTGATGCAACGTCGGAAGGACAAGCTCATCTACGAGGGCGAAGAAGAGCCTTACAATGTGCAGGACTTCGACGTGACAGATGTTGAGACTATGCAGTCATTGGTTGATTCAGCTTCTCAGGTAGAGGGCTACGTACTATTCGACTCACCTGGTAACATCAGCGAAGACGGTTTAGCACCACTCTTCGTGGGGGCCGACTACATCGTCTGTCCTTACGAATACGAGGACAAGGCGCTGGACTCAACGGGCGTCTTTGTGCAGGTGCTTAACGTGCTGCGCGAGCATAACCCACAGATGTCAGCCAAGCTCTTCTTCGTCCCCAACCGCATCGACCCACGTATCGGTACGGCTGAGGAGCAGGAGATGTGGCGGCGAACAGATGAGGTGTTTGGCAATTTCGGACTTGTCACACCCGTCGTCAATAGCCGTGCAACACTGAAGCGCACAAACACCTTCGAGCTGCTAGGTACGCAACGCGACGCTGTTAAAAAGGCGTTTGATTATATGCTGAGGAGGATGAAATAAAAACCTCCCCCCAGCCCCCTCCGAAAGAGGGGGAGTGCCTAACGGGATGAAGTTGGATAAAACAGGTTAGATAAACGAGATCTAATAACGCAGATTAGATAAATGATGTCTAAGAAAGCAGGTTAGATAAATAAAATCCAATAAGGTTGTTTGGACAAATGTAGTTAGACAATACTAATCGAAAAAGACTTCGTGAGGGTGCGATAGGGGAGAGAGGATGACGAAAGGACGTATCAAAAGAAGGAAATGATAAGTCCACGTTTATATATAACAAAGTAAAAACAAAGAAACAAAGATACAATGGCTAAGAAGAAGAAAACAATGGTGGTGATGCCAGGTGCGATGACCGACTTGGCGCATAGGGTACAGAAAGGACCACGACCAAATCCTACTACTAATTCAGAAGAGACGGCGATGGATGAGCAGGAAGCAAACGAACCTGTACAGTATGATACGAACAACGTTGAGCAGGAGGTGCATACACAGGTTGAGGAACAGCAGCCAGAGGAGTATGCTGAAGCTATTGCAGATGTTGATGAGCCAGCGACAGCACCTACGACGCCTGCAAGTCCTTTCCGTCGGGTAGAGCCTAAGCAGGAAGCAGTCGACCGCAAGGACCGTACCGCACCGGCAGCGAAGAAGCTACCAAAGGCTGAAGGCCGACAGCTCGCACGTGAGTATTCACTCGCAAAGGATAGCGGTGAGGACAGTTGGCAGATTTTCCTCGACCTGGCACGCGACTATAAGGCACGCGACTCACGTCTGGCCACGGTCTATATCGACTCCGATCTCAAGGGTGTCCTCGACCGTCTGAAGTCTGCTACGAGTGTGAAGCTCCCTTCAACAGCCCTACTGAGTGCCATCGTTGCCCGCTTCGTCTTCGAACACGAGAAGGATATTAAGAACGCGATATTTGGTGAGAGCTTACTGTAAGAACTATAATAAAAGAACAAAACTGCAGAACAATAGTAGTCCCAACTGGCCCCACCCCCAACCCCCTCCCCCGTAGGGTTACTCTTTCTATACATCTTTTTAATATCATAATACATTGATACTCAGTAAAATACTTGCGTATGTTATGGTTTTTTAGTATCTTTGTATATGCAATTAAACAACATATTTGACTCCCTCGG
>ERZ773051.1277-NODE-1277-length-14139-cov-7.737078_pt1 | contig 14139 bp, 8 predicted proteins | sample MGYA00580631_ERZ773051 | MGnify/ENA primary metagenome ERZ773051 (study PRJEB29015, sample SAMEA2738137) | human oral metagenome | biome: human oral; feature: human-associated habitat; material: saliva | place: China | collected 2204 ...
CCCAGTATGCTTTGGCTGGTTCATACAGTGGGGCTGTCATTGGGACCGACCATGCAGCCGAAAATGTCACGGCCTTTTTCACCAAGTTTGGGGACGGCGGAGCAGATATCTTACCACTTTACCGTCTCAATAAGCGTCAAGGCAAGCAGCTTTTGGTCGCTTTAGGAGCGGATCCGGCTCTCTATGAAAAGGTGCCGACAGCTGATTTGGAAGAAGAAAAACCGGGGATTGCCGATGAAGTTGCTCTAGGCGTGACCTATAATGAAATTGACGACTATCTCGAAGGCAAGTCCGTTTCGGCTCAAGCCCAAGAAACGATCGAGTCTTGGTGGCATAAGGGCCAGCACAAACGGCATTTGCCGATTACAATTTTTGATGAATTCTGGAAGTGAGAAATTCCAGTAAATATTCTCAGTTCTAGATAGGACGTGAGATAATCCTGAAAAAGTTAGGCTTGCCTAACTTTTTTACTTGCGCTCTTTTTTTAAAGTTCTATAATAGATGTATAATGACAAGGAGGATTCTATGAATTCATTAAAACAAGATTTTACAGATAAGTTGTACGCTGCTTATGAGGTTAACCCCAAGTATGCGGCAATGGAAAATGCTATTAGCCACAATGGGCTCTTGACTTCTTTGGAAAAACGGACTGCTGCTGTAGAAAATGCACCTGTTTTCTCATTGGATCTCACCAAAGACAAGGTCAGCGATCAGAAGGCTTCTGGCCGTTGCTGGATGTTTGCAGCCCTCAATACTTTCCGCCACAAGATGATTGCAGGTTTCCAATTGGAGGATTTTGAGCTATCTCAGGCTCATACCTTCTTTTGGGATAAGTATGAAAAATCTAACTGGTTTTTGGAGCAGGTTTTGGCAACAGCTGACCAAGAATTGACTAGCCGCAAGGTCAAGTTCCTCTTAGATACGCCTCAGCAGGATGGCGGTCAGTGGGATATGGTCGTGGCGCTTTTTGAGAAATACGGCGTCGTGCCTAAGTCAGTTTATCCAGAGTCAATTTCATCCAGCAATAGCCGTGAGCTCAATCAATTGCTCAATAAACTCTTGCGTCAGGATGCGCAAATCTTGCGTGAGCTGGCCCTGAATGGTGCGGATGAAGCTAGTCTACAAGCTAAGAAAGAAGCTTTGCTGCAGGAAATTTTCAACTTTTTAGCGATGTCGTTGGGCTTACCGCCTCGGAAGTTTGACTTTGCATATCGAGATAAGGACGGCAACTACCATAGGGAAGCTGATTTGACTCCGCAGGCCTTTTACCAAAAATATGTAGACCTCAAACTGGATGACTATGTGTCAATTATCAATGCGCCAACAGCGGATAAACCTTATGGCAAGTCTTACACGGTCGAGATGTTGGGCAATGTAGTCGGTAGTAAACCTGTTCGCTATTTGAATGTAGAAATGAAACGTCTCAAGGAATTAGCTATAGCTCAGATGCAGGCTGGTGAGACTGTTTGGTTTGGCTCTGATGTGGGTCAGTCCAGCAATCGCAAGGCTGGTATCATGGAAGCAGGTATGCATGATTTAACCTCTAGCATGGATATCCAATTGACCCAAGATAAGGCAGGTCGTCTTGATTATAGCGAAAGCCTCATGACTCATGCCATGGTACTGGCTGGAGTAGACTTGGATGAAAAGGGTCAAGCTAAAAAATGGAAAGTAGAAAATTCTTGGGGCGAAAAGGTTGGAGATAAGGGATACTTTGTCGCTAGCGACGCTTGGATGGATGAGTATACTTACCAAATTGTAGTCAGAAAAGAATTCTTGACTCCAGAAGAGTTGGCAGCCTACAATGCTGATCCAATTGTCCTAGCACCGTGGGATCCAATGGGAGCTCTTGCTAATGGCGAAATAATTTGATAGGATGAGCAATTGCAGAAAGCTATTGATTTATTTAAACATAAAAAAGATTGGAATTTAGAAATCCAATCTTTTTTAGTTTAACGATGTTCAGCTCCTTGGTTAGAACTAGTTGAGCTGCTGGTTGTTCCAGAACTTGTTGAACTTGTTTGGGAACTAGAGTTGGTGCTACTATGTTCTTCGCTAGATTCGCTCGTACTTTGACTTGAAGATTCTGAGCTTGACTCAGAGGTGGAGCTTGAAGATGATTGGGTATAAGCGCGGCTGTAAGTAGAAGTACCATTGAGATAGAGATAGGATCCGCTACGGAAAAGTCCGCTTGGTGGAGTCCAGTCTTCATTGCTATAGCCTGTCAGATAGAGCATCATAGAGCGGTAAACATCGGTTGCTACCTTAACTCCATCGTCTAAAACAGGAGTGAGGCGATTTGAGTAACCAGTCCAAACAGCCATAGAGTACTGTGGAGTGTAGCCAACAAATAGCTCGTCTGGTGTGACAATGCTAGAACTGTAGTAAGGTTTTGTCAACTTCTCTAGCTCATCATCTGTATAGTTGGAAGTACCAGTTTTACCTGCTTGATAGACTCCTGGGATTGCAGCATTGGTACCAGTTCTAGACTGAAGAACGGTCTTCATCATGTCTGTCATCATGTATGCTGTCGTTTCCTTCATGGCTTTTGAACCACCATTTGAAAAGACTTTTTCTGTACCGTCGCTAAAGACAACTCGGTTTACATATTGTGGTTTGTAATATGTACCGCCATTAGCAAAGGCAGCGTAGGCAGCAGCCATTTTTTCGCTACTTGCTCCGTATTGGTTGCCAGATTCGCTTGTATTACTTGAAATCGCATTAGAATAATGCATTTCAGGGTAATTGATACCAAGGCCATTGAGGAACTTCAATGAATTATCTAATCCGACTGCTTCCAGCGATTTAACGGCTGGTACGTTACGGGATTCTTGGATAGCATATTGGATAGTAGTCCAGCCATAATAGCGTTTATCCCAGTTATAGATAGGAGTAGATGTTCCAGGGAAATAGTAAGGAGCATCTTGGATTGAGGCAGCAGTGGAAGTGAAAACATTGTATTCCAAGGCTGGGGCATAATCAGTGATTGGTTTCATGGTAGAACCCCAGTCGCGATTTGTTTCGACTGCTTGGTTGGTACCAAAAGAAACGTTGGAAGACTGATGGCGAGCACCCAGTTGGGCAATGACTTTCCCGTTGGTAACATCCATAACGGTTGATGCCACTTGCAATTCATCGTCTGGATAAGCAACATATTCTTCCGTGTTGTAAATATCCCACAATTTTTTCTGTGCTTCGGTATTAACGTTGGTATAAACTTCCATACCAGTCGTAAGGACATTGTAGCCAGTTTCTTCTTCGACTTGCTCAATAACTTCTTTTAAGTAGTTATCCATATAGGCAGGATAGCTAGCTGAATTTTTCAAGCTCTGTAAGCCGTCGGTCACTGGTGTATTGATAGCTTGTTCGTATTGTTCTGGTGAGATGTACTTGAGTTCATACATTTCAGATAGTACGAGATTACGACGCTGAGTGGCAGCTTCTGGATTTGTGTAAGGATCATATTGGTTAGGAGCCTGAGGCATTCCTGCAAGCAGGGCAATCTGAGGAAGGGTCAAATCTTTCAAATCTTTGCCATAGTAACTTTGGGAAGCTGTTTGCATCCCGTAATTTCCATTAGACATATAGACTTTATTGACATAGTAGGTCAGGATTTCTTGCTTGGTAGCCTTTCGCTCAAGTTGAGTTGCCAGCCATGCTTCTTGGATTTTCCGAGAAAGGGTAGCATCCGCTGAGGAAGTGGAGAAATAAGTCAATTTGATCAACTGCTGGGTTAAGGTAGATCCCCCTTGGCGTCCGCCTCCTTTCAGGTTGCTTAGGAAGGCTCCTCCTATCCGAATGAAATCAACCCCACGGTGATTAAAGAAGCGGTGATCCTCAATCGCAACGATAGCATCTACTAGTTGTGTAGGGATCTGGTCTGTTGATGCATTGACCCGCTTTTCAGAACCGAGGTCCGCAATCAGATTGTTATCGCTATCGTAAATCTTACTTGAAGTTGTTGCGACAAGGTCCTTCTCAGAGAGGGTAGGAGACTTGGAGGCATAGTATGTGAAGACAAGAACGCCAGCCACAACTCCAATGATAAAGAGAGATAAGAGGACACTTGCAAGATATTTTAAGGCCTGCAAAAGGGTTTGTTTATTCATTTGTGATACCACCTAGTAGTTTTTGTTCGATAATTTCAAGGTAAGGGATGCTTGGAAATTGTTTTGTTTCGATTAAAAATCCATGTTCTTGAATGTAAGATAAAGGGAGGGATTTTCCACCTTTATCCATCTTATAAAATGTAATTAAATAAGATGCCGGAAGTAGATAAGTCTCCCGCAAGCTGGAGAAGTGCAGTAAGACAAAGCAAATTCCTTTTTGCTGAAGGACAGCTTCCATATGTTCAATCTGGTGTAGATGGAAATTCTTTAGAGGCATAGCCGTTTTTTGCCGTGTTTCCTTAGCTTCAAAGTCAATATAATGTCCCTTAAAGACACCAGAATAATCAGTCGTGGATGCCTGTCGGAAGTAGGCCTCGACAATCTTTGCACGACTGCGTTGGGGATAGTCCACTTTGACAATCTGAATGGGTGTCGGTTTCTTATGAATGACAGCGAGCCCCCTACTCAAATAGTAGTTGTTGGATTCGTTGATCATCTTCTCAAAAGACATCCCACGATTGGCAAAGTTAACAGCCGCCTTTGAACTTGGATGGGCTAATTTACTTTTTATTTTTAGCTTGTGAGGGTAGTTGACCATAAAACTCCTTATTGGTACAATAACATCACTCTATTATATCATAAAAATATTATTTGAGGGAGAATAAATGACAAGTCTATTAATTGTAGGTTACAAGGCTTTTGAACTTGGCATTATGAATGAAAAAGACATGCGCATCAAAATCATCAAAGAGGCGGTCAGACGGGATTTACAGCGCCTGCTGGATGAAGGATTGGAGTGGCTCATCTTTACGGGAAATCTAGGTTTTGAAACTTGGGTTTTGGAAGTCGCTCGGGAATTAAGAAAAGATTATAATTTTAAGCTTGCTACGATTTTTCTTTTTGAAGATCAGGGAAAAAATTGGAACGAAGGAAATCAGGCCAAACTAGCGGATTTTAAACAAGTAGATTTCGTTAAATATGCCTATCCTAGCTATCAAAGTCCGAGTCAGTTTCGTGAATACAACCAATTTCTGCTTCAAAATACAGATGGAGCTTATCTATTTTACGATGAGGAAAATGAGACCAATCTTAAGTATCTTTACAGGGAGATGAAAAATCAAGAACAGTATTTTATCAAAAAATTAACATTTGATGACCTGAATGAGGTTGCAGAAATTTTTTCGGAAAAGTAGGGTATAAATCTTGCTTTTTATAGGTGCTTTCGTATATAATTGGATATGATAAACTAGATTGGAGCGAGAGCATGGCGAGTATTATTTATACAGCAAAAGATATTTTTGATCAAGATTTTAAGCGCGAAGTGCGAGGATATAGCAAAGCTGAAGTGGATGAATTTTTGGATGATGTGATCAAGGATTATGAAACTTATGCCGCTTTGGTAAAGGAGTTACGTGAGGAGATTACCCTTCTGAAGGAACAAGTATCTAATCAAGAAACTGCTACTCCTTCAACGCCTAGTCAGCCAGCTCCACCAACAATTGAGATGCCACAGATGGGAACAGCGACTAACTTCGATATTTTGAAACGCTTAAGCCGTTTGGAAAAGGAAGTTTTTGGCAAGCAAATTCTGGACAACGAAGAGCAATAATTTTGCAGAGTGCAATTTTTGGATAATCGCGTGAAGATTTGATATTTTCATGAGGAAAGTCCATGCTAGCACCGGCTGTGATGCTGGTAGTGTTTGTGCTAGGCGAAACAATAAGCCTAGGGACGGAGCAGTCCGTTACGGCGACTGAAAAGGCTAAGTCTTTAGATAGGTCTGAATAGGTCTGAAAGTGCCACAGTGACGTAGTTCTTTTGGAAACAGAAGAAGTGGAACGCGGTAAACCCCTCAAGCTAGCAACCCAAACTTTGGTCGGGGCATGGAGTGCGTGGAAGCGAACATAGCACTCTGACTGGAAACAGTAGACAGATGATTATCGAAGGAGATGGTACCTAGTCATTTCTGGAACAAAACATGGCTTATAGAAAATTGCACATAGGTTAGCTAGCGTATGCTAGCTTTTTGATTAAGATATAGAGCCCCTTAGACAGAAGATTGCTGCAAGGGACAAAATAGGAAAGCAAGGTTTTTCTCAAAAAGAGGAGCTAAGCAAGAACATTCTGCTTTCTAGCTGAGGCCAGTTTTTAACGGCTTGGCTCAGCGGATAGTGATAGAGTAAGAAAGAATGAAAGAAAAATTTAATTTAATTGCTACAGCGGCGGCAGGTTTGGAAGCTGTGGTCGGCCGTGAAATTCGGGATTTGGGCTTAGATTGTCAGGTTGAAAATGGTCGTGTACGCTTTAGTGGCGATGTCAAAACCATTATTCAAACCAATCTCTGGCTACGCTCGGCAGATCGGATCAAGATTGTTGTGGGCACCTTTCCAGCTAAAACATTTGAAGAACTTTTTCAAGGCGTCTTTGCTTTGGACTGGGAAAATTATCTACCTTTAGGCGCCAGATTTCCCATTTCTAAAGCTAAGTGTGTCAAGTCAAAATTGCATAATGAGCCCAGCGTTCAAGCCATTTCAAAAAAAGCAGTTGTGAAAAAACTGCAAAAGCATTATGCTCGTCCAGAGGGCGTTCCCCTGCAGGAAAATGGAGCAAAGTTTAAGATTGAAGTTTCCATTTTGAAAGATTTAGTAACGGTTATGATTGATACCAGTGGCTCTAGCTTGTTCAAACGTGGCTATCGGACAGAAAAAGGCGGAGCACCAATCAAGGAAAATATGGCAGCTGCGATTTTACTTTTGTCAAACTGGTACCCAGATAAACCCTTGATTGACCCGACTTGCGGATCAGGAACCTTCTGTATCGAAGCAGCTATGATTGGGATGAAGATGGCGCCAGGTTTACATCGTTCCTTTGCTTTTGAAGACTGGAATTGGGTAGACAAGGACTTGGTACGTCGGCTTCGGGCAGAAGCTCTGGCTCAGATTGACCAAGACATCCAGCTGGATATTTCAGGTTCCGATTTGGATGCCCGTTTGGTAGAGATTGCCAAGAAAAATGCGGAAGAAGCGGGCGTTGCTGACCAGATTCACTTTAAGCAAATGCGTCTGCAAGACCTTCATACGGACAAGATCAATGGCGTGATTATTTCCAATCCGCCTTATGGTGAGCGTTTGTTAGACGATGATGCGGTGACCAAGCTCTATCAAGAAATGGGACAAACCTTTGCTCCTTTAAAGACATGGAGTAAATTTATCTTGACCAGTGATGAGGCCTTTGAAGCCAAATATGGCAGTCAGGCGGATAAAAAGCGAAAACTTTACAATGGTACTTTAAAAGTTGATTTATATCAATATTTTGGCCAAAGGGTCAAAAGACAACTAGATTAGAAAGGAAATGCTGTGAGCAAAGAAGAAAAGATGGCAACAGAGCAAGAATCAAAAGAAACCGTTCTTGACTTAGAAGATGCGAAAGAGATGACGGTCGGTCAGGCTGCTCGGAAAAACGAGGAAGTCGAAGCTGGTGTGACCGAAGGAGACAACATCCTTGATAAATACATCAAGCAACACCGAGATGAAATCGAAGCAGGGAAATTTGAAACCCAAAAGCTGAGAATCATGGAAGAGCTGGCACAACAAAAAGAAGCTTTGATACAAGAGACCATCAAACAGCTTAAGAGTCAGTCTCAGGCGAAGGAAAATACTGCCAATGTGCCATTACCTTCGGTGCAGCCAGTGAAAGCAGAAACTGCAAACTCGGCAAATGTAGAGACTACAAAGGCTGCACAACCAGCGCTAACAGTTGCAGCTGAAGCACCAACCATCCCGGCAACAAAGCCGGTATCAAAGCCAGTTCCGACAGTATTTGAAGATGAGGACGATACTGAGACAAAGCCTTTCTACAAGAAGAAAGCCTTCCTATACTCAGCCTTAGGTCTTGTAGCGCTTGCCGCTGGAACGACTTGGTATTTTCATCAGGGGTGGGGGAGTCACAAGTCGACAACTGGTTCCAGTTCGACAGTTTCTTCTAGCAAAAAGAAATCTGCAAGCTCTAGCGAAGCTAAGAAAGAGGCTGCTAAAGAATTTGAAGACCTTTATGCCAGCTTCTTTACGGATAGTAGTCAGACAGCTATCAAAAATGACAAGTTTGGCGATTTGGATAAGCTGAAAGCTAAGTTAGATGTCTTAACTGGCAGCTCAGAATATACGGCTGCTAAGAAGAAATATGATGACCTTGTTAAGCAAATTTCAGCGATCCAAAGTGTGAATTCGCAATTCAATACGGGTGCTATCGTTGATGGTCTCTTGAAGACGGATGCCCAAGTGAAAGAAAACGCCAATCTTCCAGATGTATCGACAGGTAATAGCAAGTTGGATGAGGTCTTGAAGGCGGCTATTGCTCAAGGACGCAGTCAACAGTTGCCAGCACCGGCACCTAGTCCAACAGTGGAACCGTCAGCGCCATCAACAACACCAACAGTGCCAGCCGCACCATTAACGCCGCCAGCTGTGACTCCAGCGCCTAGTGATCCTAGTGGCATTAGAAATGCAGAAACTGGTATCGGACTACCAAGTGCAGGAGTCAACCTCCAGCGTCACCTTAGCCGTGTACCTTACAATCAAGCAGCGATTAATGATGTCAATAATCCTGCTTGGACCTTCAATCCGGGTGTCTTGGAAACAATCCTCAAGGTGTCTCGCGAGCGTGGCTATATCACAGGAGATCAGTTTATCCTTGAAAAGGTTAATATTGTCAAGGGAAATGGCTACTACAATCTCTATAAACCAGACGGTACTTATCTATTTAGTATGAACTGTAAGACAGGCTACTTTGTAGGAAATGGAGCTGGGTATGCAGAAGATTTGGATTATTAATCATCTTTCTTGCTAATCCATTTAAAATATATAAAAAAGTTAGACGGATCTGAGTCAAGTATCTCGGGTCAGCCGTCTAGCTTTTTTGTATAAATAGTTACTTATTGTTAATTCCTATAATAATCTATAATTTAAATCTCTAGGTTAATATAGACAGTTTATAATAGCTTGATTTATCAAGCTTATTTTCAATAAATAAAGATTTCAATAGATTGAATTCTTGTTTTATTTTTGTTAAAATACTAGCTGGAGCATTAGGACATCTAGCATAAAAATGTACAAAAGTGTCTATTGTTACTTTTAAACTATGGTATGCAATAAGCCAGCTTCTTTGCTAATGGTCATGAGATTAACAAAAACTGGCATGTTGGAAAAGGAAAGGAAAAGGATGTTTCGAAGTAAGAAATATAACAAAGATTTCGAGATTATTGACGAAAAGAAGCGATATAAGCTCTATAAGTCTGGGAAAAATTGGGTAAAAGCTTCAAATTCTCAACTCGATCTCTTTCGTATCGGTGGAATGGGAGAAGTTGTCTCAAGCAGCTTGTCAGATACAGAAGAGCTTGATCACGATCATCTGAGCCTCAATACTCTTGCAGGTTTAGGAGGGATACTAGCTGCTGGAGCGGCAGGCTTGATGGTGACTCAGGAGCAGTCTGTCTATGCGGATGAAACATCTGAATATACAGACAAAGCTGTTATTTCAGCTGAAGTCAAGGACAATGAGGAAGCAGCAGAAGCAAGTACCAATTCGATCATTGCTCAGGCGCAAGCAGAAATGCGAAAAGCAAAAGCAGAACAAGCCTCTGAATCAGCTTCTATTTCGGTTGAACAATCAGTCAGCGCTTCTGTCTCTACAAGTGAGTCAGTGTCTCTTAGCATCTCGACTAGCCAGTCTGTCAGTCAATCGATCAGCCAATCAGTTTCGGCTAGTAGCTCAGTTTCTATCAGCCAGTCTGTATCTGCTAGTAGTTCAGTCTTGACTAGCAAGTCAGTGAGTGCTGAGCCTGCTACAAAAGGAACAGGAAGCAAAGCACCAGCTAAGCTAGAAAGTGCCAGTAGCGCAGCTTCTCTAAAGCAGGATAAAGCCTTGGCTAGTGCATCGGCTGATAGCTCTGTCTCAGCTTCTACTTCTGCATCACTGGATATCAAGGTTAATGTTGCTGATAGCTTTGTCTCAGCTAGTGCAGGACAAGGTTTAGCTAGCGCTAGTTTGAGTAATAGTCAAGCCCTCGCAACCAGCAATAACCTAGCCGCTGGAGTAGTGGTGGACAAAAACCAAGCCCAAGGCAAGGATGCGCTCAAACAAGCTGAGAAGAGTCAAACGGTAGATAAGACCGTGACCACTTCACCAAAAGAGTCTGTCAGTGCTTCTGCTGAATTAAAAATAACTGAAATTACTGGTAAGAATAGTGTTAGTGGAGTTCAATCAACTTCTGTCACAACTAGCTTAATTGAAGCTGCTGCGGTTGCAATAGAATCTTCAGAAGTCACTGCTAAACAACAAGAAGAAAACCGTAGGAAGTTGACCAATCTTTCAGCTGAAATAGGTGACTATCTAGCAAAAGCGGTTGATTTACCAAATACGGATTCAGCTCTTGCTAAGGCCAATGCTGCAGTAACAGAAATTGAAAAAGCCCTCGCTGATCCAACTAGTGATTTAACAACAGTAGTGCAAAAAGCTACTTCAGCGCGTAATTCGATTGTCAATGCTGTGTTGGCGGCTAATTCTGGTGTGCGTGATCCACGAAATGGGACAGAAATTGCTAGAGGGGCACACTCACGTGCAGCCTCTAAACCACCTACGATTTCTATGCCATCCACTATCACAATTTATAATGATGAAGCAGTCAATAATTTTCAGATAAGGCTGAATGATGATCAAGGGATGGCTAAAATCACGGGCTCCCCATCCAATGCTATTATTACAGGTTTAAATGCACCGAACTATCCAACTAACAAGAAAGGGGTATTTGGAGATCTATATATCTATGATCAATCGGGGAGACAAATAGGTGCCCAAAGGTCATACACCATTGACATAATAGGGACAGTGGGTCGTGAAAACAGAACTTGGAAACCCTATAAGCCTGGTACCTATGTTCTGGAATATACAGTAACAGATATTCATGGTCAGACTGCGACAGCACGTACGAATTTCCATATTAAGGGATTTAATGAACGAAACAACCCAGTTAGTGGGGATACCGTTATTGTTAAGAATCCATCTTCTTTGACTGTAAGTGAACGCGATCAAGTACTTGAAAAATTTAAAGAAAAAAACCAGTCGCTTTTATCTGGTAGTGATTTTACGAAAGATGGCGTAACCGGAACGATTTCGGTAGCTGAAAATGGGAATATTACCATTACCTACCGTGATAATACTACAGCTGTTATCCCAGCTAATGTGGATGCTGTTCCAGTTCCAAGTGCGACGGTGACTCGTAATGGTCAAGCCCTGACCCCTGTAAATGGCAACTATATTGTGTACGCAGGAGATGATATTCAAATTAATTTCACTGCTACAGATAATAGCGGGCAATTATCAGAATTTAAGATCGTTTCAAATGCAGATGCAAATGGCTCAGCCCTTGGAAGTAATTTCTTTGAAGATAATAAATATGGGACGGGAACTGTAGAGCATTTAACGGGGAATATCACAGCGACTACTGCTAGTCCAGCCCGTATTACTGTAAGAGCTCATTTGAATGATAATCTAGAGTATGATAAAAATGGTAGAAATAGTTGGCAACGCAATGCAGTAGCAACGGATAAGGCTGGTAATAGTAATAGTGCAGGAAATGATTCACCGGGCAATGTCCGTATTGTGCAAGGTAGGCTGACAGATATTATGGAAGGGGTAGCACCGACTGAAACCTTCCAGGTAGAGAGTGTTTCTCAATTAAAACCTCAAGAAAAAACTCGTATATTGGCGGCTGTTGAGAAACTAAACAATAAGCAGGAAAAACGTATTGATTCCTTTACTATTAGTAACAATGGAACAGTTACCATTATCTATAAAGATAAGACTACGGATACGTTCACTGTAAAACTTTCTGATAGTGAGTATAAGAGTAGCAGTGCTTCAACTAGTCTAAGTCAAAGACAGTCAACCAGTGCCTCAGCGAGTGCATCGGTAAGCGCCAGCACTTCAGCGAGCGCATCTGCCTCAACGAGAGCATCCGTTTCTGCAAGAATGTCAGCAAGTGCGTCTGCCTCAACCAGTGCCTCAGTAAGTGCTAGTACATCAGCGAGTGCGTCGGCTTCAACGAGCGCCAGCCGTTCAGTTTCTGCTAGCCAGAGCTTGTCTACTTCCTTGCGCAATAGCCAATCGGCATCGATGAGCGCCAGCCGCTCGGTTTCAGCGAGCAATAGTGTTTCGGCCTCAGTAAGCGGTAGTCAGTCTGTCTCAGCGAGTCAGAGCGCTGCTTCATTGAGCTTGAGCCAATCCATCTCACTAAGTAATAGTGCTTCAGCGTCCTTGAGCTTGAGCCGGTCAGTTTCACTAAGTAAGAGCGCTTCAGCTTCACTGAGTGGTAGTCAATCCGTCTCATTGAGCAATAGTGCTTCAGCATCGTTGAGCTTGAGTCGGTCAGTTTCATTAAGTAAGAGCGCCTCCGCTTCACTGAGTGGTAGTCAATCCGCCTCATTGAGTAATAGTGCTTCAGCATCGTTGAGCTTGAGTCAGTCAGTTTCATTAAGTAATAGCGCTTCAGCGTCATTGAGTGGTAGCCAGTCCGTCTCACTAAGTAAGAGTGCTTCAGCTTCACTGAGTCTGAGCCAATCAGTTTCCTTGAGCAAGAGTGTCTCAGTTTCGCTGAGTGCCAGCCGTTCTCTTTCAGCGAGCAATAGTGTTTCGAACTCGGTGAGTGCGAGCCAGTCTGTGTCAACTAGCCAAAGTGCAGCCTCATTGAGCGCCAGTCAATCAGTCTCAGTGAGTGCAAGTGCTTCAGCATCCGTAAGCGCAAGTGCCTCTGCATCAGTAAGCGCGAGCCAGTCTGTTTCAGCAAGCGAAAGCGCCTCAACTTCAGTAAGTGCTAGCCAATCTGTCTCAGTAAGTGCGAGCACATCTGCGTCAGTGAGCGCAAGCCAATCAGTCTCAGCGAGCGAAAGTGCTTCGGTTTCAGTAAGTGCGAGCACATCTGCGTCAGTGAGCGCAAGTCAATCAGTCTCAGCGAGCGCGAGCACTTCAGCTTCTGTAAGTGGTAGCCAATCTGTCTCAATGAGCGAGAGCACCTCAACTTCAGTAAGTGCTAGCCAATCAGTCTCAGTAAGTGCAAGCACTTCAGCATCCGTAAGCGCAAGTCAGTCTGTTTCAGCAAGCGCAAGTGCTTCGGTTTCAGTAAGCAGTAGCGAATCTGTTTCAGTAAGTGCGAGCACTTCGGCCTCAGTAAGCGTTAGCCAATCAGTCTCAGTAAGCGAATCCGCTTCAGAGTCAGTAAGCACAAGCCAATCTGTTTCAGCAAGCGCAAGTGCTTCAGTTTCAGTAAGCTCTAGTCAGTCTGTCTCAGTAAGCGAATCCGCTTCAGCGTCAGTGAGCGCCAGCCAATCTGTCTCAGTAAGTGCAAGTGCTTCGGCCTCAGTAAGCGCAAGTGAGTCTGTCTCAGCAAGCGAGAGTGCTTCAGTTTCAGTAAGCTCTAGTCAGTCAGTTTCAGTGAGTGAGAGTGCTTCAGCATCCGTAAGCACAAGCCAGTCAGTCTCAGTAAGTGCGAGCACATCTGCATCCGTAAGCACAAGCCAATCTGTTTCGGCAAGTGCGAGCACCTCAGCGTCAGTGAGCCAGAGCCAGTCTGTTTCAACAAGCGCAAGTGCTTCAGTTTCAGTAAGCAGTAGCGAATCAGTCTCAGTAAGTGAGAGCACCTCTGCGTCAGTGAGCGCAAGCCAATCTGTTTCAGCAAGCGCGAGTGCATCAGCTTCAGTAAGTCAGAGTCAATCTGTTTCAGCAAGTGCGAGCACCTCAGCATCAGTAAGTCAGAGTCAATCAGTCTCATCAAGTGCAAGTACATCTGCATCCGTAAGCATGAGTCAATCAGTCTCAGCGAGCGCGAGCACCTCTGCGTCAGTGAGCGCAAGTCAATCAGTCTCAGTGAGTGCAAGTGCTTCAGCATCATTGAGCTTGAGCCAGTCAGTTTCAACAAGTGAATCAGCTTCAGCATCAGTAAGCCTGAGCCAGTCAGTCTCAGCAAGCACAAGCACTTCAG
>ERZ773051.1282-NODE-1282-length-14097-cov-8.296895_pt1 | contig 14097 bp, 10 predicted proteins | sample MGYA00580631_ERZ773051 | MGnify/ENA primary metagenome ERZ773051 (study PRJEB29015, sample SAMEA2738137) | human oral metagenome | biome: human oral; feature: human-associated habitat; material: saliva | place: China | collected 2204 ...
TTGGTAGGTGAAGATAGCAACCACACCAAGGACATCTGCTCCTTCACGTTTCGCAGCGGCAACAGCATCCAAGACAGATCCACCAGTAGAAATCAAATCTTCAACCACAACCATCTTTTGACCTTGCGGTACACGGCCTTCGATTTGGTTTCCAGCACCATGATCTTTTGGTTTGCTACGGATGTAAGCAAAAGGAAGGTTCATCTTGTCGGCAATAATGGCTCCATGAGGAATCCCCGCAGTTGCTGTCCCAGCAATCACTTCTACTTCAGGGAAAGCTTCCTTGATTTTGTTCACAAAGCCATTTTCAATTAAGGTACGAGTTTCTGGATAAGCAAGGGTCACGCGGTTATCCGTATAAATAGGGGACTTGATCCCTGAAGCCCAAGTAAAAGGTTCCTCTGGTTTCAAATAAACGGCTTCAATTTTTAGAAGATGGCTGGCAATATCTTTAGCTAATGACATGATAACTCCTTTTTACGATTTTAATCGAATACGAATTAAATCAGAAATAGATTCAAACAATAACAGTATAAGTTAGTGAATGCGTTAGGGGAGGTCCCATCGGACTTTTCAGAGTTCCGACACTTCATTGGAAGAAACAATAATTATCTCTTCTGAAATTTGGTTAACTCGTTAGGGAAGATCCTATCGGACTTTTTAGAATTCCGACACTTCGTTGAAAGAAACGATAATTTTCTTTCAACGAAGTTAGTGAATAGTTTAGGGAAGGCCCTATAGGGCTTCCCGTAGAAGGTCTTAGAAGCACAGCTTCTTAGACCTTCTTAACTATTCCACTGTCTCTTAATCTCATGGTAAGCATCCCATGGATTTTCTGCTTGGATGATAGGACGTCCAACGACAATGTAGTCTGAACCGATGGCGTGGGCTTCTTGTGGGGTCATGACCCGTTTTTGGTCACCAATTTCTGCTCCCGCAGGACGGATACCTGGGGTTACACAAACAAACTCTTCTGATGTAGCCTTCTTGATCAAATCAACTTCATGAGCTGAACAAACAACGCCGTCCAAACCAGCTTCTTGCGCCTTACGAGCATAATTGACTACTGATTCTTGGACAGTGCTTTGGATGTTTTGGCAATCACGCATGTCTTCTTCACTGGTAGAAGTCAACTGAGTAACCGCCACCAACTTGGCCCCTGGCCCAAGTGCTTTTTTAGCTTCGCGCATCATCTCTACACCGCCGGCCGCATGAACTGTCACCATATCCACACCAAAGGTGCCAAGGACAGACATAGCTGACTTAACCGTATTTGGGATGTCGTGCAATTTTAGGTCCAAGAAAATACTGTGGCCACGACCTTTCAGATAGTGGACAATTTCTGGTCCAACTGCATAGAAAAATTCCATTCCGATTTTTACAAAAAGTTTTTCATCTTCTGGGAAATGTTCTAAAAAGTTTTTTACATCTTCAAAAGCTGGAAAGTCAAGGGCGATGATGGGACGTTCTTCACGCATGGGTTTCTCCTTTTTATGGGTGACATTTTTTCCACAAAAAAACCTTGCCCGAGGCAAGGTTACACGAAAATTAGGTAGTTTCTACCCTGATTCACCGTCTAGACCTTAGGAGCCTCTCTGGACTGCTTTAAAGGTTTTTCTACATTGTAGTACGATATTAAAGAAAAGTCAAGAAATAATCATAAAACGTTCGGATTCAGTCCGTCTTTTTCCTATTTCGACTAGGTACCTTCTCGAACATATTAAATTCTTGACAAATAATCAATTTTCCTGTAAGATATTAGCTATGCTGAGTAAGGGGTTGTTAAAGTTGTTACTTACTCAGTAGCCTGTTGGGGTTGTAGCCAACAGGCATTTTTTGTTATCTGATGGTCCTTATATTAGATTGTCCCGGACATGTTTTCGTAAATTCTCCAAGCTATCAACACCGTATTTATCCATAACTTGTGGCAGGTCTTCGATAATCGTTGGACAAGCATAAGGATTGGTGAAATTGGCAGTGCCAACACCAATCGCAGAAGCACCAGCAATCATCATTTCAATCGCCGCTTCTGCTGAGTCCACGCCACCCATTCCAATGATTGGAAGGTTAGTGGATTGAGCGACTTGACGAATTAACTTTAAGGCCACAGGGAAGATAGCTGGTCCTGACATCCCTCCAGTACCATTGGCAATGATGGGCTTGCCAGTCTTTAGGTCAAAGCGCATCCCGACCAAAGTGTTAATCATGGTCAAGCCACTAGCACCCGCATCTTCTGCAGCCTTGGCTACCTGGGTGATATCTGCTACGCTCGGGGTCAGCTTGACATAGACGGGGACAGACGAAGCCTCTACTGCTGCTTTCACGGCTGCATAGGCCAACTCAGGAACCTGACCGATTAAGAGGCCATTATTTCCATGATCCACATTGGGACAAGAGATATTAAGCTCGATGGCCTTGACATTTCGTGCCTGGGAAATCTTCCGCGATACTGTCGCATACTCTTCGTTGGAGAAGCCAGCTACGTTGGCGATAATCGGTAGCTCTGGATAATGCAGGGCCAACCAAGGTAGTTTCTCTGCTAGGACCACATCTACACCTGGATTTTGGAGACCGATGGCATTGAGCATCCCTGCAGGTGTTTCGGCAACACGTGGCGTCGGATTTCCAAAACGAGCCTCAGCTGTCGTTGCCTTGATCATAATGGATCCTAATAAGTCCAGGTCATAGTATTTGGCATATTCTTGGCCAAACCCAAAACAACCGGAAGCAGGAATAATGGGATTTTTTAAGTCTAATCCTGGTAAGGATATAGCTAATCGATTACTAGTCATACTTTCCCTCCTACATCACAATCGTACCAGTTTCAAAGACTGGACCATCTTCACACACGCGCTTATTAGCAGCTTGGCTTGCATTTTCCAAATGCACCACACAGGCATAGCAAGCTCCCATCCCACATGCCATACGGGACTCCATTGAGATATAGGCCCGAGGGTGGTCATAGAACTTGCTGTCGACATACTTGAGCATTCCAGGGGCTCCACAGGAATAAACCGCATCGATATCCTCATTCAGTGTTTCCACTACAGTTGACACATTGCCTTGGATTCCATAGGAACCATCGTCAGTTGTGATAGTGACTTGCCCATACTGTTTCAACTCTTCTTCAAGGATAACCGCTTCTTTAGTAGCAAATCCAAGGACAGAATGGACTTCTACTCCTTGCTCATGTAGCTGTTTAGCCACTTGGACCAAGGGAGGCACTCCAATCCCGCCACCGATGATTAATGCACGCGCCCCTTGACCAAGACCTTTTAGGTCAAAGCCATTCCCTTGAGGACCCATGACACTAAGGAAACTACCAATAGGCAACTGAGAAAAGATGGCCGTTCCGCCTCCTTCTACCCGATAAATGAGGCGACAGGTATGGCTGTCTGGATCAATCTCTGAGATAGAAATTGGACGACGAAGGAGCTTAGAGTCATCCGGTACACGGATATGGAGAAATTGTCCAGCTAGCATCTGCTCAACCATTTGCCCCTTCAAGACCATTGAAAAAATCCGTGGCGCAATTTCTTCTTGAGCGATTAACTCCATGTCTTCCATCATGATTTTTCCAAACCGTTTTTTACAGCTGTCACTGACCATTGGTTTCCTCTTCTTTCTTCCAGCAAAAAAGACCTCGCAAAAGCAAGGTCCTACAAATGATCAGCTAGACTCCGTCCGCTGATCTTTTTTCTGTCTTTCCTTGCAGGCCTCTCTGGACCCCTTAAAGGTTAAATTTGTCTCATTATATCGCGCTACTAGATGCTTGTCAAGTAGAAATCGACGACTTAAGAAGCTTTCTTGGGATCAAAATCCTCTGGGATCGGTTTGATGTATTGCAAGGCGATGCGGTTCTCAGGCTTGCGATCAACTAGATAAAGAACTAGTAAAAAGATCCATTCCAGGGGTTTCATCAGGTAGTAGATCAGGTCCATAGCCCATTTCTTCTTGATATGTTTAGCAAAAGGATAACCATAGCGGTCATAGTTGCGACGCAAGAACCGATGGAAACGTGGAGTCTTCTCTTCTAAGACTTGCTCAAAGGCATTGGCAATACAGAGCTGGCGATTGACGATGACAGGATGACCGTGCCGGACTCCCATTCGTTGGGGCTTAACGACTTTTTCATGGCCACCAGCCGCAACCGTACAGAGATAGTGCTCATCAATGATGAGATTCTGAGGAGGGATCTTTTCTGAGAAGGTCCAATCCGCCGTATTAGTCCAGGCCTTGACCAAGCTATCAGGTCGCTGACCAAAGAGCATGAGAACCATGACCAATACCGCTAATAAAGGTAGGGCAAAGACAACTGCCAACCAAGGCCAGTGTTTGGATTGGTTGAGAATGGTGTGAAAGCGATGGAGAATTGGATTGTCATAGACCCTATTTGGATCAGCCTCTCCCTCCCATTCCTTCATCCTAGTCCTTAAGAGACTAATAGAATAGACCAAGCAAAAGAGAGTATGACAACCAATAACTTGCACCTGGATGTCAAATATGACTACTAACACCAATCCCATCAATATCCCACTGATACAGAAGACATTCAAAATTGGAGGCAAGGAATTGGCATCTCGGTAAGAATAGATGACCAGAGCTAAGAAAGAGACAAGAGCCAAAGTAAAAATCGTGGGGAGAGCCTCCGTCCAAATCATGGTATGCTTCTGCTCATTGATGAGCTGCTGGGTCCAATCATAACTCGTCAAATCTTTTACCAGATAGATCAGGAAGAATTCTAGGATACTGCCAAAGACTCCTATCCAAAGGATCACAAAGTACTTGCGATTGTTGACCCTTCGTTTAATTTTTTCCTCTTCCTTCTCGTCATAAATACCGACTAGCTCCTTTTCCAAGGTCTGGGCCTGTATCGTAGACCATCTAGAAATAACATACAGAATCACAAAAATATTGGGAACAAAATAACTAACCCCTAGGGCATGAAAAAGAATTGTAACACTGTAAACTGCAACTCCAAAAATAGCATTCCAGAAACCCAAAGATTGGATATTTCCTGGCAAGCTCCCGACAATTAGAAAAGCAGACAAACTAAGAAATATCAGGAAGTTGGTCATAAAGTTCATCTTTAATACACTGGCTAAAAATTTAGTCTCCAGTTCCTGGTTCCATTTTTTGTACCAGTAGGCAATTCTTTTCATAAGGCCTCCAAAACTAATCTTTTCCATCATTCTATCAAGGTGTTATTAATCCTTCAATTCTAAACTTGATTTATAGGCAAAAATCCTTCTCTGGACCGATACCAGCTAGGATTTTCTGTGAAAAGTATGTTAAAATATAAGCATGAGAATCCAACAATTACATTACATTATCAAAATCGTCGAAACAGGCTCTATGAATGAAGCGTCCAAGCAACTCTTCATCACCCAGCCAAGTTTGTCTAATGCTGTGCGGGACTTGGAAAAAGAAATGGGGATTGACATCTTCATCCGTAATCCCAAAGGTATCACTCTGACCAAGGATGGGATGGAGTTCCTTTCTTATGCCCGTCAAGTCGTGGAGCAGACCCAACTCTTAGAAGAACGCTATAAAAATCCAGTAGCCAATCGGGAGCTCTTTAGCGTATCATCCCAGCACTATGCCTTCGTGGTCGAAGCCTTCGTCTCTCTCCTCAAGAAAAGCGATATGGAGAAATACGAGCTCTTCCTTCGGGAGACTAGAACCTGGGAAATTATCGATGACGTCAAGAACTTCCGAAGTGAGATTGGTGTCCTCTTCCTGAATGGGTACAACCGGGATGTCCTCTCAAAAATGCTGGATGATAGCCACCTCAAGGCAACCCACCTCTTCACTGCTCAACCTCACATCTTCGTCAGCAAGACCAACCCATTGGCTAACAAAGATGTAGTCAAGCTAGAAGATCTAGAAGACTTCCCTTATCTCAGCTATGACCAAGGGACCCACAACTCCTTCTACTTCTCAGAAGAGATCCTATCCCAAGAGCATCACAAAAAATCTATCGTGGTCAGCGACCGTGCCACCCTCTTTAATCTCTTGATTGGTTTGGATGGTTATACCATTGCGACAGGGATTTTGAACAGCAACCTCAACGGAGACAATATCGTTTCCATCCCACTGGATATTGATGACCCAATTGAACTGGTCTATATCCAGCATGAGAAAACCAGCCTATCTAAGATGGGCGAACGCTTTATTGACTATCTCCTAGAAGAAGTTCAGTTTGATAGTTGATACTCTTCGAAAATCTCTTCAAACCACGTCAGCTTCCATCTGCAACCTCAAAGCAGTGCTTTGAGCAACCTGTGGCTAGCTTCCTAGTTTGCTCTTTGATTTTCATTGAGTATGAGAATCACTCTAAATCGAATAACCTAAAAACCTCAAGAACCAGGAATAAAATCTAGTTCTTGAGGTTTTTAGTTTTTACAATCCGTGTCTGTAATTAAATGCATGTGCTTCAATTTCTTCGATAGTATCTGGGAAACGTTGCACTAATCTAGCTTTTAATAATTTTTTCAAACTTGCTTGTGGTGTCAATTCTCCCACTTCTAAAGCATGTCTTATATACTCCCTAATTTTCCAGTATTGTTTAGCGTCTTCTATCAATAATCTTTGAAATTTTTTAGGTCGTGCAAATATCAACCTAACTACAAAAACAAACGCTGAAAATCCTAATACCGAACCAATATCTGATAAGCCGATTGGAACACTTAATAACAAGACGATAAAAGCTGTAAATAATGGATGTCTTTTAATAAAGTTCACTAGTTTCTCACCATTAAATTCCTTTGTTAAATATTGAACATCCTTTTGTAATACGGAAATATTTATTCCACTAGCTTTCTCAGGGAAAGGGTAGTGTTTAGCTCTTAAATGACCATCGACTTCTAAATGACACAAATCTTCACGTACAATTGGGTCAAAAAATCTAGCTTGATAATTTTTAAACTTTGTAGCTGCTCTCTCCTCAGCTGCTGACAATGTTTTTTGGATACCTATTTTTGTTGCTGCATGTCCTAGTGTTAAACCAGAACTAACTTTTAGTGAGTCTGTAAATAATCCCATTTTTTCATTTTCCTTTTCTTTTTTCCTTATTTTACCCACTTACCTAAGCCATCTACTTGGTAACCATCTGGAGTACGTTCGCTAACTGCCATCTTACCATTTGACTTGAGATAGTAGTCGCCTACCCATGTGTTACGAGCATAGCTGCCTTCTGATGTCAGGTAATAGTAAGATTGGTAGCTGCTATCATAAATCCACTCACTCTTAGCCATTTTACCATCTGATTTAAGGTAGTAACTTCCAGCCCAGGCATTACGTGCATAGCTACCCTCTGCTGTCAAGTAATAGTATGATTTATAGTTATTGTCATAAATCCACTCGCTCTTAGCCATGTAGCCACCTGACTTGAGATAGTAGTTACCTGACCAAGCATTCTGAACAAAGTTACCTGAAGCATTTAGGTAGAAGTATGAATTGTACTGAATATCAAAAATCCATTGATTGACGACTTTAACACCAGCTTTATAGTAAGAAGAACCTGACCAGCTAGTTTGACCTGAGTTAGAGTTAGTGGTTTGTTTTTGAGTTCCAGTAGCTTTTGGTGTCTCTACCTTCTTAATAGGATAATATTCCTTATCTGATATTCTAAAAATTTCTGAACGTCCAAAATAACGTTTTCCAAAATCATCTACACTATATATATCTAAATAATAATTGCCATCCTCTACTAGAAGTAAATTAATACCCGACTGTAATCTATTCTTACCATCAAATTTACCAAAATAATGCGATTCAGTCAAAGTTCCAGTACTCTCATTAACTATATCAAAATAAAGAGAAGTGCTATCATTAACGTTGGAACTTCTTTGTAGGTCAACTAAAAGAGTAGCTGATGTAGAACCTCCCGCTGTCGGTATCAAGGTGATTTTCAAAGGATTTTGAGTATCCTTGACACTCATATCTGTTAAGGCGTGAACCTCCATTGGTTTAGAAGTCATAAGCCCCACTGATAACAACGAACCTGCTAATAAAGAACTAACTAATATTTTTTTATTTTTCATGATTTAAATTTCCTTTTCTCATCCTTATCCTACCCACTCACCGTTGGCATTGACCATATAGCCATCTGGTGTAGTGGTGTTTACTGCTAGAGCTCCTGAACTGTAGGCGTAGTACCATTTACCAGAAACTGTAAACCAGCCTGTTTTCATAGAACCTGACTGGTCAAGATAATACCATGAGCCATTATCTTTAACCCAACCTGTAGCCATTGTACCTGACTTGTTCAGGTAATACCATGTACCGTTATCTTTGACCCAACCTGTAGCCATTGAACCTGAGTTGTTCAAGTAATACCATGAGCTACCAGTTTTGACCCATCCAGTTTGCATCCAACCTACTTGGTCAAAGTAGTACCATTTATCCTTGATTTGTTCCCAACCGTTGGTTGTATATGAACCGTCAGCATGTTTGTACCACCAACGACCAGATGATTCAATCCAGTTACCAGCTTGTGAGTCTTCTACTTTCTTGAGTTCTGTATCTGTTTTCTTCTTCGCTTGTTTCCCTGCAAGATACTCCAGATACCAATCTGATAAATTGTAGTCGTCCTTGCTTTCAGCCTTAACCAACTTATCAAACTCTTCTTGGATTTCAGCTAATTTAGCTTGTTCAGCTTGCAATTTAGCTGTAATTGCATCCAATTTATCTTGTGCCAATTTTGCAGCAGATTTTGCTTGAGTCAATTTTGTTTCTAAATCAGCTACTTTTGCTTGCACATCTGCAAGATTCTTATCTGCGTTTAGATAAGCACTCAATTCTGTTGCAATTGCTTTAGCATCTGATACCAATTTGTCTTTTTCTTCATGTAGTTTCGCTTGTTCAGTTTGAAGTGCAGTCAACTTGTTTTGTTCAGCTTGCAATTTTGCTTGTGCATTTGTAAGAGCAGTTTCAGCATCTTTTTGGGCAGTTTTGGCTGTAGCTAGGTCAGCTTTAGCTGTTTCAAGAGCAGTTTCTTTTTCTGCTTGGCTTCTTGAGAAGTTTTCAACAGCTTTTTCAGCAGTTGCTTTACGTTCTTCTGCATTTTTCAAAGCAAGGTTTGCTAATTGCAAGTTCTTTTCAGCAACTTCTGTTTGAAGTGGACTAGCTGTTTTGCTTGCCAATTCTTTTTCAGCGTCTGTTTTAGCTTCAAGTGCAGAAGCATATTTGCGTGAAGTGGCTGCCAATTCTGCTTTAGCATTTGTAAGTGCAGTTTGAATTTTAGCAAGTTCATCTTTTACTTTTTTGAGATTTTTATTTAAATATTCTTCAATTCTATAAATTTTGTCAATAAAAGGTCGAGAGACATTATTTACATATTGAATTGTTTCAAAATACATAAGCCGTTGAGTAATATTTCGTACTTTTTTATCATCATCAATAGCTTTGTTGATAGCATTATTGATGATTGCTTTATATTTATCCGTAGTAATACCATCAGCCAATGTAACTGTTCCATTGGTATCTTTTTTTAAATATTCATACTTAGTATATGTGCTTAATGGTGGGTTAGGTGAGATAACGGGTAAAATTTTTAAGTGAGGATGACTTATCACCATAGTTGCTGAATTTGAGCCATTGTCAAATACAAATTTAGCTAAAGGTACATTATGTAACTCTTCATACTTTTTAATTTCAGCATCCATAGCGTTTAGTTTATTCTGTTTTTCAGGATCTACTTTTTTCGTTCTAATATACTCATTTTGAGAATCAATGAAAAAATTATCATATTCTTGCAGAAGATATGCATAGTTTAAATCATTATACAAATATTCTTTTGCTTTTTTTATACTATTACGCATATCTTCTAAACTACTATGTACAGTTTCAAACATGCTTTTCGCATTTTGACTATAAATTATTTTATCTTTTAATGTATTATAGAATGAGTGAGTGAAAAATGCTCCTCCTTTATTATTTTGATAAATTCCCATTAAAACATTTGGACTATTAAATAAATTTTTATAATGACCAAAACTAGAGTGTGCATCAAGAAATGCAAATGATAACATGCTATCTGTAAAGTTATTGCTCAGGTCATTAAACGAATAACTTGACTTTGATAACGATGTAAATTTACGAGTATTCTCTGCAAAAGCTCCTGTTTGTTGAAGCTCTTCGTTTGTCCCTAATATATGGGCTGGTATCTCAGAAATTGCTTTATTTTTATTGTCATCGCTATTAACATAACGATTCCAAATATCCATAACTTTAAAACCTGATTCAATATTTGCTTCTGTAATTTGATTAATAGGTTTGACACCTAATAATTTTCTAAAAGCATTCAACTTTGATGAAAATACGATATTTAATGCCTTATAATCTTCCTTAGATAAGATTAATTTTCCATCAGTTATAGTATAATTTCTATTAAAAATCTCATCACCAACTAGTTTTCTAACTAAATTTTGTGATTTTTCATCTTTGTATAACTGATACATTTGATTAAGCAAATTTAAACTAGCGTATGTTTGTGCTTCTTGATATTTATTATTTTGAACTAGTTCCGCAAACTTTTTCATATGCATGGAAAGTGTAGAAGTCTGTTCTTTAAAGTAAAGTTTTCCTGTTTCATCATTTATTTCTGATAATAGAGCCATTGCATATTTTTCTTCTAAAGATAATTTACTATCATCAGTATCAACAGAATTTTCAGCTAGGTCAACTTCATGTTTAAGGGAAGCTGCTTTTTCTTGGATGGAATCAACTTTGTTTTGGTCGGCGTCCATCATTTCTTTAGCTAGTTTCAAGGCGTCATTTTTGACATTCACATTGTTCTCAGCTTGTTTAATGGCATCTGCGCGGTTGCTATCTGCTTTCTTAGCAGTTTCGACAGCTGTTGTTGCGCTTGAGATATTCGCATTTGCTTGTTCAATGTCTTTTTCAGCTTGGGCAAGTGAGGCTTTAGCTTCGCCAAGTCCTGAACCATTTAGCGCGTCTTCAGCTGATTTTACATTCGCTTCTTTAGCGGTTACTGTTTTATCAGCTTCAGCTTTTTTACTTGTTGCGCTTGCAACGTTAGCTGTTTCAGTTGCTACAGTCTCAGTTTGAGCTTTAATCGCTTCAGTAGACGCTTCAGTTGCTTTTTGATTGGCTTCTTGAGCTTTTACATTTGCGTCTTGTTTTGCTTTTGTAGCAGTGATATTTTCTTCTGTAGCATTTGCTTTAACAGCTTCCGCTGACTTCAAGTCCTCTTTAGCGCTTGTCAAAGCAGTTTCAGTAATTGTAACAGCTTGGTTAGCAGAAGTAGCTTCAGCTTTTGCTGTTTCACTCTCAGCTTCAACTTGCTTAACAGTAGACGCTTGAGCATCAAGAGCAGGTTTGACATCAGAAGATTTCTTCACTTCTGGTTTTGCATCAGCTACAGGTTTAGAAATAAGAGCTGGTTCATTGACAGTGTCAGCAGGTACTGGTGTTGCTTGAGCTTCTTGTGCAAATGCAGTTCCACCAACTGATGCAAGCGCAATAGCTGTTGAAGTTGTGAGGGTTTTCAGTTTCTTCATCATTTTCTCCTTTGATGGCTGATAGAATAGGATTGAGTGGTAAGTCAATCCTTGTTATACTAGTATAACAAGCCTAATTTTTAGCTATTCTTTCCCTTATCATACCATAATAGATATTTAAATTTTTCGGCATTTAAACTATAGTTTCAATGTTATTTAAAAAATCCAAAAATAGCATAGAATTCTAATATTTTGTAACTATAGTTTTGTTTTCTCTATTTTTTCTCTAAATTTTTGTATAATAGTTTTAGAAGTATGTAAGGAGATTATTTATGGAAAATCTATACCCATTTGGAGCTACATTTAAGTACCTGCGCGAAGCACGAGGACTTAGCCTAAAGGAAGCCGCCTCAGATATCGTATCACCACAGTTCCTTAGTCAATTTGAGAAAGGAGACAAAGGAATTTCACTTGAAAACTTTGCCAAACTGTTAATTGTTATCGGAGTTGAATGGAATGATTTTGTTGTCGCCTATGCAAATAAAGGTGGAGATTGTTTAGAATTACCTGCTATTGAATTTGGCAAACATGTGGTCCATGAAGAAGATATCCTCACTTATATTGAAGAATACGAAAAATTATTTGATGTCTACCTAAAAGACAATCCACTTCAAGCAGAAATGATTTTTAAATCTATTAAATTAAGACATTATCCAACCATAGCAAAGAGTCCAGAAACTGTTGCCAGAATTCAAAACATTATCAATCATTTAATGAAATCGGATGTCTTTAATAGTATCGAACTTGAAATTTATCGCGTCATCGTCAATCATTCTCCTATGGAACTTATTGACCATATGAGCAAACAATTACTACTTATGTACAAAGAAAGTGCTAATACTGACACCTACATCCGTATTTTAAATGCTCTCACTTTCTCCGTAAAATATTTCTCTGAACTGGGTTACTATCAAAAGGCTGATGATATTATTAAAAAAATTAAATCACTTCAGACCTTCGAACGAGGCTACCTGGCTATTCCCCTCATGTTCCTAGAAGTTGAACATGTTTACAATCAATTTAGATGGAATAAACCTGAGGCTATTCCCTTAGCAAAAAATTTATTTAATTATCTTCAAAGCGCAAAATTTATTGATCAGCAATACTACTCTAATTTTATCAACGCCTTCACTTATCATTGCCATGCATTAAATAAGACTGGAATTGATTTATTCTAATCATCAAAAAAGTTGCTCCATTTTAGGAACAACTTTTTTATTTATAATTAAAAGTTTCCCCTGCCAACTTATCAGCTAGCTTGGGAAAGAGACTATAAAACTTATGGGCTAGGTTCAATAAAACAGGAAGATTGAGTTCTCGTTTATTTTTTCCTATAATCTTGACAATCTTTTTAGCCACTGCATCTGGTTCTAGCAGGAAACGATCAACCGACTTAAGATAAGTCCCATCTGGGTCGGCCTGGTCAAAAAATCCTGTGCGGAATGGACCTGGATTGACTGTTGTCACATAGACACCATAGGGCATGAGTTCAAGGCGCAGAGCATTTGAAAAACCAATGGCCGCAAACTTGGTCGCTGAGTAGAGACTGGACTTGCCAGTAGCGATTAAACCTGCCATGCTGACGATATTGATGATATGACCTTTTCGACTTTCCTTCATTCGAGACGCAAGACGTCGAGATAGATTCATCAGGGCAAAGGTATTGACCTCAAACATCTGGTGAATATCTTGGTCGGAAATCTGGTCAAATTCCTCAAAAATCCCGTAACCAGCGTTGTTTATCAAGACATCAATCTTGCCATAACGGAGATAGAGGTCAGTTACCAGAGTTTCTAAGGCTGAGTCATCGGTAATATCGATTTCAATCAATTCTGCATGAGGATGATTTTCGTAGAGTTGAGCTAATTTTTCCTTATTTCTACCTAACAAAATCAGTTGGTCATTTTGCAAGAGTTTGACCATTTCTTGGGCTAGGCCACCGCTAGCTCCGGTAATTAGAATAGTAGGCATACTTATCCTTTCCCAATCTTTTAGATTTCCACTTCTTCCAAGTCTTTGACCACATGGACATTTTCAAAAATGCTAGCAGCGTCTTTTTTGAGCTTGCTGATATCTTTTGAGAGAAAACGAGCACTGATGTGGTTGAGCAAGAGGCGTTTGGCACCTGCTTCTACTGCTACTTGTGCAGCTTGCATATTAGTAGAGTGGCCATGGTTACGAGCAATTTTTTCATCACCCTTGCCATAAGTCGATTCATGGACCAGGACATCAGCATTGATAGCTAGACGCACACTGGCACTAGTTTTACGAGTATCACCAAGAATAGTGATAATTTTACCTGGACGGGGAGCTGAGATATAGTCAGCTGCCTTGATTTCAGTACCGTCTTCCAAAACAACATCCTGACCGTTTTTTATTTTTCCAAAAAGTGGGCCAAATGGGACACCAGCTACCTTGAGTTTTTCAGCATCCAGCGTTCCTTCCAAGTCCTTTTGAATGACACGGTAACCAACACAGAAAATAGTATGATCCAGCTCCTCTGCATACACCGTGAATTTATCGGTCTCAAGGATTTTTCCTAAAGAATCTTGGTCAAACTCATGAAAATGAA
>ERZ773051.1283-NODE-1283-length-14094-cov-5.876701_pt1 | contig 14094 bp, 11 predicted proteins | sample MGYA00580631_ERZ773051 | MGnify/ENA primary metagenome ERZ773051 (study PRJEB29015, sample SAMEA2738137) | human oral metagenome | biome: human oral; feature: human-associated habitat; material: saliva | place: China | collected 2204 ...
GGAAAGAGTGAGACATCAGTTAGCCTGTGCTAACTGTATGTTAGCAAACACTAACCCTCCTGTCAACAAAGATTATCAATTTTTTTAAAATTTTCTCCTATAGATCATTCCGATTATAAATTTTATCAATCATTTATGAACTTTTCGCACAGAATTACCTATTATTTAGATATAGAGAATATATTTAATATCTCTTATATTTTTATATATTAAAATCACTTTCAAAATCATAATAATCTGTCCAAAGCTCACATTGTGCCATAACAGTCTGAACAGCGTCCTCCATACCTTCAGGTGGATACTTATGTTTCTTTAATAGCTTTTTAATAAGCATACGCATTTTCGCTCTTGCTGAATCGCGTTTCTGCCAGTCAATTGTTTTATTATTGCGTAAAGTATCTGCTAATTCTTTTGTGATTGCTATTAGCTCTTCATTCCTGTAAAAATCGTGAATTGCTTGTGGTTTTGTTAACGCATCATAAAACGCAAGTTCATCACTTGTGAGACCCAATTTGTCTCCTTCTTTATTTGCAGCAGCAATCTCTCTAGCTAGTTTTAGCATTTCTTCAATTACTTCTTCATTTGTTAACATTCCATTAAGATATGAATTAACAGCTTTCTGCATAATCTCACTAAACTTTTCTGATTTTACAATATTTGTTCGACGATATACATAAACCTGTTCTGCAATCAACTTTTTCAAAAGTTCAACCGCAAGATTTTTTTCTTTCATTTTTGCGACTTCTTGGAGAAATTTTGGATCAAACAAAGAGAATTCCTCTTTTATATCCGAAAATAAATTTATTACTCCATCACTTTTAATACTTTGTTTTAAAAGCTCGCTTATTCTTGCATTCATTTCTGGTAAAGAAATCTTTTTACCTAATCCAGTATTGGTTAGTCGAAGGACAAGTACCCTTACAGCTTCAAAGAAGGCCGCTTCAAATCTATCATCCTCATCAACCAAGGAAGAGCATAATGAAAGTGCTTGATGAAGTATAAGAGCCTCTTTTACAAAAGAATCCTTATCATCAACTTTTTCTCTTCCTATTATGAAATTGACAGCGCCGCTAATGATTTTGGCTCTTTCAAAATCTGTACCATTTCTAAAAATCGTATAATCATACCCATAAAACTTATCGCGACAAACCTCCAATTTTTCCAGGAATTTAGGATATGCAACTTTTGCAACATCGGTATTTCCATAATTCTTTTTATCACGAGAAGTATAGTCATTCATTGCTTGTTTCAAAGCTGTGGCAATCCCTACATAATCAACTATTAACCCGCCTTCTTTATCGCGGAATACACGATTAACACGAGCAATCGCTTGCATTAGATTATGTCCAACCATTGGTTTATAAACATACATTGTTGCTAGTGAAGGTACATCAAAACCCGTTAACCACATATCAACTACAATCGCAATTTTTAATTGGCTATTATTATCCTTAAACTTCTTTGCCAATTCATCTTTATGGTGCTTATTACCAATAATTTTTCTCCACTCTTCCGGATCATTATTTCCAGAAGTCATCACAACACCAACTTTTTCTGTCCAATTCGGTCTGAGTTCTAATATTCTCTTATATATTTTCATGGCAATTGAACGAGAATAGGCTACAATCATCGCCTTACCAGTAAGCAAGTTCTCACGATTATCTTCATAATGCTCAAGGATATCACAAACAAGAGAATTTATAGTTTTTTCATTCCCAAGTACAGCTTCAATCTTCCCAAGATCTCTTTTGCTCTTTTCAATGACTTCATCATCTGCATTCAGAGCCATTAGATCATACTCTTTATCAATTAATTTCAATGTAGTTTCATCTAAGTTTAATTTAATGACACGACTTTCGTAATATACAGGGCGAGTTGCGCCGTCTTCAACCGCTTGCGTCATGTCGTATATATCAATATAATCGCCGAAGACCTCACGAGTGCTGCGATCTTTTGCTGAGATAGGTGTTCCTGTAAACCCAATATATGTAGCATTTGGAAGCGTATTACGAATAATTCTTGCTGTTCCAATTATACGTTTTGCCACTTCATCTCCATGTTCATTTTTAGTAATCTTAATCTTTTCAGCAAGACCATATTGCCCTCTATGAGCTTCATCAGCCATAACTATAATATTATTACGCTCAGACAGAGGCTCATTAGACTCCTCAAATTTCTGCATAGTAGTAAAGATTATTCCGTTTGCCTGTCTGCCAGCTAATAAGGTCTTTAGATTTTCTCTGCTTTCTGCCTGCACCGGTTCTTGTCTTAGAAAATCTTTGCATTTTGCGAACTGACCATAAAGCTGGTCATCAAGATCGTTTCTGTCAGTAAGAACAACAATCGTCGGACTATCTAATGACTCTTGCAATAAATGAGCATAGAAAACCATTGAAAGTGATTTTCCACTACCTTGGGTATGCCAAAAGACACCACCCTTACCATCAGTAATTGTAGCGTGTTTTGTAGATTCAATTGCTTTTCTTACTGCAAAATACTGGTGGTATCCCGCAAGAATTTTGGATATGCTAGTGCCTTCATTAGAAAAACAAATAAAGTTTTTAATAATATCAAGTAGTCTTTCTTTTTGAAATATTCCTTCAAAAAAAGTATCAAACTGGGCATATTGTGTATTTTCATAATTGCCATCTTTTGTTTTCCACTCCATAAATCGGTCTTCACCAGAAGTAATAGTTCCTGCTTTAGACGTCAATTGATCACTCATAACACATATGGCATTATAAATAAACATTGATGGAATTTCTTGCATATAATTACGGAGCTGTCTATATGCTTCGGACACATCTGTTTCTTCTCGTGATGGAGATTTGAGTTCAATTAAGACAACCGGTAAGCCGTTCAAAAAAAGAATAATGTCTGGGCGTTTGTTACTATTCTCAATGAAAGTCCATTGATTAGCTATGATAAAAGAGTTATTTTTAGGATTTTTATAATCAACTAGGTAAACAATAGAAGAATGTTCTTCTCCATTCGCAAAATACCTTACGGGTATACCATTTTGCAGATAGTCCATAAATACAACATTTTTCTGTACAAGTTCTCCATTTTCGAAGTTCTTGAGTTTAAATAACGCGTCCTGAAGAGCATCATCCGGAGCGCCATTATTTAAGCGATGCAGAGAATCAAGTAGAATCTCTTCATATACTGGATTATAAAAGTCTCTTTCAATATTTGGACCATATAAATAATCATATCCAAGATTATTTTGAAATAAATCAATTATTGAATTTTCAAAATTGGCTTCCATGAAAAAATTTAGCACTATTGTTCACTCCCCCTTCGATAATTCACTTGCTATCTCTATAACTTTATCTCTGATATAGTTAGATTCTTTCTCTGCAGCTTTTTTATTTAATCCATTTTTCATCAATTCTTTTTGTACGCCAACCCTAAATCTGCCTATTACTGATTCTTGCTTATTCCAATCAATAGTAGAAACCCATACTTCTATTAATTCCCATATTTTTTGTATATCAAAATGATATTTTTCACTTAAATCTTTAATTACAGAATCTTTAAAACTCTTCTTTTTTATTACCTTATCACTAATCTCAGTATCAGTTCTTACTATTTTTGTTTTTATATTCGTTGAATCAAATTTTTCAAATTCTAATGTTATCTTCGATTCTGTATTTTTCTTATTTTTTATATAACTTAGCTGATGTTCTAACTCCGGAAATAACGTTGCCTCATTTATATTATAAGTATCCAATTCATCCAGTATTGCCTTCTTTTTTTCTCCTGGAACATAGTAAAATGTGTCCTCAAATTCATCTCGTAAATCTTTGTACCCTTTTTCTATATATGAATTAATAATAGATTCTGTATAAACGAAATTAAAACATCCCGCTAGCAAAAACATTCCACATTGTCTCGATAATCTTTCGTTACTATATGGCGGGGTTACAATATAGTTACTTTGAATAATTTTTATAAACTCTTCGTAATATTCTTCTGATTTCCATTTTTCTTCATCATCTTTTGATATTACATGTTTCTTTACAAGTTGTTTCAATATGGACTCAAGAGTATTATCCTTTGACAGTTCTATTTGAGATAAAGCAGATATGATTTTTATCTTTAGTTCATTTGCAGATACAGCATATTGCTTATTAAAAAATATTACACCATTCGCTTCTTTTTCTTCTTCTTTACCGTCCACCTCAACATAACAAACATCCCCATATTTTTCACAAGCAAAATATAGGGCCACTAATGGATTAGTAGTTAAATCCAGCAATCTTGTACACATTCCGTAATGCTGGTATTTTGTCATAATTTCAAAATCGTTATTTATAGAAATAAATTCATGTGGTGCCTTTAATAGAGGCATTTGCATTAATGCATGTTCAACACTTAAAAAATCATCTCTAAAAATACTCGGCATAACTGTCCAGAAATCTGTTTTTTGTCCTCTGAAATACAGTTCCTGGTTGCTACCATGCAACTCATTCTTTAGACTGTTTATTTCATCAATAAAAGAACTTACAGACGTTATTTCAATTCCATACTTTTTAATTTCATCTTTATTAACTAATATTTTTTCCATATTTACGACTCCTTGCAACACAAACAATAATTTATCAGCTTAGATTTTAGTGTTTGATAAATCAAGCTCTCCCGTTAATAATTTTGGTAAAAGTGTATTCCGGAGCTCAACTAAATCTTTTATCTCAGATTGATTTGCTTTAATCATTTCAAATATAGGAGATGTCAAATTGTGAAATTCTATTAGTTCCTTATTAGTCGGTACTATGAAAGGCATCTCTTTAATGATTTTTGAGTTTACAGCAATTGCAATTGATGATGTGCTACCCATTGTTTGATAGTTAAAACATTTTAAGTAACAATATAGATATTCATTTATTTCTTTTTTGTTGGTTTTAAAATGTGCAATAGCTTCATTAGTAGTCATTATGCCATTTGTTATTGCAATCCTGCCAACTGTCAATTTAAAACTAAGCAAAACGGTATTATCCGGTACGATTTTCACATTATATTGATTGATTGCTTCTCTTGTAAGTTTCTCAGAGCTATCACTGATATATAAACCACATGACCCCATATCAGCTATAGAAACCCAGGCAATATCTTTAAAGCTATTGCTAAAGCAATGCTGTTCTTTTCTGGGAGGGGTTTTACCAATAGAAATATCAAAATAATCATCAGCGCGACAAATTTGTCTCAATTTATTTGTGGTTTCTATAAAATCATGACGATATATAGCAAGTACTTGTTCAAGTAAATTATTGTTTATCGCATTATTCAGTTCTATTTTCTCATCAATAACATCTAAATAATCTACAATCTTTTTCTGAATTTCCAAAGGCGGTAAAATAATTTTTATGGCTTTTACCGTTTCCGTTTTAAGATTGTTAACAACCGAACCTGTAGCAATGGCTTTAAATTGGTTTTGCGCAAAATTGGATATTAAAAAATAGTATAGATAATTTCTATCCAATACTTCTTCATTAGGACGTAATCTTAACCAACCGTCATGAATATATCCATCAATTAAAGTGATGAATGCTCTCCCAAAACTCATTGAGTTTGATAATATCAAATCTCCAGCGACTACTTCTCTTGTTTTTGGAATACCTGAAGGTTTTATTTTTTCATTTGCATGTCTAAAATACTTATCACATTCATTTACATCGCCTATTTTAAGCCAATTCACTCCCTCTTCATCAGTGGTAATATACTCGATAATAGGGCGTGGAGAGCCCCCACGTACCACCTCACAAACATCTCCTAAATCTACCGATTTGCCTATCATTAATTCTAAGCCTCCTACCCTACATATTTCCTATGTGCCATTTTGACATTACTTTGTTTTACCATTGCATACTGCAAGGTTGTATCTATTTTCCTATGCCCCAAGAGCTGCTGAAGCTGCTCGATAGGCATTCCTTTGTCTATTGCCATAGTTGCAAGTGTACGTCTAAACTTATGAGGATGTACCTTTTGCAAGCCTAATTTCCTTCCATATTCCCTTAACCTTACTTCAACTCCTCCAATTCTTAATCTTTCATGTGGGGATTTCAAGGATACAAACAATGCTGGATTATCATCTATTCTACTTTTTAAGTAATTCTGTAAATGTATCTTTGATCGAGCATCAAAATAAACCACTCTTTCTTTACTACCTTTACCAAAAACGATACATTCTCTCTCATTGAAATCGATATCATTTCGGTTTAGCAAAACCATTTCTCCAACACGCATACCAGTTGAAGCAAGTAAATCTATAATAGCTAAATCTCGTAACTCAGTACAGTTATCTCTCATCAGTTCCAACATTTCATCAGAATATGTTTCTTTAATATTTGTTCCAGTTTTAACTTTGTGTATACGCCGCACTGGACTTTTCAAAATATAATCCTCATCCTCCAACCAAGAGAAAAAACTTGAGAGAATACGACGAATATTATCAATTGTAACTTTACTTGACTTCTTTTTCTCTTGGTACTGTATTAAATATCTTCTTATATCATCAGTAACTATATGTTTAACATCTTTTTGAAGTTCACTCAACATAATATCAATAGTCGCCTTATAGTATTTCAGTGATTTCTCAGAACAACCTTCTATACGTTTCGCAGATAAGAATAGTTCTACAAAGTTATGATCTGAAGTTTTCTTTTGCTGTTTGTTTTCTGTTATGTCATACTTTACAAGAGTATATCGTAGAATCTCTTGCAATTTCTCATTTTGTGCATTATTCAAGTATGGCAACATCCCTTGAATAACATCTTTAATTAATTCTTGTTTCATAGTTAAATCCTCCTTTATTATTCTCAGAGAACAACTATAGGATGGCAATCCCCTAATACTAACTATCGTGCTCCTGCAAAAGTTATAGGATAGTTTACTAAACAATAATTTAGAGCAGCAAGTTTCCATTTTCTATCAATCGTGGTTTGAAGACTATAAACGTGTAGATAATATTTTTCCTGGAGGTTGGAAATATGAGGAACTCTCTTCAATCGCAGATATTACAAGTGGAAAACGTCCTCCTGTAAAGTCAGAAATTTGTAATCAAGAAACACCATTTGCTATTGTTGGTGCGGCCTCCGTTATGGGATTTACTTCTGAAGCAAATCATACAGATAAAATCCTTGTCATTGGCCGAGTTGGAACACACGGCGTTATTCAAAGGTTTAATACCCCTTGTTGGGCTTCTGATAATACGCTTGTAATTACAAGTCCATATTATGAATTTACTAATCAAATCCTAAACAGAATTGATTATCTATCAATGAATAGAGGATCAACGCAACCACTTATCACACAGGGGGATATGAAAAAAATAGTTGTCTTGGTTCCTGACAAAGAGACACTCACAAAATTTGAAGAATTTGCAAGCTCATTAATGGCTAAATGGGAAGCGAATAATATAGAGAATGTCAAACTTACTTTATTAAGGGATACGTTGCTTCCAAAACTAATATCTGGAGAGCTTGATATATCAAACACTAAAATCTAAGCTGATAAATTATTGTTTATCGCAGTGTTTAATTCAATCTTATCATCTATCATTTCCAAATATCGTGCAATTTTCTTTTGCTCTTCTACATCTTCTGGAATGTTAACTTCTAGTCTATTAATATCATCCCTATTTACAGATCCAAATACTGTACCACTCTCTTTTTTTAGTAAATATGGAACATAATATTTCATTAGATAGAACAAAAAACTTTGATTCCCATTTTTCATTCTCAATGAGCAAACGCCACGGCCTAAACATACATTCACTGGCGTAATGTTAAGTTCTCCAACTGGTGCTCGAACGCTCATTATCACATCACCAGCTCTTGCAATCTTTGGTGCTACTGTTGTGTAAGTATCAAAGGTAGGATATTTAAACCCAAATGTTCTATTTCCTTGCAAAAAAGGAAGACCTTTCTTTTCTGTATTATAGTATTCCGATTTAGGTGATTGCCCCATTATTACATCTGCAATTTCTTCCAATCTATATCTCATACCCAATTGCTCCTAGTTTCTTACGGATTTCATCTTCTAATTCATGAGATTTTTCGAACATGCTTGACAATTCTGACGTTAATCTTGTCATCTTTTCTCCAAACGGTTCTCCATCATCCTTCTGTTCTTCAATACCTACATATCGACCTGGGGTTAAAATATAATCTTGTTTTGCAATATCTTCTATTGTTGCTATAGCAGAGAAGCCATTTTTCTCCTTTAGCACGCCATTTTGAAAGTCCTCAAACGTCTTGGCCAATAAGTCAATATCTCCAAGGCCTCCATCTTCTTGTATTCCTTCCGTAAAATCTCTATGTTTTCTATCAACCATATATCCCATTTTTCTGGCATCGATGAATAGCGTCTTTCCTTTTTGCTTTTTATTTTTAGAAATAAACCATAATGTAACAGGAATAGTCACACTATAGAATAACTGTGTTGGTAACGCTACGATTCCTTCAATGAGATCATCTTCTATAATCTTTTTTCTAATTTCACCTTCTCCAGATGACTGCGATGATAGTGCTCCATTTGCAAGCACTAAACCAATCTTTCCATTTGGTGCAAGGTGGTAAATCATATGTTGTATCCATGCATAGTTCGCATTTCCTGATGGTGGAACACCATATTTCCACCTAGAATCATCTTTTAACTTATCTGCTCCCCAGTTAGAAAGATTAAAAGGTGGGTTGGCCATAATAAAATCTGACTTTAATGTTTTATGTATATCGTTAAAAAATGTATCGGCATGATAAGAGCCAAAATTAGCATCGATTCCTCGGATTGCCATATTCATCTTTGCCATCTTCCATGTGTCAGCGTTTGATTCTTGTCCATAAACAGAAATAATCCCTCGATTATCACTATGTGCTTGTACGAACTTTTCACTTTGTACAAACATACCGCCACTTCCACAACATGGATCATACACGCGACAATTATTGAATGGTTTCAAAATAGCAACTATAGTCTTAACAATACTTGAAGGCGTATAGAATTCTCCTCCCTTTGCGCCTTCATATGCAGCAAATTGAGCAATACAATATTCATAAGTTCTACCTAATAAATCCTTGCTTAATTCTGTACCATCCATTTTTATTTCATTGGTGAATAAGTCAACAACTTCCCCCAATACCCTTTTATCTAAATCAGGACTTGCATAATTTTTAGGCAATACATTCTTTAAACTTGTGTTTTCCTTTTCGATTGATCTCATTGCATTATCAATCACCGTACCAATTTCAGGTGTATGAGCAGCGGAAGCTATCTTGCTCCAGCGAGCTTCTTCTGGTACGTAGAAGATATTCTCTTCTGCATATGCATCCCTATCATTCTCAAAACCTTCGCCGTCTTTTAAAAGTTCATCATAACGTCTTTCAAAGGCACTGGATATATAGCGAAGAAAGATAAGTCCAACAATTACCTTTCTATATTCAGCAGCAGGAATATGACCCCAAAGAACACAAGCTGCATCCCAGATTTGTTTTTCAAAACCAATATTTGCATTATTTTTACTAACCATGTTTACTATCCCCCTTCGTAAATCTTTCCTTATATAATAGAATACACCAAAACCTATAATAATATTTTTCTCCAATTTATTCGGGCAAATTATCTCTTTGTTATCATTTCATATTTTCATAATCTATTATAACTTACACGTGTCAATCACTCATCTTTTGAATGAGTTCATATTGGTTGCTTGTCATTCTAAAGTGTGCGATTCCACAGTTTGGAACGGGATTGATACCCAGTTCGGAGGCTTCTTGGAAGACATCCTCCTTCTTTAATCCAAATAAGGCTTCTAGACATACAAGATAGAAGTCTCCGTGAGAAACCAGTAATACTTTATCTTGGTCTTGATGCGTATCATAGATTTCATGAAAGATAGAATTTATACGCTTTACGACATCATTATATTCTTCACCACCAACATCCCCATAGTGCGTATCCATAAAACGTTTGCCACTAGGATCTGCCTCTTTGAACGTCATGCCTTCAAGGTCACCATAGTTAACTTCACAAATCTTTTTGGTATAGACAATATTTCCTGGGTGATACTGAGCGATGATTTCCGCAGTATCACGCGCTCTTTCCGCCGTTGAAACATAAATGGTAGAGAAAGGGATATCCTTTAACTTTTCAGCTGCCTCTTGTGCTTCTTGAATTCCCTTTTCAGTTAAAGGACTATCACATCTGCCTTGCATACGCTCTTGGACATTAAATCTTGTTTCACCATGGCGCATCAAATAAATATCAATTGTCTTTGGATGATAGATTTGACGATATTCATTCACATTAATTGGCTCTTGGTCTAAAAAGAACTTTCCATCCTTATAATGGAATATCAACATGCCTGTATTCGGCATGAGCCAACGATCTTGTGCCTTACAGCGTTCTACATAATCATCTAGATTCATTCCAAATAGGATTTCTAAAATACGTACCGCATACGCACCATGACCAACCAATAAAATTGTATCGCCATCACTAGATTCCTCAACGATATTCTGCATTGTTGTACGAACTCTTTTTGCAAATCCTGAATTTGTTTCCCCACCTTCTGATGACCAATCATCAAAGAACGGAGAGTCCAAAACCTCTTCCTTACGTGCACCATCTAAAGAGCCAAAAGAGAACTCCTTCAGGCCTTTGGTAAGAATTAATGGAATATCATGATACTTACAGATTTCTTTCGCTGTATCCCAAGCTCTTTCAGAGGTTGAAGAATATGCACGATTAAATGGCACATTTCTAAGTGCAGACGCAACGTTTTCTGCTTGTTGAATACCCTCATCTAACAGTGGACTATCACACCAGCCCTGCATACGCCCTTTCAGATTAAATAAGGTTTTTCCGTGTCTAACAAAGTAAAATTTCAATTCCATGTATTTTGTACCCCAATTCTTTGTATTTTCTCTTATTTTTCACAAATAATGTTGGTAATAAACGCCGAGAATACTATAATATTTTAGTCGTTATGATAGTATCATATACGTATATACTACATTCTGAAAGGATATTATGAATTTTCTTAGAAATAAACTACACTTAACATATCCACAGATGATTATTCTGGGATTTGGCGCAATTATCGTATTCGGTGCATTGTTACTGACGACGCCGTTTGCTAGCCAGTCTGGACAATGGACTCCATTTATCAATGCGCTATTCACATCCACGTCATGTGTTTGTGTAACGGGATTGGTTGTATACGACACCGCCACATATTGGACCTTCTTTGGACAGCTTGTCATTATTATTCTAATCCAGATTGGTGGCCTTGGTGTTATAACGGTTATCACATCCTTGGCGCTTATTACTGGTAAACGAATTGGATATCTTGCTCGTTCTACTTTGGCAAACTCCATCTCAATCTCAGCTGTTGGTGGAATTATCCGCTTACTACACTTCATCTTTAAGATTACATTTATGGTGGAAGGTTTCTTCGCCATACTCATGTCATTTATATTTATACCGGATTTTGGGCTCGTCAAAGGTATTTGGTACAGTATCTTCCATTCCATCTCAGCCTTCTGTAATGCAGGATTTGATTTAATGGGCGTTCGTGAGCCATTCTCATCTCTAACAAGTTATGTTTCCAATCCAATTATCAATATCTCAATTATGTCTTTAATTCTGATTGGTGGATTGAGCTTCTCCACTTGGGCAGATATCAAAGAATATAAGTTCAAACTACATCGTTATCACATGCAGTCTAAGATCATCTTGTTAATGACCGCAATCCTAGTCATATTCCCTGCAATCTACTTCTTCTTTGTGGATTTTACAGGCATGCCTTTAGGGTCAAGAATCCTAGCATCCTTCTTCCAATCTGTAACACCACGTACTGCTGGATTTAATACAGTAGACCTTACAAAGATGACTGAATCCAGTATCTTCTTACAGATTATATTAATGTTAATTGGTGCTGCACCAGGTTCTACTGGTGGTGGTATGAAGATGACAACGTTCTTCGTATTAGTCACAACAAGTATGGCAATCTTTAGAAACCGTTCCCGTACAGAGAGTTTCGGTAGAACAATCCCAGAGACAGTCGTACGTAACGCTGCCACAATCTTGATGTTATATATCTCATTATGTGTAGGTGCCGCAATGATTATTAGTGTCATTGAGAATGTTCCAATGATAACTGCAATGTATGAGACCGCATCCGCAATCGCTACCGTAGGTTTAACCCTAGGTATCACACGTGATTTAACAATTATTTCAAGAATCATCTTAATCTTCCTAATGTTCGCTGGACGTATTGGAGGACTCACCTTGATTTATGGTATGTTCCCATTCCGCAATCAATGCTTAGGTAGATGTATTGAAGAAAATGTAGCCGTAGGCTAAATAGGAGAGAGTATGAAACAGATTTTAATTATTGGTATGGGTCGTTTTGGCCGTCATATTGCCCGCAAGTTAAATGATTTAGATATTCAGGTATTAGGTATTGATAATGATGAAGATAAGGTAAGAGAAGTATTACCTTATGTTACAAACGCCGAAGTTGGTGATGCGACAAACCAAGATTTCTTAAAGACACTAGGTCTTAAGAATTTTGATGTTTGTATCGTTGCGGTTGGTGATAACTTCCTAGCTTCCCTAGAAATCACTTCTTACCTCAAGGAGTTAGGCGCAAAGAAAGTTGTATCCCGTGCTGCACGTGATACACAAGAAAAGTTCTTATTACGAAATGGCGCAGATGCAGTTGTATATCCTGAAAAGTTAATGGGTAACTTAACTGCCATGCGTTATAGCAGTGATAATATCTTTGACTACATTCAAATCGGTAAAGACTTTGCAGTATTCGAAATCGCTGTACCTAATGAATGGTTAGGTAAGACAATCGGCCAGGTTGATGTACGTAAACACTACAACATCAACATCATTGCGATTAAGAAAGATGACGATATCTCTGTTACACCAGGTGCTTCTCATATACTCAACTCTGAAGAATCCTTATTAGTATTAGGAAAAGACAAAGATATCCGCAGTGCTTTCCATATCTTAGGTTAGTTCTCTTTCGATTGTCTTCGATATGCAATATCCCCTCCTTCATTTTGATAGGTATGACTTGGGGATATTCCAAAATGTTTCTTATACAATCGACTAAAATATAATGGATCTTGATATCCTACATTCCAAGCAGCCTCCGTTACTGAATAACCCTTCAGTAATAAATCGGCTGCTTTTCTTAATCGCAAACGAATTAGATAGTCAATTGGACGAATATGATAGACTTTATTAAACTTATAGGAGAAATGTGCCTCATCCATCTGTGCAGCTTTAGCTAAATCCTTTAACTTTAGATTCTCATGATATGAAGTTCCCATCAGTTCAATCGCATTTTCAATCTGTAATAATTCCTGATTGATATATGAATAGCCAAAGGAACTAAGAATCAGTTGTTGAGCGATTAAGTTACGTTGAATCTGGTCATCCCAGTTTGCACGCATGACACTATTCTTCAAACGATTTAATAACTCAATAAAACTACTATCTTGAAGTGAAGAGATTTTATATACCATATTCATAATGTCGCTGCTACCGTGCCATGGAATCTCTGGATCGTAATATATATTCAAATGGACAAACGGTTCCTTTGAAGTAACTTCAAATGTAACTCTTTGATTTTTTGCCCCGTGAATAATATCGTTTGAACTAGCATGGAATGTTTGGTCATTAAAAGAAATGATTGCGGATCCCGAAAGAGGGTAAATAAAGGCACTATGCGTTGTATCATAGGAAATCTGTTTTCTACTTTCTTTGGTCTGTAAAGAAATTCCCGTAATTAATAACTTACGACTGGTATATTCTTTCTGACAAGCAATCACAAAATCCTTTTTCTGCATACTTTCACCTCTTTTTTTATACAATCTTTCTTACATGGATAATATTTTATATAATTATCCATGTTTTTTTACTATTCTACATTTAAATTCATAAACTTTCCATTTATAATGATACGGTGGTTAGTTTGTCATAACTAACTTAAGCGAAAGGTATGACATAAATTCAATGATAGCGAAGTCGAAACGTGATATTACATTTCCATATCTATTACTGTTCTTATGTGTCTGT
>ERZ773051.1287-NODE-1287-length-14074-cov-5.966260_pt1 | contig 14074 bp, 10 predicted proteins | sample MGYA00580631_ERZ773051 | MGnify/ENA primary metagenome ERZ773051 (study PRJEB29015, sample SAMEA2738137) | human oral metagenome | biome: human oral; feature: human-associated habitat; material: saliva | place: China | collected 2204 ...
CCGTAGATCCCCACTTTGGCCGCCTGGCCCGCCGCATGGGATTCACCACCGCAGACGCGCCCGAAGCAGTCGAAAAAGACGTTGCCGAACTCATCGAACGCAAAGACTGGACGCTCTTCTCACACCGTATGGTCTACCACGGCCGCCGCATCTGCCACGCCAAAAAGCCCGCCTGCGGCGTATGCCCCGTCGCCGACCTCTGCCCGTCCTATGGCGCCGGGGAGACGAATGAACAAGTAGCACGTAAACTCATGAAATACGAAATGGCACCCGGCCGAGAAGACCTGCACCTGCGATTCCTGCAGGGCGCAACCCGCCGCGAACTCATGGCAGAAGGCTACCCGCTCAGCGCCTAACGGTGCCCGAACCAACCCGGAATGTAGCCGCACAGAAGAGAGGTACACAGATGAGCGCACCCGAGCAGTCGGTACACCCTGAGCAGGCGGTACAGCCCGAACAGGCGGGGCAGGATGCACAGCACCCCGCCCAGCAGGCACTGGCGGCTCTCGCAGAGGGAGGCGTGGAATTCGACGTGCAAGCCCTGCTACGCAGCGCACCCGCCAGTCCCCTGAGCAAAGAAGCCGCCGTGCTGATTCTCTTCGGCGTGCTCGACAACTCGCCCTCCACCGGCGAATTTGAAGGCTGCCCCGAAAACGTCAGCGCCGACCTGGACGTACTGCTCCTCGTGCGTGCCGCAACCCTACGCTCACACGCCGGTCAGCCCGCCTTCCCCGGCGGCAAAATCGACCCCGAAGACTACGCGCTCGCCGAAACCACCGGCGAACCCGTCGCCCACATCGCCGCCCTGCGCGAGGCGGTCGAAGAAACCGGGCTCGACCCCTCCGGCGTGCAGGAAGTACGCGACAGCATCCTCACCGCTGCCGAGGCGACCGGCGCGACCCTGCTCGTCGTAGAACACCGCGTGAGCATCTGGGCACCGCACATGGACCGCATTATCGTGCTCGGCGAAGGCGGCACCATCACCCACGACGGCGCACCCGACACCGTGCTCACCGAAGCACGCCAAGAACTCATCGACGCGGGCGTATGGGTACCCAACTACGTGCCGCGTGCGCCGCAGAGCGACAGCGATAGCAAGCACGGCGAGGCGCTACTTCGCGCCGAAAACCTCAGCATCACCCGCGCACAACCCACCCCCAAACAACGACGCGCACGCCGACGCACCATCAAACGCCTCGGCGACACCCCCGCACCCGCACCCACCGACCTGCCCGTACTGCGCGGCGGCATCAACCTCACCCTGCACGCCGGCGAACACCTCAGCGTGCTCGGCCCTAACGGCGCCGGCAAATCAACCCTCGCGCTCACCCTCGCCGGGCTACTCACCGCGCCCGACGGCACCCTCGCCGCCACCGATACGCTCCGCGACCACGGCGCCGGTCAGAACGGTCAGAATGGCCAGCGCGCCCACTGGGACGTGCCCACCTGGACCCCCGCCCAAATGCTCAGCCGCATCGGCTACGTCTTCCAAGAACCCGAATACCAGTTCATCCGCGGAACCGTACGCGAAGAACTCGAGCTCGGCCCCCGCCGACTCGCCGCGCTCAACCGCGTTCCCCTCGACGAAGACGAGCTCGCCGCACGCACCGACGACCTGGCGGCCCGCCTGCGCCTCAACCACCTGCTCGACGCCAACCCCTTCACCCTCTCCGGCGGCGAAAAACGACGACTCTCGGTCGCCTCCGCGCTCGCCACCGCACCGAGAATACTCATTCTCGATGAGCCCACCTTCGGGCAGGACGCCCGCACCTGGGCCGAACTCGTCGACCTCATCCGCGAACTCCTCGCCGACGGCACCGCAGTCATCTCCATCACCCACGACGAAGACTACACCGCGGCGCTCGGCGGCAAATCCATCACCCTCGAGGCGCTCGAAGCTTCCGAACCCTCCGGACCCCAGGCAGCCTCCGGAAAGGAGAACGAATGAACACCGACTTCTTCGGCACCATCGACCGAACCAGCTACTTCAGCAGCCTCAACGCCGGCGTCAAGCTCATCGTCTCCTTCGCCCTCATCATCGCCGCACTCATCGTGCGCGACCCGCTGACCTCCGGAATCCTCTTCGCCCTCGAACTGCTCGGGTTCATCCTCGTCGGGTTCCGGCCCGTCAACGTCCTCGCCCGATTCTGGCCCATCCTGATCGCCGTGATCACCACCGGCTGGTCCGTCGCCATGCTCAGCGCCAAAACCGGCGACGTGATCCTCAACCTCGGCTTCAACACCATCACCACCGGCTCCGCAGCCGTCGGCGCAGCCATGATGATCCGTTCCCTCGCCATGGTCCTGCCCACCCTCGCGTTCGTGCTCACCACCGACCCGACCGACCTGGGCGACTCCCTCGCACAAACCTTCAAACTGCCCTCCCGGTTCGTGCTCGCAACCGTCGCCGCCCTACGACTCGTCGGCATTCTATTCGCTGAATGGAACGCCCTCGGCCAGGCACGACGCGCCCGCGGACTCGGCGCGGGCCAATCCCTTGCCGGACGCGCCCAAACCTTCGGCGGGCAAAGCTTCGCCCTGCTCGTGCAGGCCATCCGCCGCGGCTCCCGCCTGGCCATCACCATGGAGGCGCGCGGCTTCGGCGCAGGCGAACGCACCTGGGCTCGGGTGCCGTCCTATTCGCCGCGTGACGTGCACGTGAGCATTGCTGCCGCCGTCATTATTGCTGTTGCGTACGGTGCATCTATTGCGGCGGGTACGATCCAGTTCCTCTGGGGCTAGACCGTGCCGTTTCTGGTTCCGCTTTCGTGGCTCCGCTCGGGAGACGGTATTCGCCCTCGCTCCTACAGGGGGAGGCGGGGTGCCGCATGTTTCCTCCGCGCCTAGCCCCCACTTGGGACATGAGTAGGGAGGCGCCCGCACTCTTCCTTCGCTCCTACAGGGGCACCCGCCCTCGCTTCGCTTCGGGCACCCTGATGTCGCTTCAGGAAGGTACAGGCACCTCCTGTCCTTGACCTCAGACAGCACAAAGGGACGGCATTATCCTCGCTCGGATAATACCGTCCCTTTTTATGCGTTTAGCTCTGCTGCGCCAGGTAGTTCAACAGCGTGGCGGTCAGCTCCGGGTCATGCGCCAGCGCCGTGCCGTTCAGGTGAGTCACCGGCGCAATCAGACGCACCGACGACGCCAACCACACGCCGTCCGACTCGAACAAATCCTGCGGGTAGAGCGGACCGAAGCCCAGCTCCCAACCAGCCTGGCGCGCCGCCTCGAACACCGCGCCCTGCGTGGTGCCGGGGAGGATTCCGTGGCTCGGCTCGGGCGTGTACAGCACCTTCTTGCCGTCCTCAATCTTGGCGACCAGCACCGAAGAGGTGGCGCCCTCGAGCACGCGACGCTCGTCGGTGATGAAGATTGCGTCATCCGCGCCGCGCTCCTGCACGTACCGCAGAACCGCCATGTTCACCGCGTAAGAGAGGGTCTTCGCACCCGCCAGCAACCACGGGTAGGCGCTGTTATCCATCGGCTCGTGACCGCGCGGCAGCAGCATCGCCTTCACACCCTCGGTACGGCGCTTCACGATAGAGGCGGGCACCGGCGAGGCAATCAGCAGCGTGTACGGGCCCGGCTGCATGGAAGTGACCGCCTGGGTGGGGCCGCGCGAAATAATAATCTTCACGATGTGCTCTTCACCCAGCGCCGTTTCGGCACCGGCGGTCGCCTCGCGCATGAGGCGCTCCACCGCCGAACGCAGAATCTCGGGTTCCGGGTCGGGCAGATCCAGCATGCGCGCCGACGACTCGAGGCGGGACAGGTGCATGCTGAGCTTACGCACGCGGCGGTTGACGGACAGCATGGTCTCAAAGACGCCGTCGCCGCGGGTGAAGCCCTGATCATCAACGCTGATGAGGGGCACGGACGGGTCAACGAAGATGCCCTGCGGGTTCTGCTCGTTCAGAAGAATTACGGTACTAGACATAGTTTTATTGTACGTTCGCATCCCTAACCGGTGAGGGAAGATACGCAGAAGGGACGGTGTTATCCACGCTCCTACAGGGGCACCCGTCCTCGCTTCGCTTCGGACACCCTGATGTCGCTTACGGATAACACCGCCCCTCCTGGGCATGCGTACAGATATGTACTTGTGAACGGCTAGTGGCCCGCCGCCGGAGCTTTGTGGCTCTCGCCGTCCGCCGAGTAGTCCGAATCCTTACGCGGGGTCGTCCACAGCACCAGCGCCGTCAGGACCGCGAAACCCAGAATGGAGAAGCCCATCGGCAGGTACTCATGCTCACCAGCAATCGACACCAGCGGTGCCGCCAACGCACCCAGCATCGCCTGAACCGTACCTATCACCGCCGACGCACTACCCGCCATATGGCGCGCCTCGTTCAACGCCAACGCCGAAGCATTACCAAAAATCAGGCCGCACGAGCAGGTCAGCAGGAACAGCAGAACCAGCGTCGGCACCAGCGAAATACCGACAAGGAAGCTGACCGTCAGCAGCACAGAAACCACGAGCAGGCTAACCACACCGACGTTCACAATGCGGCGCTGCGCCACACGACCAACCAGCTTCGTCGCAATCGCACTGAACAGCACAATGCCAATCGAGTTCACACCGAACACAATCGTGAACTCAGTCTCGGACAAGCCCAGAATCTTCTGCAGCACAAACGTCGAACCGGAAATATACGAGAACAGCGCACCAAACGCGAAGCACATCGTCAGCATAAAACCCATATAACGGCGCACCTTCAGCACCTTCGGCAGCTCGGAGTAGACGCTCAAGGTAGTGCCGGTGTAGCGCTTCTCCACCGGCAGGGTCTCCTTAATCACGAAGATCACGCCGAGCATCATGACCGCGGTAATCACGCCGAGCACATGGAAAATATCGCGCCAATTACCCCACGACAGCACCCAACCACCAAACAGCGGCGCAAGCACCGGCGCGAAGCCGTTAATCATCATCATGACGCCCATGAGCTTAGCCGTCGCCAGGCCCTCAGTCGTATCAGCCACGATGGAACGCGCCAGCACCGCACCAATCGAACCGGTGAAGCCCATCATGAAACGCGCAAAAATCAGCAGCTCAATATTCGGCGCGAACCCACACGCCACCGTCGCAATGAAGCAGACAACCACGCCGAACAGTAGCGGCTTGCGGCGGCCCGTCTTATCCGACAGCGGACCCACGACCAGCTGGCCGAGTGCCATACCCACCATGAACGCGCTCAACGTCAGCGACGCGTTCGTGCTAGTGGTGTTCAGATTCTCAGCGACTGCAGGCAGCGCCGCCAGGTACATGTCCGTAGCCAGCGGGGAAATAGCGGTCAGCAGCGCCAGAACTACGATAAAAATGGGCGATAGCCCGAAGGAGGTCTTAATCGACTTCGAAGACATTAGTCTTAGTTTTTCTTTCTGCGTGATGCGCGTGCAACGGCGCCTGCGGCTCTACATGACGTGGATGCGGCGGTACCGCCTCCGGGGGATGAGCTTGCGCAGGCTGGAAGCACAACTTTTTTACCCTAGCAGAATTGGGTGTGGCTTCGTAAGTTAAACGTTTGACCTTTTTTCGGTGCGGGAGGGAGGCTCCGTTTAGTTCCTTTGTGCTTGGTTGGTTTGCTGGCTGGTTTGCTAGTTGGCTTGGGAGGCGGCGCTCGCCCTCGTTCCTACAGGGGACCCGCCCTCGCAGAGCTCGGGCACCCTGATGTCGCTTACGGATAACACCGCCCCCTGAGCGGTTTTAGTCTGCCGCTCAGCACCCTCCCAAAGGCCCCAGCGCTGAAGAGATATTTGAGAAATATTCTTGAGAAGCATTGCTCGCTCCAACTGCATAACTTACGCTGGTCATACCACGCGGTACGACCGGAGGGAGCACCTCAGATGCGCAACCACTATTACAAATATTTGCTATGCATCCTGCTGCTCATAGCTTGCGTCTTGCTCGTAATCCTCGCTGTGCTTTCTAGCAACAACTCGGGTAACGAAAAAGACGGTACCGCCTCCACGTACGCGCCGAGCAATACCTCAACCTACTGGGATAAAGACCGCATGGAATCCGCTAGCCCGGCTCCCATGCCCGAATAAAACAGCCCCTCAAGAAAACAGCCTCTAAATAGCCGTAGGGCCCAATGCTTCGAGATACACGAAGCATTGGGCCCTACTGTCTTGTAGGCGGCTGTTACTGAGCCGCGCTGTCGTAGATGAAGTCCACAGTCGCGTAGTCCTCCGGGATTTCGGCGAGCAGCGCCTCCTCCTGCGCCGCCCAGCGCTCCCAGTGCGGGCGGAACGCGTCACCGTCACGAGCCATAGCGCGTTCGTAACGCACCTCGTCGGGGGCGGTGGCGAGAATACGCACCTCGCAGGCGCCAGCAATCGCGCCGACACCCTCACAAATGATGACCTGCGTAGCCGCCGGGTCGACGGTGCGCACCTCACCGGGGGCGCCCGCCTCCCAATCCCACGGGGTGTAGGTCCCGGCAATACCCTCGGTCAGCTGCACGGATAGCGCGTCCCACGCCTCCACGCCGTCGAAGAGGCCGTCCCAGCCGGGGTAGAAGTCGTCCAGGTGCAGCACGTGCACGCTGTGCCCGGCGGCGGTGAGTTCCTGCTCAAGCTGCGCGGCGAGGCTGGTTTTGCCGGTGCCGCTGCGGCCGTCAATGCCGATAATCAGCGGAATCTGCGCGAAGTCGGCGAGGAACTGGGCACGGAATTCGGTGAATTCGGCGGTGTCCATGTCGAAGTCGTTGCCGATGCCGTGCTCCAGGCGCAGCATGTCTTTGCAGAGCTCCAGGATTTCGGTGGTGCCGGTGACGCGGCGGTTCTGGTTCAGGGGAATACGCTGACTCACTGCGCGTCGCCTTCCTGCTTGAGGTGGTTGATGAGGCCGCGTGCGGCGGCGTCAATGAGGCCGGTGGTGTACACGAAGTCGCGTTCGCTACCGTACCAGGGGTCGTAGATGCCGAGCTGATCCAGGTGGGTGGTGGTGACCTTCGGGTCGAAGCTGCGCATCATGCGAATCTTGGCTTTGTCCTCGTCGTTGCGGGCGAGGGCTTTGAGGCGCAGGTAGTGGGGTGCGTCCATGGCGAGGATGAGGTCGTTGCGGTCGAAGTCCTCGACGGTGAAGACGCTGGCGCGGTGCGCGGACGGGTCGATACCGCGGGTGGTGAGCTGCGCGGCGGCGCGCGGGTCGATGCGGTTGCCTTCTTCTTCGTTGCTGATGCCGCTGGAGGTGACGGTGACGGGCACGCCGGCTTCTTGGGCGTGCTGGCGGATGAGGTATTCGCCGACGGGGGAGCGGCAGATGTTGCCGGTGCAGACAGTCATGATTCGGTACATGGTTCTAGTGTATCGGTGGGGTAGAGGGTGGTTGGGCGCGGCGAGTGATTGAGGCGGTGCTTTGGGCAGTACGGTGATGGGCGATGCGCTCGCGGAGGTGCACTCGCTGCGGGCGCGCAAAGGCCCCGCCGACGAAGGGCCGGCGGGGCTATGTGGGAGCTATCTGGGGCCAATGCTGAGCGTTACTTCGCAGGCGCACTCACACGGGTGTAGACCTCCTTCTGTTCGTCCCAAGAAGTTGGGTCGAAGAGTACCGTTCCAAGGGGGATAGTGAACGACTTACCGAGAAGAGAGGCGGTTCCACAGCTGATAGGCCTGCCTTCCGCCGTGACTGAGAAATCATAGTCCTGTGGGTTTGCGGTTGCAGAGAATCGGGCCTTCCACTCTTCTTCTGAATCTGTCTCAACGGTAGCGAAAATTGGCTCAGATTGGGTGAAAGTCGCCCCGCGGAAGTACGCGTTGCTGATGAAGGTTACTCCGGTGAAGTCCGCGTTGCTGAAGAACCTCGTCCCGAGGAAGTACGCGTCGCTGAAGAAGGACACCCCGAGGAAGTACGCCTCGCTGGTGAAAGTCACTCCAGTGAAGTTTGCGTTGTTGGTGAAAATCGCCCCGAAGAAGTAGGCGTTGCTACTGAAGGTCGACTTGCTGAAGTTCGCGTCGTTGTTGAAGGTCGCCTTGCGGAAGTCCGCAACGTTGTTGAAGGTTACCTCGGGGAAGTTCGCGTCGCTGTTGAAGGTTACCTTGCGGAAGTTCGCGTCGTTGTTGAAGGTCGCCTTGCGGAAGTTCGCAACGTTGTTGAAGGACATCTTGCTGAAGTACACGTCGCTGTTGAAGGTCGCCTCGCCGAAGTACGCGTCGCTGTTGAAGGACAACATGCTGAAGAATGCGTTGCTGTTGAAGGTCGCCTCGCCGAAGTACGTGATGCCGTTGAAGGTCGTTTCGCCAAAGTATGCGACGGCATTGAAGGTCGTTTCGCCAAAGTACGCGACGGCGTTGAAGGTCGTTTCGCCAAAGTATGCCTCTGCGTTGAAGAATGCGCCGCTGAAGGTTACGTCGTTGATGAAGGTCGCCTCGCCGAAACCAGGGGTGCTGTTGAAGGTCGCCTTGCGGAAATCTGCGCTGCTGGTGAAAACAACTTTGAAAAAGTTTACATCAGCGTAGAACATTGCATCCGAAAAATTACCTTTCTCAATCGTGAGTTCATTGAGGGGATAGAAAATGGGAGCTCGGCTGAAATCGAAATCAAAGTCACTCCAGGCACCTGGAGTGACCGTCACATCACTTTCCTCCTTATTTGATATAACGCTGCTACGTTTGCCCATTTCAACGAAGATGGTGCGGCGTACGTCCTGTTCTTCGTAGAACTTTGCATAGTCTGCGGTGATATCTTCAGGCTCTTTATAGTCCTGACTATTTGTGAAACGTTTGGATAGAGCCTTAAACTCAAGCCGTTCTACATCGCTGAGGAGATTCTCAGATTCTTTTTCCTTAAGCTCTTCAAATTTTTTGTGGGCTTTGTATTCGTCAATTTTTTCTGCAAGGGGGAAGGGGGAACGAATGTAGGAGCATAGGTTATTGATAATAACCTGCCCCTCCTGATATCGGTCGCTAATGCTCTCATCAGCGAGCCACTCATCAACGAGACCTACAAGAGTGTAGACACCCCCAAGACGAACGGCTGCGTTTTCGTTAGCGAGCTGTTCTACGGCTTTGGTATAGCGGCTTCGGCGTTCTGCATGGACCTGGCGGATATGATCACGCTCGTTTTTCTCCGCGTCTTGTTCATTCTTTTTAATATCGTCATCGATTTTGAGGCGGTCACCTTGATTCTTCCAGTTAGTCTGCAGAAGTGTCAGAACCGCAATAATGCCACCAGTAACGTACAGAAGATGAAGGCGTAGCAGGTCTGAATTGTCGGGAGTCATGCCGCAGAGTAGCCATAGCGCCCACGGCAGAATAAGCGCAATCGTGCCGCCGGCCAGGCCAAAGCCAATGAGGAGCTTAGTAAAGTGTTGGATGTACCAAGGTCTCCTCTGCGGATTTGAGGTTACCTGGTCTTCTCTAGAGGGGTGCATATTGTCGTGAGACATGGGTTCTCCTGTCTTCTTTGAAAGGGATGGTCACCATTCATCATAGTGCATAAGCTGCCTGACAAGGTGCCTATTGTCGGATATAAACGAAGGCCCCGCCGACGTGGGGCCGGCGGGGCCTTTCCGATTATCTACAGAGCAGAATGGCTTATTCGGTCATATTTCTTGTCTGTAGAATTCCAAGAACTTGGGTCAAACAAACGGGCGCCTACTGGTAATTCTTTGCGAGATAAAAACATTTTATTATCCTGTAGCAAGGTGGCTATTCCATTGTTTAATTCTTTGCTTTCTTGTGGTATGGAGTTATTAAATATATCGGGTATTAAATATGAGAATAGGGTGTCTTTAAAATTGGGTTTTACACTGAATGATGTTTCAATAAATGCTTCGGTTCCGTCAAATATTGATTCTTGAAAGTCGACATCTTTCTTGAACGAAGACTGGTTTATCGATTCATTGGTGTAAAAATGAGCTTTTTGGAATGATACCACTTCATAGAATGTGGAACGGAAGAACGTGTATCCTTCGGTTAGGTTGTTATCATGTTGGTTTACGGGCCCTGAATTAGAAAGTTTCTCAAATACTTCACTAATCTTTTTCAAGTTTCCCGGGGGGTTAAACTGCGATTTATTGAAATATGTATTTCCATAAAATTCTGCACCTTTAAACGGGTGACATGAAAAGAATTTCGATTTTGTAAATTGGGTTTCCTGGTGAAACCGTGAATCGCTGAAATCTGCGTTCTTATAAAATTTCGCTCCTTGGAAGTCTGCATTAAAAAATACTAAATCATTTAGGGGATAAAAAATATGTGAATTATTGAAGTTGAATATAAAATTATTCCAAGATATTTGAGTAAGTTGAGATTTTTTATCTATTTTCTTTTTATCCTCAATAAATCTGGAACTCATCTCCATGAAGATTGTTTGACGAATCTCTGCTTCATCTTGGGGGCAGCTTCCTGTTATAAAACTAGATTCGGTTTGCTTGGCAGGTACAGACCGGATGTAGGCGCACAGGTATTTAATTATAGTCTGACCTTCTTTTTGACGTTTCTGAGGTTCGAGGCTTTCATCTGCAATCCATTCATCGGCCAACCCGAAGAGTGTAAAAACTCCGCCTAGGCGGATAGAGGCGTTCTCATGGGCTAGTTGCTCAACAGCTTTGGCATAGCGGCTGCGGCGCTCTGCATGAACCTGGCGGGTGTGGTCGTTCTCATTTTTCTCTTTTTCCTGGTTATTCTTTCGGTGAGTCTCGCCAAGGGTGATGACACCTAGAATACCGCCGGTGGTGTAGAGGATGAGCTGCCGAAGAACTCGACCGTCATCGTCCTTCCCGAAACCAGAGTTGAGCGCGATGGGCAAGAGAAAAGCTAATGCTCCGCCAAAGATGGCGATTGCGCCAAGCCAACAATAGAATACTTTCCAATTGCGTATTAGAGGTATTTTCTCTTTTATCTCAGATTTGTTTGTGGCAATTAGGAATAGGGTAATCAATACTGCGGATATGCCAAGTACCCACCAAGCGAAAGTTACATCTGACTGCATATGTTTAGTTCTCCTGTCTTCTCTGAGAGGAATGGTCACCTTTCAGCATAGTGCAAAACTTCCTGACCTATGCTTCTATCGGCTACATACAGAGGCCCCGCCACACTTTCACATGGCGGGGCCTTCCGGATATTACTGCGCGGGCTCACTCAGGCGCGTGTATTCCTTCTGCCGTTCATCCCAAGAAGACGGATCGAAGGGCACCGTACCGACCGGGATGCGGTAGCCCACGCCGTTCAGCCCGGCTGTACCCAGCGGAATAGGGTGGCTACCCTCGTACACCGCGAAGTCATGCGACTCCTGACCGGTAGACCCAGAACCAGCAGACAAGGCAGCGAACCGAGCCCGGTACACTTCACCCGACTCAACATTCTTCGCCGCGAAGAGCGGCGGGCTCTTCACAAAAGACGAATCGCAGAAATCTGCAGTCTGCACAAAGGACGCACCGTAGAACTCCGCGCCCGCTTTAAAAGCCACATCACGGAACCCGGCGAGCCTCTCAAACGTAGCCCGGCTAAAGTGCGCGACCTGCGCGAAAGCCGTCTCACTGAAGCGCGCGTTCTGGGTAAAAGTCGCCTCGCTGAAGTATGCGGCGCCTATGAAGACCGCTTCGGTGAAGTTCGCGTTGTTGGTGAATGTTGCCTCGCCGAAGTATGCATTGCTGGTGAAGGTCGTCCCGACGAAGTTCGCGTCGCTGGTGAAGGTTACCTCGACGAAGTACGCGTCACCAGCAAAGGCTACCCCGCTGAAGTCTGCGTTGTTGGTGAAAGTTACCTCGCTGAAGTATGCGCTGCGGGTAAAGTCTACCCCACCGAAGTTTGCATCGCTGACGAAGGTAGCCCCGCTGAAGTCCACGCTGCTGGTGAAGGTAGCCCCGATGAAGCTCGCATCGCTGGTGAAAGTTGCCTCGACGAAGTTCGCGTTGCCGGTGAAGGTCGCCTCGCTGAAATACGCTTCGCCAGTGAAATTCGCCCAGCTGAAAGCTGTATCGTTGGTGAAGACCGCACCAGCAAAGTTTGTGTTGTTGGTGAAGTTCGCCTTGAAGAAGTTCGTGTCGCTGGTGAATTCCGTTCCGCTGAAGTCCGCGTGACTGATGAAGGTTGCCTCGCTGAAGTCTGCGTCACTGATGAATCTCGTACTTCTGAAGTTCGCACCAGCGTATAACTTTGAGCTTGGGAAATTACCTTTCTCAATCGTGAGATTGCTGAGGGGATAGAAGATGGGTGCCCGGCTGAAATCGAACTCAAAGCCGCTCCACGCGCCGGGGACAACAGCCACCTCACCCTTCTCATTTTCGGCAAGGGTGCTGCTGCGCTTGCTCATCTCAACGAAGACGCTGCGGCGAACATCCTGCTCACCACGAAAAGCCGCCAGATCCGTAGCGAAATCACCCGCATAGTTAGCGGGCGGCGCATCAGATTCAAAAGCTTCTGCTTTGAACGCCCGCGAGAACGGCGAACGAACATAAGCGCAGAGAGTATTGACGATGACCTGCCCCTCCTTCTGCCGCGCCTCAACGCTAAGCTGCTCGTCAGCGAGCCACTCATCCACCAGACTCGCAAGAGCACCGATGGCGCTCGCCCGGACTGCCGGGTTCGGATACGCCAGCTGCTCAACTGCCTTGCTGTAACGGGTACGGCGCTCTGCATGTACTCGGTGGGTGTGTTCTTGCTTGTCCAGGGAGCTTAACCGGTGGAACTCCCCAAGAAAGAGAACGCCCAGCAGGGTGCCGGTAATGAAGAAAATAAGCGGCTGAACCTCAAAATAGGCGATGTCAGCATCAAAGATGAAAGGCATAAAACCCGCCGCGACGATGCCCAAGAGAGCGATAGCCCAAACCCAGGTGCGGAAGCTAGACAGCTTCCCCTTGAGATTGCCGAACTGCGTGGCGAGCGGGAAAAGCAGAATGACGACTGCGCAAGCTATCAGCCAAGCCCACGCGGTGCTGGGTGTGAGATGCATGTGGTTCTCCTGTCATCGTTGAAAGGGGCGGGTCATACTCAGCATAAGGTAAAGCTGCTGGGCTTGGGTGGTTGCTGGTCAAAAGCAAGAACCCCGCCAGCGCTGGATGTGCGGGCGGGGCCTGTGGGAGCTTCCCCGACGGTAGGGGAGAGCTATGTGTTACTGCGCGGGCTCACTCATGCGCGTGTACTCCTGCTTCTCTTCGTCCCAGGAGTCCGGGTCGTACAGCACAGCACCGAGAGGGAGAACGAACGTTCTACTAAGAAGCTCCGCTGCGCCACAGCTGAAACCGTGCGGGCTCTCCGAGCGCGTCCCAAACAGGTAATCCTGCGGATCCGCCTGCGCTGAGAACCGGGCACTCTTGCGTTGCCCCTCCGAGTCCCAAAAAGACGGCTTGGCATACGAGAATCTAGTCTGCCTGAAATCAGCCTTCTGACTGAACGTCGCATCCGCGAAGTAGGCGCTCGCAAAGCTCGCCCCGTTGAAGTTCACCGCCCCCGCGAACGTCACCTTACCGAAGCCGACACTCGCCGTGAACGTTGCCTTACTAAAGTCGGCTTCCTGCGCGAAGGCCGCCTTAGCGAAGTTCGCGTACTGCGGGAAGTCCATGTCATAGCTCGTCCTCAGAACTTCAAAAAAACTCGACCGGCTGAACGTGGCGTCGCCGTCGAACCGCGCCCCACCAAAATCCTCGTACTGCGTGAAGGACGCCCCGCTAAAGTCCACCGCACTCGCAAAGCGTACGTTGCTGAACATTGCGGACTGCTTGGTGACTACACCGGCAAAGCGCGCGGCCCCGCCGAACAGCGACTTGGAGAACACCGCCGGGCGGTTGAATACCGACGCGGCGAAGTGCGCTTCATCGTGGAACGTGGAGGCGGTGAATACTGCCTTTCCGTCGAAGGTGACCGCCGCGAAGCTGGCTATGCCCGCGGTGTTTAAGCGCGAGAAGTTGACATCGGATTTGAAGGCGGATACCGCGAAGTCAGCCGCAGCCGAAAAGACCGCGTCTGAGAAGTCGGCTCCGCCGGTGAAGGTTACGGTTGCGAAGCTTGCCACGTCCGCAAAGTGTGCCCCGCTGAACTCTGCCCCGCCCGCGAAGTGTGCTGCGCTGAAGCCTACCCAGTCGGTGAAGTTCGCGCCGTGGAAGGATGCGTCAGCCGTGAACTGTG
>ERZ773051.1288-NODE-1288-length-14054-cov-3.606543_pt1 | contig 14054 bp, 17 predicted proteins | sample MGYA00580631_ERZ773051 | MGnify/ENA primary metagenome ERZ773051 (study PRJEB29015, sample SAMEA2738137) | human oral metagenome | biome: human oral; feature: human-associated habitat; material: saliva | place: China | collected 2204 ...
AACATTACGAGAAACCGAGCGTTCGCCGCAAGAAGAAGTCTGAGGCAGCTCGTAAGCGCAAGTTCCGTTGATGGGGCTGCGCTCTAGTGCCTGCGAGCTATCTCGCAGGCACTTTTTTATAATTTTTTAGAGAGGAAGATACCATGTCGTTGAAGGAACAGCTTACGAAGGATATGAAGGATGCGATGAAGGAGCATGACAAGGAGCGTCTGGCGGTCATTCGCATGGCGCGCGGGGCAGTCCGTCAGGCAGAGATTGACGGCGGGCACAAGGAGCTTGCAGACGATGATGTCATTGCCATCCTTTCAAAAGAAGTCAAGATGCGCAGGGACTCCATCGATGAATTTACAAAAGGGGGACGCAGCGATCTTGTCGAGAAGACACAGGCAGAGATCGATGTCCTGATGAAGTATCTTCCAGAACAGATGGGGGAGGACGAAATTCAAAAGCTCGTGGCAGAAACTGTAGAGCAGACAGGGGCATCGACGCCGAAGGATATGGGCAAGGTCATGGGAGCCTTGATGCCAAAGCTAAAGGGACGTGCCGAGGGCAAGCTCGTCAATCAAATAGTTCGCGCGTGTTTGCAGAGTTGATGATAAGCGATACGCTTGCATGGGCGTGAAAAGAGGTGATTGTCATGGAATTTTCTCTTATGACACTCTTGAATGTCTTAATGCTCGCTATTATGTTCCTAGCCGTCCTCATCGAGATCAAGACGGGCGGTTTCGGCGCAGGTGTGCTGCTCGGACTGATAGCGGCGGCGATGTTTTGGGGCAGCCAGTATGTGCATGGCATTGTCGATCTCACGCAGATCGCACTCTTTCTCGGGGGCATCCTGCTGATTATTATCGAAGTACTTTCGCCAATGGTCGGTATTCTCGCAGCACTCGGCATAGCGATGATATTTTACAGCGTCATTCTCGCGCTCGGGGCGGATTTGAATGCCCTCTATGCGCTTGCAATCGCGCTGCTTCTGGCGGTTATCATCTTCATCATCATTATCAATCGGCTTCCTTCCAACCGTCTTTGGCATAAGCTCATGCTGAAGAATGCTTCGACAAAGGAGGAAGGCTTTGTCAGTGCTCCACAGGAGGATGACATCGTCGGAAAAGAGGGCATCGTACTGACAGAGCTTCGCCCCGCGGGTTCGGTACAGATTGAAAATCGCCGCTTCGATGTCGTTTCAGAGGGAGATTTTATAGAAAAGGGCGCAAAGGTCATAGTTGTGTCCGTAAATGGCAGACGTATCGTAGTGAAAAGACTGTTGGGTAGCTTTTAGGAGGCGATTTTATGGGTACTTTGATCAGTTTTGGTTTCCTCAGCATTATCGTCGTTGCGGCAGTGCTGCTCTTTCTGCACTTCGTCCCCATTGGACTGTGGATTTCTGCACTTGCTGCTAACGTCCACGTCGGCATCATCACACTCGTCGGCATGCGGATGCGGCGTGTGCCGCCGGCAAAGATCATCTTGCCTCTCATCAAGGCCAATAAGGCAGGGCTCGATGTGCAGGTGAATCAACTGGAAGCGCATTATCTTGCCGGCGGCAATGTCGATAAAGTTGTCGATGCGCTGATTGCGGCGCATCGTGCACAGATTCCCCTTCCCTTCGAGCGGTCGGCTGCCATCGATTTGGCGGGGCGCGACGTTTTAGAAGCCGTGCAGATGAGCGTCAATCCAAAGGTCATTGAGACACCGATCGTCTCCGCCGTGGCAAAGAACGGCATCGAGCTTAAGATCAAGGCGCGTGTCACGGTTCGTGCAAATATCGACCGTCTTGTCGGCGGCGCGGGCGAGCCGACAATTATTGCGCGCGTTGGCGAGGGCATTGTCACGACCGTCGGTTCTTCAGAAAGTCATAACGACGTGCTTGCCAATCCAGACGATATCTCGAAGACAGTTCTCGGCAAAGGGCTGGATGCTGGCACGGCGTTTGAGATTCTCTCCATTGATATTGCCGATGTCGATGTTGGGCGCAACATCGGCGCAGAGCTACAGACGGATCAAGCGGAGGCAGATAAGCGCATTGCCCAAGCAAAGGCGGAGGAGCGCCGTGCTATGGCGGTGGCGAAAGAACAAGAGATGAAGGCGTATACGCAGGAGATGGAGGCAAAGGTCGTCGAAGCACAGGCAGAGGTTCCGCACGCTATGGCGCAAGCGCTCAAAGAAGGAAAGCTCGGCGTCATGGATTACTACAATCTCAACAATGTACAGGCGGATACAGACATGCGAAATGCCATCAGCGCAGCGGGAACGGATGACAAGATTCAGCCGACGAAGCCTCTGAAGTAAGGAGGTGACGGGATGAATTTGGATTGGGATGATTGGGTATACATCCTTCTGTTCATCATTTACGTACTTTATCGGTTCTATGAAAAAAGTAGACCAAAGGTGCGTCATTCCATGCAAGAAGCACAGCAAAATATACAGAACTTCGTGAAAAGTGAGGCGCATGTTCGTCGTAACCCACATGAAATTTTGCAGGAATTCCAGTCGTATCTTCACACTCAGAAAGAGCAGGCGGCTACGCACAGTGTTCAAAAAGCGGCAAGAAAAGCTGAGAAGTTTAAGGTAAGGGGTGAGAAAAAGATGCTGCATCCTGCGGCACCTGTGCAACAGGAAACCTGCAGGACGAGAGAGAGAAAGCTTCTTCCCTCACTGACGCCCGAAAACATGCAGCAGGCGATTGTCCTTGCGGAAGTTCTGGGAAAACCGAAAGCCTTGCGTCGGCGAAAGGATAAGTAGAGAAAAGAAGTTTTTTCTTACCGATCAATAAGTAAAGTCCCGAAACACGCGCGTGCTTTCGGGATTTTCATTTCCCTGCAATCCTTTTCTCATGTAGCACCTTGTTTTTCTCAGAAACTTCGAGTATTATAAAAGACATTGTTTTATGTATTTACCGGGGAGGGAATGCCTGTTGAAAGCCGGTTTTATCAGCCTTGGCTGTTCAAAAAACCTAGTCGATACCGAGGTCATGCTCGGCATCCTGCAGGAGCATGGCATCGAGATTACGCCGCGCCCGCAGGATGCGGATATCCTCATTGTAAATACCTGTGCCTTCATTAAGTCTGCAAAGGAAGAATCCATCACGACGATTCTCAACATGGCGGATTATAAGGAAACAGGTCGCTGCCGCAGTCTCATCGTCGCAGGCTGTCTGGGGCAGCGCTATGGACAGGATCTTCTTGATGAACTGCCGGAAGCAGATGCCATCATCGGCACGGGCGCATGGAGCCGCATCATGGAGGCGGTCGAAGCAACGCTGAAAGGGCAGCGTGTTATTCTTGCGGGTGAGGACAAATCGCTTTACGATGAGAATACGCCGCGCATTATGACGACGCCGCGCTATACCGCATATGTGAAGATTTCTGAGGGCTGCAACAATCGCTGTGCTTTCTGCGCGATTCCACAGATTCGCGGCAAATACCGCAGCAGGACGATCCCGGACATCAAAGCGGAGGTTGAGCACCTTGCCGCGCATGGTGTGAAGGAGATTGTTCTGATTGCGCAGGATTCGACCGAGTATGGACGAGATTTGGCAGATGGAAAACCACAGCTCGCGCAGCTTCTCAAAGAACTCGTGAAAGTCAAGGGGATTCAGTGGATTCGCACGCTTTACGCCTATCCGAAGTATTTTACAGATGCGTTGATTGAGATGATTGCAAGCGAGCCAAAAATCTGCAAATACGTTGACATCCCCCTGCAGCATGCACATAATGCTGTCTTAAAGGCGATGCGTCGCCCGGATACGCAGGAAGAAATGCGTGTGCTTATCAAAAAACTTCGCGAACGCATCCCGGGCGTTACGATACGTTCGACTTTTCTCGTCGGCTTTCCAGGTGAAACGGCAGCACAGTATCAGGTACTTCGTAACTTTGTCGAAGAGATGCGCTTTGATAAGCTGGGGGTCTTTACCTATTCGCGTGAGGAAGATACGGCGGCATACGATATGCCGCGTCAAGTTGACGAGAATGTCATGCAGGAACGCTATCACGACCTCATGAGTCTCCAGTCGAAGATCTCCGAAGAGACGAATCTTGCACTTGAAGGAAAGGTACTTGATGTTCTCATCGAGGGACGCGATGAGGAACAACCCCAGATTGCCATCGGCAGGTCTTACCGCGAGGCTCCTGAGGTAGATGGTGCGGTCTATGTTGAAGGCGATACGGAGAGCAAACCGGGCGATATCGTCCGTGTGCGTGTGCTTCAAGGCTTTACGTATGATCTTGTCGGTGAATTGGTGGAAAAGTCGAAAGAAGAAAAGGGGCGATGAACGATGCTGGAAGAGACGGTGGGTAAGCTCCTTATGGAAAAACAGCTTACCATCGCTTGTGCGGAATCCTGTACAGGCGGGCTTCTTACCAGCTGCTTGACAGATGTTGAGGGAAGTTCCGCCTACGTTATGGGCTCTGTCGTTTCCTATACAAATGAGGTAAAGGAAAGTCTCGTGGGTGTCAAGCATGAAACGCTTGTCACTCATGGTGCAGTTTCCGAAGAGACGGCACGCGAGATGGCAGAAGGCATCCGCCATGTCATCGGTACGGCTCTCGGTGTCGGTATCACGGGCATCGCGGGGCCTGGCGGCGGTACGGAAACCAAGCCCGTTGGTCTTGTCTATATCGCAGTTGCAGGAGACAAGGGAACTACGGTGAAAAAGAATATTTTTCACGGCAGGCGTATGGAAAATAAGCGTTCCAGCGTGGAAAAAGCCTTGGAAATGCTGCATGCATATCTCGACCAATAACGTTTGATAAGATGATGTCTTTGGATATTTGAAAGGAATAAAGATATGAAACTCGAAAAAAAGATTCTGGCGGGACTTCTTGGTGTGGGCCTGATGCTCCAGGCAGCGCCTATGGCTTTGGCTGCAGATAATGTACCGCAGCAGAGCGCAGCGACGACGAATGCAGCAACAGCGGACAACATTCCCGACCCACCGGAACAATCGTATGAATATACGAGTAAAAAGTATGGCTACAAGATGACGCTCCCGCATAAGCCAATCGCCGTCATCCCTGCCAGTGCCCTCAACCCCGATAAGTCTGGCGATATCATTATCTTTAAAAATAAAGAGTACAACATCCTTTATGCTTGGGCTGTTTATTATAATGATTTCAAGGAGCTTAGCGTCCCGAATTTCAATAAGATGGATACAGCGACGGAAACCTCTTATCTAAGCAAGCTGAAGGATACCAATCCATATGAATCGGTCAAGATGGTCAATCTTTCCAAAAAGAATAAGGCGGTTCTTGCCGTTACGGCAAAGACCTTTTACATCGATACAAATGACGACGGTGTGGGTGATACCGAAGCGACGGCGGATTCACAAAATGCCGAGCTTTTCTTCCGTGCGAATAAGGGCGGGCGCTTCCGTATGGAACTCATCGATAAGCCGGAGCTTCGCCAGAGTTCCATTGATAAATTCATAAAGGGTGCAGAATCTTTCAAAGAACTTTAAATGATGGGAAGTTCTCCCCAAAAAGAGAGTCTCCCGGCTTAGGCTAGGGGCTCTTTTGTTTTGGAACAGCTTCTATCGGAAGTTTTTTGCGGAGGTATGTAAGGTGCGCAAAGATTTTTTTGAGCGACATAAAATTCTCCTGATTGTCATGGTAACGAGTTTTATCACACCGTTTTCTTCCAGTGCACTTACACTGTCGCTTCCCGATATCGGGCGCATGTATGGCGCAGGACCAAATCTTCTCGGTTGGGTTGTCGAGAGCTTTGTCCTTTCGTCCCTCGTCTTTCTTCTTCCCATCGGAAGGCTGGCAGATCGCTATGGCAAGCGAGTTATCTTTCTTTTTGGCAATGCCGCGGTTGGCATCACGTCATTTTTCTGTGCGTTTTCGACTTCCATCGAAATGCTGCTCTTCGCGCGTATCCTTCAGGGCATCGGTGCAGCGATGCTCTATGTAACCGGCGTATCTATTTTATCTGTCTGCTATCGTGGGAAGACGCGCGGCATGGCGATGGGATGGATGACGGGCATGGTCTATGCAGGCCTGGCCATGGGACCTGTGCTCGGCGGCTTCCTAAACGATACGCTTGGCTGGCAGAGTATTTTCTATCTCGTTGGCGTGATGAGTATCTGCGTATTTCTTACGGCAAAGGCATTAATGAAAGAACCGTGGCTTGGGAAAGCAGGGGCAAAGCGGGATTATCTGGGTGCTATTCTCTACGGTATTGCCGCTTTGCTCTTTGTTTATGGATTATCCGAACTTGTGCAAGACCCCTATGCCCCCCTCTGCATTGCGGCAGGGATTGTCTTTGGCATCCTATTTATCCGTAGAGAATGGTGTGCCAAGGAGCCGATGCTTTCTGTCCGTATCTTTACCGTCAACAAAACCTTTACCTGCTCGAGCCTTGCATCGATGATGAATTACGCTTCGACATTTGCTATCAGCTTTTTATTGTCACTTTATCTGCAGTCTGTCATGGGGCTGCGCGCAGGTGAAGCGGGGTTTCTCCTACTTGTACAAGCCATTGTTATGTCTGTTTTTTCTCCTATGACCGGCAAGCTCTCCGATAAATACCCGGCCTCGCTCCTATCCTCTTTCGGCATGGCTTTAACAACGATTGGTCTCTTCTTTCTCGCTTATGAAACACATAACAGTGAAATATATGGGCTGATTCCGTGCCTGATTGTCATCGGCCTTGGCTTTGCTTTTTTCTCTGCGCCGAATAACAATACGATTATGAGCTCTGTACCGGAAGAGTATTACAGCATGGCGTCTTCTGTTCTGGCGACCGTTCGACTCATCGGTCAAGTCATGAGTATTGCCCTCGTCACGCTTGCCGTTACTATTCCTTGGACAGGTCTTGGCGAAATGGATATCCTGCGGAGAAACATCACCATTGCTCTTGCCTTTTTCGGCATTGTCTGCGGCATTGGCATCCTTCCCTCGAGGATACGGTGATGCTGCGATGGAACTGATTCGTTTATTTTGTCTTGAATAATTCGATAATCGGTGTGGTTTCAAGATCAATCTCAAAGGTTCTAGGCCAAGGAAAGGCTGCCGTGAAGCGGAGGTCTTTTGGTTCGAAAGCTTCATTGCCAAGGAAAAAGGGGGCGTGGAAGGATGGTGTATTTTTGTACAGCCTTGTGCGCGCCCGCATTTCCTCCTGCAGCATGAAGTTTGCATAGCGGTAATTTTTTGTGAGGTCCAAATCTGCTGTGTTGACATAACCGACTTTTTTTAGTGCACGGTTGACGTCGGTAATGCCAGTCTTTAGGTAAAAGTTATCTTCCAATATGCGATTTTCAAGGAAGGTTAGAGAGGCTCTTCTCCTGCGTGTAATTCTGCTTCCTCTTTGCGGAGAGGCGATAGCGTCATCATCGCTGTCGATTCCATCATGCAGCGCGGCAGCGGCAACAGCAGTGCCGGCTGTGTTGCTCATCGTATTCCAGCCGGCATAAGCGGCCAGCATTGAAAGTGGGAAGTTTTCACGTATGAGGAGGGGAAGGACGGTTTCTTTTTCCTCGAAGTGATAGCTGGTATCGATGAGGGCCGTAGGTTTTTCGGAGGCGCTTTCCTTCAGCCATGCAGCAAGTGGGAGACGGCTCTTCAGGGTATCGGATTCGCTCTTTGCAGCATTGACAGCGAGAAGAATATCCGCGTCTTCTTGTGTCTCTGTGACGCTTCCGCCGATCAGCGCGATTTTCTCGCGGATACTTTCATCTGTACTGACTGCCATATAGGGCATGACGATGTCTTTTATGGAGGCGTCGGCATACTTTAAATAGAAGCTTGGATGTTCGCCCCTCGTTTCAAGGACCCAAGCGGTTAGGAGTGTCATGGCTATTTCATCGGCACCGTGGGTGAGGAAGACTTCGCGATCGGTAAGCCCTGCGTCTTTGATACTTGCCATAAGATTAAACTTTTCAATGTTCGGGATGCCGTAAGGCTCGCCGTCATCCTGTCCGAGGATAAGGCGCGTGAGAACACCTTCTTTTTCAAGATCGATCAGCGTGCGGTTGACTCGTTCGCTGTCGGTATAACGGGCGAGATATCGGTCAAGGCTTTTTGCTGGAATGGCAGCTTTTAGGCGTGCAATCTCTGTAGTATTCACCGCTTTTCCCGCTGCTTCCTCACCGACAAGGCGTGAATATTTTACAATATCGCGCCGCTCGTCATAACCGTCAATGAAATCAGGGGGCTGAAGGCGTGGAAGGATGGAAAAAGCATAGAGGGGAAGTGCTGGATTTTCTTGGCGGAGTTCGCGGAGTGTCCCGAAAAGCGCCGTCTCATCTGCCGGAGAAATTTCCTTTTCGCGTGCGGCTAGGAGCCCGCCATAGAGGAGTTGGTCTATGGAAAGGATAACGGCATCTGCTTTTGGTGCCTCCTGCTGCAGCCATGTCTGCATTTCTCTTGTCTTTCCTGGCTCGGAATAATAGTCTTGAAGTTCTGTCGGCGGTGTCATGACTTCTACATCTGCGATTTTTCCGAGTTCGATGACGAAATTCTTACAGGGGGGGCGCCCGTCAAGGGGGACGAGAAGAATACGCCTCTTGGCAGGCAAATTTTCTTGCGGAACAGTCTCCGTGGTATGTGGGAAGAGAGGAAAGACAAGCGCGAGCACGAGGAGTGCGAGGACGAAGAGATGCCAGCTTTTGCAGAAAAATTTTTTCACAAGCGTTCTCCGATTCTTTAGAATAACTTCAGACTTTTATTGTATGCTAGTATAGCATATAATAAAAATTACGCACAATATCACGTGTGCATATTAAGGAGAGGAAATGCGAATCATCACGGGATCGGCGCGCGGCGCACGGCTGCTGGCACCCAAGGGCATGACGACGCGGCCGACGGCGGATCGCGTCAAGGAATCGGTTTTCAATATCTTGGGTGACAAAGTCCGAGATCGGCGTGTGCTCGACCTCTTCGCTGGTTCTGGCGCACTTGGCTTAGAATCCCTTTCGCGTGGTGCATCGCACGCCTTGATGGTTGATCGGGATAGCGTAGGCATCATTGCAAAGAATGCGGCACATACGCACCTCGAGCATAAGGCAAAGATTCTTGACATGGACGTCATGGCTGCACTATCTCGTCTTGAAAAAGAAGAAAAATGCTTTGGCATCATCTTTTCAGATCCACCGTATCATAGGGGATGGACAGAGGCTGTACTGGCACGTATTACAGGGAGTCATCTGCTTGCGGAAAACGGTATCCTCGTTTTGGAACATGGTGCAGACGAAGAGGGCTTTTCATCTGAGACACTGACCTGTGTTCTTTCACGGCGTTACGGTGCGGTGACGAAGGTCAGTTTTTTTCAGCGAGCATCGTATCTAAAAAATGAGATGTAGAACATGGAGGCTGATTCATGACACGGGCAGTTTGCACGGGAAGTTTTGATCCTGTGACGGCGGGGCATGTCGATATTTTTGAGCGTGCCGCAAAAATGTTTGACGAGCTCATCGTCTGCGTTTTCCACAATGTTGCAAAAAAACCATTTTTTACAGTGGAGGAACGCCTTGCCTTTCTGGAAGATGCGACAAAACATTTAAAGAATGTACGTGTTTCCTCATTTTCCGGTCTTATCACGACGTATATGAATGAGATTGATGCCCATGTCATCGTGCGCGGCGTTCGTTCGGTGAAGGATCTGGAATACGAGCAGAATGAAGCGTATATGATTCGTCATTTTCGTCTGGATATCGACACGGTTTTCCTTTTGACGCGGCCGGAATATTCTTTCGTGAGTTCGTCGGGCGTTCGTGAGATCATCCGTTTCGGCGGGCGGCTGGATGGGCTGGTTCCCGATAGCGTAATCAAGGCGGTAGAGGCGAAGGGGCTATAGCAAGCAAAACGATGGAAGACTTTCCGCGTATCAACGTGTCAGAATAAAGGAGCAATATATATGTCTATTTTAGATACTTTGGATCAGATCGAAGGCATGGTCGCAGGAGCGCGTACGCTTCCCTTTACTGGAAAGATCGTTATCGATGACAAAGCTCTGCTTCGTTATGTTGAGGAACTGCGCAAAGAGCTGCCAAGCGAGCTGAAACGTGCGGATGAAATTATGGAAAATGAAGAGGCGATCCTTCAGAGAGCGAGAACACAAGCAGAACATGTTATCAACGAGGCAAAGGAATTCGCCGAGCGTTTGACAGAAGAGAACTCCATTGTCAAGGAAGCGCGGGAAAAGGCTAAGACAGTTCTTGAGCAGACGCAGCAGAAGGAAAGAGAGATTCTTGAGCGTACAAAGGCAAATGCAGAAAAACTTCAGTCGGATGCAGATATATACGCTGCTCAAGTGTTTGATCAACTCATTCGGCATGTGTCAGGAACCTTTCAAGGCGTCCAACAGGCAGAAGGCGGGTTAAAACAGGCATTGAATGTCCTCCAGCAGGCACAAAAACAGCTGAGTCGTCCGCGTCCGCCTGTGATGCAGCAGCAATCGCAGGCACAGCCGCAGCAGGAGAAACGACAGGCGGAGAAAAATGAGGCGTGAAGATAGTCTGCGTGAGATCCTTGCAGCTGTAAAGGCAGGGCGCATTTCGGAAGACGAGGCAGTGAAGGAACTGCAGGCAGAGGGGGTGGATGACCTTCGCTTTGCCAATATCGATTATGCGCGGGAAAAACGACGCGGCTTTCCCGAAGTCATCTATGGCGAGGGAAAGACCGCAGAAGAAATCTTTGCCATCATGGAAGCGCTCTTAACGCGAAGTGAAAAAAGCATACTGGCAACGCGTGTCGATGCGGAAAAGGCGGCGTTCGTGTGCAAGAAACTGCCGGAAGCCGTATATGAAGCACGTGCACGCGTTCTCTTTTTGCGCCGCAAGATAGAGCCTGTCGCAGTGGGGCGGAAACTATTGATTCTTACGGCAGGGACGAGCGACATCCCCGTCGCAGAAGAAGCATGGCTTACGGCAGAACTCATGGGAATTGAGACAGTGACGCATTTCGACTGCGGTGTTGCGGGCATTCATCGTCTCTTTGCACACCTTGCGGACATTCGTGCAGCAAGCGTGATCCTTGTTTGCGCAGGCATGGAAGGCGCACTCGCCAGCGTCGTAGGCGGGCTGACAAGTGCGCCTGTCCTTGCCGTGCCGACAAGTGTCGGTTACGGTGCATCGCTAGGTGGTGTCTCGGCACTGCTTGCCATGTTGAACAGCTGCGCATCTGGTGTCGCTGTCGTCAATATTGACAACGGCTTTGGTGCGGCTGTCATGGCGGCACATATTCTCATGGCAAAGTGACGCGATACGGAGCAGCACTTTTTATATGGATAGGAAAGGAATGGAGAGCATTCGATGAAGGCTATCTATCTGGATTGTTTTTCTGGTGTGAGCGGCAATATGCTGCTGGGCGCCTTCTTGGAAGCGGGCGTCCCCAGGGATTATATCGTCGGTGAGCTGAACAAACTCCCTATGGCAGGCGAGTTCGCTTTTCATCAGTCCATGGTGGAAAAATGCGGCATTCATGCGGCATATGTTGATATAGAACTTGCAGACGGCGCGGAGAGCACACATGGGCACAGTCATGACCATGGCCATGTGCATATGCCGCACGTGCATCGCTCTATGGCAGATATTCGTAATATCATCAGAGAATCTGAGATTCCAGAAGGGGCAAAGGAAAAGGCAATCAAGATTTTTGAAGTGCTCGCTAAGGCCGAAGGAAAAGTACATGATAGGCCTGCTGATGAAGTTCACTTTCACGAAGTCGGCGCTGTGGACTCCATCGTCGATATCGTCGGCACGGCGCTTGCGCTTAATTACCTCGGCATAGAGAAAGTATTTGCATCCGATGTCAATACAGGGACAGGTACGGTAACGTGTGCTCATGGCATCATGCCTGTTCCGGCGCCTGCGACGGCAGAGCTTCTCCTCGGTTGGCGCATGTATCATCTCGGGGTAAAGAAGGAGCTTACAACACCGACGGGCGCGGCAGTTCTTGCTGCGCTCGCCGAGTACAGCGAAAGTCTGCCCCGTGGTTTTGTTACGGAACGCATTGCCTATGGTGCGGGCAGTTGGGACCTTGAAACGCCGAATGTTGTTCGTCTCTACCTTGGCGATCAGCAAGCAATAGGCACGTCGTCACTTTGTATTTTGGAAGCCAACATTGATGATATGAGCCCGCAGATTTTTGGGTATCTCTATGAACGATTGCTGGATGAAGGTGCGCTTGATGTTTGGTCGACACCGATCTATATGAAAAAGAATCGCCCGTCAGCGATGCTTTCCGTCCTTGTGGACGAGACACATAGAGAGCAATTGACGGATCTTATCTTTCAGGAATCGACGAGTATCGGTCTTCGTGTCATGCCCGTTGCGGAACGCCTCGAGGCAAAGCGCCGCATCGAGGTGACGAAAACAAAATACGGCGAGGTTCACTTGAAAATCAGTGCGTGGAACGGTCACATAGTCAGCGTTTCGGCAGAGTATGAGGACTGTAAGAAGCTTGCTCAAAAGAACGGTGTTCCCTTGAAAGCCGTGCAGCACGAAGCACTTCAGGAAATTTACCGCTGCTATGGTAGCTATTGAAATTCGTCCGCCAAAATGTTAAGGGGAGCTCCTTGACAATATGGAATCAGTCTATTATAATATGACGAGGTTTTTGCCGATGTATGTTGATATTACAGAGCTTGCTCAAGAGCCTTACGGAAAGCTTCCGTTTTCCTTTACCGTTGATGCCAAAGAGCTTTCGATTGACGGTGAGGACTATGAAATCGAAGGGGAAGTGCATGTCCGTGGTCATGTCCGTGTGGCAGGCGAACGCTTTCGCGCAGAGGGCATGGTAACATGTATGAAAAAGTTTCTCTGCGATCGTTGTTTGAAACCGACGCGTGAAGCGCAAAAGCATAGCTTTTTAGAGGAATTTTCTCGTGAAGCCAGACCGGAAGACGAATGGGAAAAGCTGATCAATGACTGCATAGATATCACTTCGCTTGTGCGTGATACGATTATAGCTAGTCAGCCGCTCGCAAAGCTTTGTAAACCGGACTGCAAGGGGCTTTGTCCTGTTTGTGGTCAAGATCTTAACGAAGGAAGCTGTCATTGCGATACCTTCGTTCCCGATCCGCGCATGGCGGCACTGAAATCGCTTTTGTCAAATGACAAAGAAGAATGATACATATAATTCACCCTGATTAAGGAGGTGTACGAAATGGCAGTACCTAAGAGAAAAACGTCTAAGGCTCGCCGCGACAAGCGTCGTGCGAACTGGAAACTGACGGCACCTGGCTACGTCGCTTGCCCGCAGTGCCATGAGCCGAAGATGCCGCATCATGTCTGCACAGAATGTGGCTATTACAATGGCAGGGAGGTCATCTCCGCTGAATAAAAAATATAGCAGGACGCAAGTCTTGCTATATTTTTTTATCGAAAAAATACAGGAGCGCCAATATGTACGAGTTGGTGCTCCTGTATTTTTATTTATAGTTCTTTGACGAGTTTTGTTTAATTTGGATTTTGAAGGTAGTATTCATAGCTTATACTGGCGTCATTTCCGATGTGCAATGCGGGCAGCGCGTTGCCTCTTTTGCAACAGACTGACGGCAGAAAGGGCAGAGATATTCCTTCGGTGCCGGTTCATTGCGCTTTAGCTTGTTGAGCAGTGAGATAAAGCAGAAGATGACGAATGCCATAATGAGGAAATCCAGTGTATTTGTTAAAAATCTGCCGTAGGCGATGACAGGAAGTTTTTGTGCTTCCACTTCTGCAAGCGTTGTCGCTGTGCCGTCCCCAAGAATGATGAAAAGATTGGAAAAATCGATTCCGCCGATCATCTTGCCGATGGGCGGCATGATGATGTCATTGACAAGAGAGGATACGATCTTGCCAAAAGCGCCGCCGATAATAACGCCGACGGCCATGTCGACTACGTTTCCGCGAAGGACGAAAGCCTTAAATCCATTGAAAAAATTCTGCATAGAGAACTCCTTTCCAAGAACTGTAATAATACGCCAAATTCTCAGCTGAAAATAAATTATAAGATAATTTTTTTTTGCGCGCAACTGTTTTTCAAAAGAGAGGAATTTCTTATCATAGATACTCGAACAGCCAGTAGAAAAAACGCTTGGCATTCCTTCGTTTCTAAGGTATAATACAAGTCAAT
>ERZ773051.1291-NODE-1291-length-14020-cov-10.082913_pt1 | contig 14020 bp, 14 predicted proteins | sample MGYA00580631_ERZ773051 | MGnify/ENA primary metagenome ERZ773051 (study PRJEB29015, sample SAMEA2738137) | human oral metagenome | biome: human oral; feature: human-associated habitat; material: saliva | place: China | collected 2204 ...
CAACAGCAATTAACGCTCTCCCGATTCTTCTCGATCGCAAGGCCACTTTTTACTTGCCAGAGTTGAACGCTTACGAAGACGACTGCAACATCATTCTTGCCACCGATGGTACAAACGTCGAGTACATCATAGGCCATTTCTACGATTTCGATTGTCCACCGCTTAATGCACTTCAGATCGAACTCAACATGACTGTCGATAAGTTCATGGAATTGACGCAGGGTGAAGACACGTATGTTGACCTGGTTCTTCTGAGTGGTGGGAAGATCGGTGTCTTCATCACCACTCAGCACAATATTATTTACGACGAGCAGCACGAGTTGGTGAAGTGACATGAAACTGGCAGAAAGCATCACGTTCAATGGTCCTTGTGATAGGGACTGCACAAAGGTGAAGAAGCACATCCACAAGGCAACTGACCCGTCTCTTGTCGCGCTAGGCAAGGTGACACCCCAGACAAAGCGCCAGCGTTTCCCGTATGCAAAACTGGAGTCGGAAATTCACGGTCGCTATTCCGTCACGATCACCGTTCAAGACCTTATTGTTCGCCTGTGCCAACTCCCGATGTCTGCTATCATTTCTATGGAGAGCGAATTCGCGCCATGTGATTTGATGGCGTTCGATCCCGCTCAACACGACAAGTTGTGGACAATCCTCAATAACTACGAACCAGAGCACGAGGATTTCAACTACTTGAATCAAGTTCTCAAATAGGAGGAAACTATGATTGAAAAGATTCTTTCACCAAAGGGTCGCACGTACCTTTACTCTGTCGGTATTGCCATCATCGCTCTACTGACTACCTACGGACTGATGACACAGGAACTCGCTTCCGCGTGGTCCGCACTTTTGGCCCCGCTGTTCGGCCTCGCAATCGCCCATGTACCTTCTGAAGGAGAAGACAACAATGACTAATTGGGACACTCTTGAAGCGGATGTTAACCGTATTCTCGACCATCATTTCACCGCTGGTCGCGACGGTAACAACATCGAGTTCATTGTCTTGCACTACAATGCTGGCAACCTATCCATCGACGGCATCTATAATGTGTGGCAGACCCGCCAGGCATCTGCTCACTACCAGGTGACGCAGGACGGTACTGTCGGTCAGCTTGTCTGGGATGCCGACACCGCTTGGCACGCCGGTAACTACAACATCAATACCCGCTCCATTGGTATTGAGCACGCCAACGATGGAAACGGCAATCTGTTCCCTGCCACGATTGACAACGGCGCTCACCTGGTTGCTGCCCTGTGCCACTACTACGGTCTGGGTCGCCCTCAGTATGGTGAGAACGTCTTCTTCCACTGTGACTTCTACGCTACGGCTTGCCCAGGAGGTTTGAAGAACCAGGCGGATGAGTACTTTGATCGTGCCCGTCAGTGGTATGACCAGATGGCAGGCGTTGGTTCCGCACCTTCTGCTCCTTCTGTCGAGTCCGCACCCGCTGATCCGTCTGACGATATTGATCAGATGGCGCGAGATGTCATCGCTGGCTTCTACGGCAACGGTGAGGATCGACGAGCTGCTCTCGGTTCTTACTACGACGCTGTTCAGGCGCGTGTGAATGAGATGCTGGGGGAGTGATATGATTCACACACTACTCGCTGCATGTGCCACTGCTGGTGCTGTCACCATCGGTCATTTCTACTCTCGCTTGAACTCGATTGAGGAAGAACTGAAACAAGCGCAGCATTACAATCGCAAGATGTGGACGTGGGCGCGCGATCACATTGAGTTGTATTACAAGTACCGTCAAGAGGGAGCGCCCGATCCCAAACCGATCCCAGAGGAAAAGTGATGGGAAACAAAAACTTGCTCCTAGCGCTGGTGTGTGTGCTGGCGCTAGGAGCTTGTCTCTATGTTATTGCTATGTTTATTGCTCATCTCGTGTTGCTGGCTGATCAAGTGATCGCCTTCCTTTTCGGCCTAGCACTCATTAACTGATAGGATAAGGACATGATTGATACAAATACTTATGAAGACCTGCTCATTAGGAACCGTCTGGTTTCGATGCAGAACCAAATCGAATATCTTCGTGTGAAGGTGCTGGAGATCTTTCGTTACACCGATCTTGATCTTACTCTCCCCAAGCGCATTCTGGAGTCTCGCGTCACCCAGGAAGGGTTCACCATCGTCTACGAACACGAGGGTAATCTCTATTGCACGACGACTGAACCGTCTGGAAAGCAAGATGTATACGGTGAGTGCCACGAGGTCCACTTCACCCACACCAATGAGGGCGAATCTATCCCTATGACTCGTACGATCGGTGTCGATGCAGTGATGGTACGCAACGACGCCTCACGTATCGGTTTGGACCCCCTTCTCACTGAGCTTGCGTTGATGATGGCACAGGCTAAGATCACTGCACTTGACAACTTCATGACTCTTCGCACAAACCGCATCATTCAGGCCAAGGATGAACGCTCGTATGCAAGTGCCGTTGAGTACGAGAAGCAGATTCGCGATGGTGCTCCTGCTGTCATTCTTGCTGAAGAGTTTGATGCGATGGAAGGTATTAACGTCCATTCCACGCCCATTCCTTCCAACGCTGCCACCCAGACGATCGAGCTTTTCCAATACATCTCCAGCCACTACTACTCTGAGTTGGGTATTACTCTGAATAACAATATGAAGAGTCAGTACGTGAGTGAGACTGAATTGGGAAAGAGCACCGGAATGCCGCTCATCTACAACATGCTTGCATGTCGCCAGGAGGCAATTGACGAGATCAATGCCCTCTTCAACCGCTCTATTAAGGTCTGCTTGTCCGAAGAGTGGAACGATGAGCTGGAAATGGATGAGGAGCCAGCACAAGAGATGCCTGAAGAACAGGAGAATGAGAATGAAGAACCCACAGAGGGAGATGAGGCGGATCAACCCGTCGATTCATCCGACGAACAAGACGAGCAAGAAACGCCCGTTGAAGAGCAAGAGCATGAAGACTACAGCGCCGAAGAAGTGATCGACGCTACAGAAGCAATGATTGGAGTAGAAGATGAAACTGCGGATGATTCCTCTTCCGACGATGCCGATTCCGAAGCCAACTCAGATGAAGGCGACGAGGGACGGGATGACGTGGAAACCGAAGACGCCGACGACGAAGACTGAGAACGTCGCTCTCTACCACGCTCAGATCTTCAACCAATTGAACCGTAATCGCTCCATTCTCTTCACCCAAGGAGGACGCAATGAAAATTAACGAAGTACTCAACCCTACGTCAGGTATCTTCTCTCATATGCCGCAAGACATCTGGGGAACTGACCTTGACCCGTCTTTCATGGACGTTGAGGTTTTCACCAGCATGGGCGGCCTGTCCGCATCCCCTCTTCTTCTCCATTATGTTCATGATGGGGTGCTTGATCACGACGGTCTCGCCCGTCTGATTCACCAGCACTACGGGAAGAACTGGAAGCGCTTGTGGGACGCGCTGAAGGCTGAGTACGATATCATGATCACCACGTCTACGGACGAGAAGCGCACGTCTAGCCGTGAGCACACTGACACCGAGACGCGCGATCTGACGGGTACCAAGTCGAGTGTTGTTAACGGCAGTGACACAGGCTCATCTACTCAGGTTCGAAGCGGCGCTATTACCAACGCCGATACTGCAACCACTGAGTACGGTTCTGCTAACACCCGTGCGAACAACCTCTCCACAACGACGACGAACAGTGGTACTGATACGACCACTGATACGTTCAATGAAACAACTGTTGGAGACAGTTCTGTTACAAAGTCTGGATCCGAAAAGCGCGCAACGTCGTCCACTCAGACTCGTAACCTCGCTGGTGGAGAAAATGGTTCCGTCACAACCGATAAGAACACGACCGATAAGGGAACTGTTTCTCATCAGAAGGGGACGACCGATGCCGGTTCCATCACGACTAATACAACGCTGCATCAGGGTGGAACGAACACCGATGTTACGGCCAATGGTATCTATGGTGTTGGTGGAAGTGGATTGGTCAATGAGAAGGCCCAGACCGAAACCACTAACCGCGATTTGACGGATACAACGAACACCACGGAATCTCGTGATCTGAGGGGCAGTGAGAACAACACTGAAACCCGTAATCTCGCGACGACTGGTCACGACGTGGAAACGCGCGCACTGAAGACGACGGATACGGGCACAGTGAGTGATCAGGGTAGTGATACCCTCTCGTTTGACTCTCGCAAGGACACCACCGCGTCCCAGGATAAGCACACGGGTACTGTCTCTCACGCGACTGCTCACGGGCTGACGACTAACACGTCTGATACCGGCACGACGACGGATACCCACTCCGGGTCCGACACCCAGCGAGGAAGCTCGTCTCAGACTTTTGATAATCTGACCGACACCCTCACTCGTAACCTCACTTCTGAGACAACCACGACGGATCAAACAACTGATGGTGGTACAATTCAGGGGCAGGGCAAGGAGTCGTTCACCGAGACCTTCCATGCAGAAGGTTCATCTCCATTGCGAACCTACCAGGCCCTTGTCAAGGAAGAGGTGGAGATTCGAAGCGGTGGCGGATGGAACTTCACCGAACTTGTGATCAACGATGTGCGACGCCTGATCGCACTCACTATTTGGGAACGGAGGAACCCAATTGTCTAGGTACAAGATTGTCAACAGTCGGAACAATTCTCAGGTTGACTATGAGACAGGCACCCTCATTGACCGTGAAAGCGCCGGGGGTGTACCTGTCATGTCCCCTTCCATTCGCGGAGGGGCGAAACTAGGCCGCAACCTTGTCATTGAGGGTGATGTCCTTTCTGCTGAGGATATGCGGTACAACGACAAACCATTGCGCGATGAAGTAGCCATCATCAAGGAGAGTGAGGAAACATTGGCTGACAAGATTCACGACCTGTCCGAACAAGTGCGAGCGATCGGTCCTAATGGGACTGCCGGTCCTGTTGGCCCGCAAGGACCACAAGGACCGCAAGGTATCCCCGGCCCGCAAGGTCCGCAAGGTGAGCGTGGTCCTGCTGGCCCGCAAGGTGAGCGTGGTCCTGCTGGTCCGCAAGGTCTTGCTGGGGAACAGGGTCCTGCTGGTGCTCCCGGCCCTGTTGGTCCTGCTGGAGCCGCTGGTGTTCCAGGTCCTGCTGGTCCCGCTGGTGCTCCCGGTCCTGTTGGTCCTGCTGGGCCTACTGGTGATCCGGGGCCTGCTGGCGAGCGTGGTCCTATCGGCCCTGCTGGAACTCCTGGTCCTGCCGGACCTACTGGCCCCGCTGGAACTCCTGGTGCTCCCGGTCCTGCTGGTGCTCCCGGCCCTGTTGGTCCTGCTGGCCCCGCTGGTGAGCGTGGTCCTGCTGGAACTCCTGGTCCCGCTGGTGAGCGTGGTCCTGCTGGCCCGCAAGGTATCCCCGGCCCACAAGGTCCCGCTGGTGAGCGTGGTCCTGCTGGTGAGGGAGTGAACATTCCGTGGTCGAAGGCGGTCCCGGGTGTCAGCAAGAAGGCGGACGCTACAATGATCTCGGGCGGAACGTCTATCACACCTGAACGCTCTGGAGCATTCCTTCGCTACATCATCAGTGTGACGAAGGCAAACCAGGAGATTGAATTACACAGTGCTGTTACCATTCTCGGTGCAACGAAAATCTCATCTGCTGGTGAGGTTCAATATCAGAACGTGCAAAGGTCTGGTCGAGTAGAAGAACGAGCCTTTTACGAAATGCCTTACAGTAAATCAGGAGACACGGTCGTTCTGCTTGCAATCACATCTCTGTGATGGTATATTAGTAATTGCCATGAGAGATGTCTCCACCCCCGTACTGCTTTCCTTCCTTTCTCAGTACGGGGGGTGTTTCATGTATAATGACTTTAGCCGCATAAGCGGGCACTACAAATAGGAGGAAAAGCAATGGCTACCAAGCCCCTCATTCCGGTGGACCAAGCGGCGTCCATCGTCAACACTCTTGCCAAACAGTCCATCGGTTCTGAAAATCTTGTTGCCACTGACCTGTCAAACATTTCGGATTTCGGTCGTGCATATGAGAACTTGGATTCTGGCACCAAGGAGATTATCAAGTCTGGTCTCATCACCCTTGTCACTGAACAGCTGGTGATCGCCAAGGAGTATAAGGGCAATGGTGTTGACATCATTCGCTCTCGCTCCGCTGCGTACGATCCTGCTGCCGGTGTCATTCAGAAGAACCGACCGGCTCTTCCCCAGGCTGTCGATGATGCAGATGTGTACAACCCCGCTGCGGATTCCACGTCTGATCCCTACAAGAACTACCCGGCCAACTTCGAGACCGAGTACTTCATGAACCCCTTCCAATTCCGTTATCAGTGGTCGAACCCTGAGCGCTGGATGACCGGCATGTTCCTGTCCCGTGAGAACTTCAATCAGTTCATCGGCGGCATCGACACTGCTATTCGCAACGCTCTGACGCTGAACCTGGAGAACATCACGATGTCGACTATTCGCTCGTCCATCGCGCTGAACCTTCATGGTGGTCCTTCTCCTCGTGCGATCAACCTGCTTGAAACCTACAACAAGGCGTACAAGACCAGCCTGAAGGCTGAACAGGCGCTTCAGACTCAGGAGTTCCTGCGCTGGGCCATTCACCAGATCTTCGTCGTGTTCGACTACATGAAGGCGTACTCCACTCTGTACAACGAGAAGGCATTCCCCAACTTCTCCGAGGCAGACTCGACTCATGTCGTGTTCAATTCTCAGTTCTACCGCGCGGCTCAGCAGATGATGCTCTCCGACGTGTACAACAAGGAATACCTGGAGCTGCCGGAAGCAGATGTCGTTCCCTCGTGGAAGGGTCTGCTGGAGACAAAGGGTGGCCTGCCCACCTTCAAGGCTGCGTCCACTGTGAAGGACACGTTCACCGTCGATTGGGAGAGTGCTCCCATCACCGTCGATCAGGACGGCGTTGTTTGTCACATCTTTGACAATGAGCGCTGTGGCGTCTACCGTCTCAATGTGACCAACACCAGCCAGAAGGATCCGGTCGGTCTCAAGACCAACTACTGGACCCACGTGTTCGGTTCCGCTATCACGGATCCGTACGAGAACGCGGTGACGTTCTACATCAAGGACGTTGCCTGACACTGAGAAGGCGGCCTCGGCTCACGCCGGGGCCGTCTTTGAATAGGAGGGAATAATGCAAGTTAAACTGATGAACAACCGTTCGCTCTCGAACGTGTTGAACAAGACTGTAACAACGTCTGCCACGTACGATGCACAGATGGTGACAGCGATTGATGATAAGCAGATTGTTGTGCGGGTTGCTCTACCCACTAATGACGTAAAGTGGACATCCATCAACTATATGCAGGTGGATGGTGCATACTACTACATCGACTCTGTGAAGCACCTGGTGAACGGCGCGGCTGAAATCAACGGCAGTATCGACCTGTTGATGACCTACCTCAATGCCATTAACCAGCTCAATGTTCTGGCTGAACGCTCCACCTCACATGGCTCGCCCCGTATTGCCGACCCTCTCCGCGCGTTTGAGGCGGGCGCAGACCCAACCGTTGTAGCGTTCACCTCGTCCATTGCTGACGGTGAAACGGAGGGTGTGTACGTTCTTTCGACCTCTCAGAAGGGGTATGAACAGACATGATTGGTGGATACACATTCGTTGATTCGTACTTATCAGCCGCTGTCGTCGTCGATGATGTGATTACAAAAGAAAATCTCATCGAATGGGGGTGGGCGAGAGGGCCTGTTAAAGTTGGCGGTCTCCCCACTCCACCAGCGAACCCTAAAGCTCTGGAATGTCCATATGGGTATTCCAATAAAAAGGAAGCTGATAGTGCTGTAAGGGATCATCAGGCAATTGAGCTAAATGGTGCTTATTACGTTCTTAACTGCATCGGTACCTTTGCAAACCACGGCTCTTATGGACCTGATACACCCCCTCACCCACCATTCAGACGATCGCCGTGGGAAAAGTGGTACTGGGTGAATAATAATTGGAAGGCTGAGAAGCAGGATGTCATCAATGACTCACGTTTCAAACTGATCAATCTACTGCCGGACGGTTCCCCCGCATCCAACCCTACTGCCCTCGAACTTATTTCGGCCGCCCTTACAGCACCTGTCGATTCTAAGGGGAAAAAAGGAACTCCGAATTATGGGTACTGGGTCACACAGGGTGGAGAAATAGTTGATATGACGCTGTGGGAATACCCTTACGATATAGTTGTCGAAAGGAACAAGATTCCGGGAGTAGGCCATCAATACCGCTTCAATACATTGAAAAGGAAAGGTCAGTGGTCAGATAGTGCAATTGGTGCATTCAATTATGAGAGGGTGTCATTCGTCGTCAACTTTCCGAACTGTGAGGTTGGGCCGAACTTTTGCGTCCGTTTTATAATTGATACTGACAAACTTATGTATTATGAACACACACCCAAGCGATTTATGTGGGCTGCCCTTATAGCCGAACGTGTATTCTACGCAAAATCAGTTAGGAGAATTCCAATGCCTCGTTACCAACCCCGCACCGCAACCGATAACATCTCTTGCTATGTGATGAATAAAGCTATGGTCAAGAGACTGGTTGGCACTCTCTACAACAAGGATATCTACGCCAAGATTAAAGATATGCTTTATGGTGATGGAGCGAACAACCTTCTGAGCCTCAAGTGGTTCTATGGGGTTCGTCCAAACCTGAGCACCACTCGCACGTCGAAGATTGTTCTGGGCAATGTCATTCTCGATGCAACGTCCGTCCCTGTCTACAACGGCGATTTCGTCCAAGTGTACTTGGGTTATGTCAACGTCAAACGGGAGTATAATGACTACCGAGACTTCACCAACGTTCGCTACCAGGTGTACATTCCGATGGTTGGTATCATTGACCTTGATCCAGCACAGGTAGTCGGTAAGGACCTCCACCTGGTCTACACCGTCAACCTCACGGACGGGTCTGCTGTTGTGACACTGGCGGTCGACAACTATACGGTGGGTGGTCAGCCAGCCCTGACTAAAACGAATGGCTGGTACGACACTCCCCATATCATCTTCACCACCTCTATCACCTACGGGTACGAGATCCCCTTGAACGTGGAAGCTATTCGTAGCACTTCACTGATGGTTGGAGAGGTTGTTGCTAAGGCTGTTATTGGTGGTGCAGCAGGTGCTATAGCAGGTTCTCTCCCCGGTGCTGTGATTGGTGCTGTGGGTGGTGCCGCGAGTGGTGCAATTGATGGTGGGGTTCAGAGCACGTACTCGTCTGGTGCTCTCACCGCGAACAGTAACGTGATGGGTGACTTCACCCCCAAGCTCATCCGCACTGTCGCAAAGGACGTGTCCGGCGATATCTCTGCCGCTGTCGGCGCTCCATCAGGTAGAGTGGTGAGGGTCGGTGATGCACGTGGCTACCTCAAAGCCGCGATGGTGTACGGAACCCCGTCTACGACCATGCAGCACGCCGATGAGATCGTCAACATGCTCAAGGAAGGAATCTACATCTCATGAAATACTATGAACTCGACAACATTCTCGCCAAGAACGCTCACTATAACTTCGTCATCGGTGAGCGCTCGAACGGCAAGACAACCGCCGTGTTGCGCCACATCGTCCGTGACTACTACGAGACCGGGCGACGTGGTGCAATCATCCGTCAGATGGAAGAGGACATTAAGGGTCACAAGGGAGCATCACTCTTTGCGGGTATGATCTCTGCCGGGATGATCGACGAACTCACTGACGGAGAATTCCAAGGAGTGAAGTTCCATAACCGTGCTTACTACCTCGGACGACAAAACGAGATGGGAGAGTGGATCTACGAGAAGGAACCGTTTGCTCACATCTTCGCGGTCTCCCAGGCAATCCACTATAAGTCCAACTCGTACCCGAACGTGGGAACGATCATGTTCGACGAGTTCATGCGCCAAGACCATGTGTACCTGGTGGATGAGGTCGTACAGTTCCTCAACCTGGTGTCAACGATCGTCCGTGAGAAGAACGACGCTATCATCTTCTTGATCGCGAACACCGTCTCCTGGAACTCGCCCTACTTCAAAAAGTTCGGGCTGAAGAATGTCTCACAGATGAAGCCGGGTACTATTGCCACCGTCGAGTACAAGCGCAAGCGTCCCACCGGCAAAGAGCTTGTGATGACGGTTGCCATTGAGTACTGCGAGAACACAGCGAGCTACGGTGGTAAAGCGTCGGACGTCTACTTCCTCATTGACGATGAGCGGGTGAATATGATTACGGATGGCTCCTTTGCCATCCCGTCATATCCACCATGCCCCCACCATTTCACAGCGGAAAACGTGAAGCTGACCTGTTGGGTGATCAGTGATGAGACGATCCTTCGTTGCCGTCTGATGAAAGTCAATCGAGAGGTCTTCTTCTTCGTTGACACCATCGATCGCTTCATGAGACAACCGGGTGAAACGGTCGGGAGTATGCAACCTGATTGGGAGCGCTTCAACATTCTCTTGGATAAGCGCCGCGATCTCGTGTATTCGATGGAGTTCTCCTCAGACCCCTCGCACTACACGAATCCCGCGATGCCGTATGCTGACAGGCGCACACGCTGGTTCCCCGATGCTTTGCGGGCCAACCGGGTGTTCTTCGAGAGTAATGAGGCTGGGGAAGAGTTGATGTACTACCTCACCCAGGCTCAGAAACACTCGATCACCACCCTTTAAGCCAACTCGAACAGCCGTCCCTCTGCAACCTTCTGGACAAACATGATGTACTCGTCTGATACCGTCAGAACGTAGGGGGACTGCTCCAGGTGGATGAAGCCCACCTGCTTCATCTCGCACGTGTGACCCAGGTAGTCCGTGATGAGATTGTGAGCCGTTTCCTCGCAGTACGTGTGGGTGAGACGGCCAGACTTTTCCACTGGGACGGTCAGTCCATCAACAAACGCCTTCATCCCGCCCAACTCATCAAGATAGGAAGCTGCACCCTTGGACAAGCCAGCGACAGTGATCTTGAAAGTACCGTCCTTCATGACAGCATAGCGCTTGGCACCGAGCGTCTTGAAATTGTCGTAATGCCCGTCCACCTCGAATAGACCGATGTGATGGCGAATGCCTTTGACGTCTTTAGGTGCCAACGCATCTTCCACTTCCTGATCAGTGGCGTAGAACCAGCGGTAGTGCATGGCGGTGCGCAGTCGCTCCCGCACCTCGCTATTCACACGATCAATAATACCCTGAGCTGCAGGGGACGGCTTGTGGTAGATCGAGTCTGTGTCGCAGTACATGACCGTCACACCAGCATCAATCAAGTCATACATCGTCGTCAAGAGGACGAAGCGGCTGTAAGCAGTCACCCACGCCGCCCAGGGGTAATACAGGTAGCGGCTGCGAGAAGAGTTGTGCTTGTGAAGGGCATCCTCAATGCTTGAAAACTCGGGAATGAACTCGGTCTCTTCTTTGTTGAACTCGTAATCAATGCGCACCGGGTCCATTGCAACGGAACCGTAGACGCCATTAATATCCTCCTTAGCACTGCGGTAGTTCACCTCCTGACCTGCAACACCCTTCAGGGCCGTCTTGGCACCGTACATGGCAACGATCGGATCAGTGATGGCAGTAGGTAGGTATTCAGCAGGAGCCATCATCACATCCTCAATCTCGATCGAGTCGACATCGTAACAGCGACGGAAAATCTGCCAATCAACATCCGTCATTGTCAGACGCATACAGGCGGCGCTGTACACACGCCCATTGTCAACGAGCGGGTCTGCAATGGACAGAGCTTTAGAGTAGCTGATGTAGGGAAAGGGGTAGCGCGATACCGCCCCGTATACCACAAAAGTGACGAAGAAGTGGATATGGGTGACGCACTTATCAAGCTGTTCCGCTGTGAAATTGTAGTGTGTCATCGAGTGAAACGTGCCCATAGGATAAGTGAACTGGAGCATAGATGAGGGATAGGAACTCGCCAGATCAACGGCTGTAGTCTCCCCACACTCCTGGCCGGTGATCATAGAGTTGGCGTGAGTGTAGCCGCCCTGGAATGAGTAGCGGGCAAGGGAGTATGTATCCTCATCCAAGACCAGCTCAGAAATCAGTTCCTCATATGATGGGTCTGCAAGAGCAGCCTTACGCATACGACGACGAACATACCCGGTCTTGGTCGTAGGGATGGAATGGAGAGCCTGCTCGATGGACCCGCCCTCCTGTGCAAGGGCCTGGCGCTCGAACTCGATCAGAATGCGCACGTCGTTATCGATATAGCCCATTTCCTCATCAGACAGTGGGGTAATGGAGTTGCGAACAAGTGTGTGATCGATGTCGCCAACCATCTTCTGCACTCCCACATCCTTTCCGACTGCTGCGAGGGGTTTGTTGGTCAGGACGTAGGAGCAGCGCAGCTCGATTCCCAGCGTGGAGACAGCCCGGACCACGCGTCGCTCAGAAGCGATAGCGAAAGCGGAGTCCCACGTCATGTAGTGCTTGATGAACTGCCACTCATACGCCAGGTTATGAACGTAGATGACGAGACGGCGATCGAGGGATAGCTCCATCTCTTCAGCAATCTTCTCAAGCATAGGGAAGAACTCATCCGCGCTACGGGCGTGATAGATTGTATCGTCAATAGCCAGAGCGTAGGAATACACAACCGCACGCTTCTCGCCATTGTCCATATATGAAGATGTTTCGATGTCGAACGCTGCCAGGTGCTCGACATAGTGAACCTTTTTCTTTGCCATGAGAGTGTCCTTTCATACTTAGAAGAAGAATGGTTGATCCTCTTCGATATATTCGCGGAGAGAGTCAGGCAGTTCCGCTCCATCCCTCTCAAAACCCCGCCTGAGAATATTCCGTGCAATGCGGTCGTCAATCATCGCTTTCTGCTGCTTAATCTTGGTGTCTTTGAAGCCCTGACCAATAACAGCTTGCATCTCACCAGACGATGAGGATCGGAAGAACATAGCCTTGAAATTCTGATCACTCATCACAGCATGAACAAGTTCTGCAACCTCCGGCGAACCAAGGTTCATCACTTCTGTCTGACGATGAAGGGCATCCCATAGAGCACGACGCTGCTCATCAGTCATATCCAAATACACATCACCGAACATTTCAACGCCCTGTTGGATCTGTTCTCGGGCACCTCGCGGTGTTAGTGTCTTGGAGCTGAGAGCCTTGGAAGAGCGGCCAACAAGAGAACGCAATTTGTTGTGATCGGCTTGTGGATCGAATTCATCGAGAATCTCCTGAGCGACGTGTGTCATATAGTTTTCACCTACGGCATTGCGCACACGACGCAAACGATCCTGAAGACGAGAGCGCTGAATGGAATGTACCTCTGCCAATTCATCCTTGGTCATCCGCGTGACAGTGAACGGGTCTTTTGCCCTATCCACGAGATCGTCTCTGTACGCGCGTGTGGCGGCCCTTTGGAAGGATTGTGCCCGAGTACCCGCAGACTGGTCCAAATGGCGCGCACGGGCCGCTACAGTTTGGATTTCGCGGTAATTTGAGGTGGGCAGAGACTTGATCTCTTCCATCTCTGCTTTCACACGCTCAACGACTAGATCCCCACCTTGGATATCCTTCTGTGCAAGACGGGTGATGCGCTTGTTTGCGTTAGCCAAGTAACGTTGTGCATCCTTGAGAAGAAGGCGGGCTGCTACTGATAGATTCATGATCGTTGCTCCTTAATATCAGATGACGCCTGGGTGGAAGGTGGCGGTGCAAACAGTGGTTGGATACTCCTTGCACGTACACACGGGAGAAGGGGTGGAAGTAACCTGGATCATGTTCTCGGGCCGGATGTACTGAACACCATCGATGGTGAGACGGGCGGGATGACGCCAGACGAAATCATGCGGCCTCATCGCCCGGACTGCATCAAGAGCATCGATCAACATGTCACGCGCTTCGATAACAGAAGTTGTGTTGCGATCGAGACGGTTCAACAGGTTGGCAAAAGCGATCGTCATCGCGGTGCCGGTCTGATCGTTGGGAATGGGGAAGAAGCGGATGAAACGACGAAGCTCATTGATGTAGTAGGTGGGCTTCGTCGTTGTGGGGATGAGGAAGTGATAGAGGTCTGTGTTGGAACGAAGGTCGA